>Ga0068855_100009994_pt1 | contig 11434 bp, 11 predicted proteins | sample KBSCornC52_FD_66592 | JGI IMG/M metagenome (GOLD analysis project Ga0068855, IMG submission 66592) | Corn rhizosphere microbial communities from Kellogg Biological Station, Michigan, USA - KBS Corn C5-2 | ecosystem: Host-associated > Plants > Roots > Rhizosphere > Soil ... | reverse complement strand
CATGCGCCTGCGTCGATGCGCTTAAATATGCAGTTCTTACCGACCCGAAAGTCATTCCCGCCGAGACGCGGCAGCGGTTAGCGCTCTTGCTGGATAAATATCTGTAGTCCATCAAAATTACGAACTGGTGTGAAAAGGAGTTTATGTCGATTCTTGTTGTTGGATCTGTGGCTTTCGATAGCATTGAAACCCCGCACGGTGCGGTGGACCATTGCCTGGGCGGCGCGGCGACCCATTTTTCGCTCGCGGCCAGTTACTTTACTCCGGTACGCGTCATCGCTGTTGTCGGCGAAGACTTTACCGCGCAGCATGAGGGCGTGCTGACGAAGTGCGGTGTCGATACCCAGGGCATCGAGCGCGCCAAGGGTCTGAGCTTTCACTGGACAGGCTCTTATGCAGGCAACATGGACGAGGCGAAGACGCTGGGGACCGACCTGAACGTCTTTCAGACCTTTGAGCCGAAGATTCCGGCGGCGTATGGCGATAGCGAGTTCCTCTTTCTGGCAAATATCGATCCGGCTCTTCAGGCCCGCGTGCGCAGCCAGATGCCGGGGGTCCGCATGGTCTGCGGCGATACGATGAACTACTGGATCGCGGACCACGGCGAAAATCTTGCTAAAGTTCTGCGCGATCTGGATGTGCTGCTCATCAACGACGGCGAAGTCCGGATGCTGGCGGGAGAGCGGAACCTGGTGGTCGCCGCCGAGAAGGTCCTTTCGATGGGGCCGAAGACGCTGGTTGTAAAACATGGGGAGTACGGCGCTACGGCGTTCTTCAGTGACCGTTCCTTTGGCAAGGGAACGAAGATCTCGCGGCCCTTCCGCGCACCGGCGTTGCCGTTGGCAGAGGTGGTCGATCCGACCGGTGCGGGAGACTCTTTTGCCGGCGGCTTCTATGGCTATCTCGCATCGCAGCCGGAGCTGACGCCCGCGGTCTTTCGCACGGCGATGTTCTACGGAGGCGTGATGGGTTCATTTGCTGTCGAGAAGTTCGGGACAGAGCGGCTGCAATCGGTCACGCGCGAAGAGATCGAAGAGCGCTTCAACCTGTTCAAGGAGATCTCCCACCTTGAAGGAGCGTAGGCCGACAAGGCGATTGGTGCCGGTGACGCTGGCGGGGTCGGCGTCTCCCGCCGGCGAGGCGAATCCGGATGAGGTGCTTCCGGCGACCAAGGAAGAGACCTTTCCCATCGCTCTCATCGCCGTCATTCTTGCCTTCGGTGCGCTCGCTCTCTGCTATACGCGCGGATACCTTTTGCTGTACGGCGATGCCGTTGCTCATCTGGGCATCGCGCGCCGCATCTTCGACTCGCGCAATCCCGGCCTGGCGCAGCTTGGAGGAGTGTGGCTGCCGTTGCCCCATCTCTTGATCCTTCCGTTTGTGCAGAAGATGGTGTGGTGGCAGAACGGACTCGCAGGCGCATGGCCGTCGCTGCTCTGCTTTATCGCCAGTGTGGTTGGACTCTACCGGCTGGCGCGCCGCATGATGACGCCGCGATGGGCGTTCGCGGCCACGGCCTTCTATGCGTTGAATCCGAACCTGCTCTACCTCTCAACGACGGCCATGACGGAGCCATTGTTTCTCGCGGAGCTGATCTGGCTGACGCTGTTTACGATGGAGTGCACAGAGGCGATTCGGGAGGCGCGGCACAGTCTTGTGTCGCGGCGGCTGATCTATATTGCGCTGCTCATCGTTGCGGCGGTCTTTACCCGCTACGACGGCTGGATATTGGGCGCCGCGGCGTGGTGCATCGTGACCTGGTGCCTGGCGCGCAATCGGACGGTATGGCGCAAGGTCGCTCCTTCGTTCGTCATCCTGACTCTTCTTTCGGTCGCCGCTCCGCTGAGCTGGCTGGCCTACAATCAGCACTTCTATCACGATCCTTTTGACTTCATCCGCGGCCCCTATTCGGCGGCGGCCATCGAGAAAAAGACCTCTCCTCCGGGCTCGCATCACTATCGCGGATGGCACAATCCCGGCTGGGCGCTGCTCTTCTTTACGCGCACGGCGCAGGTGGATGCGTCGGCCTGGGAGACGGGCTTTGCGGTGATGATTGCCGCGCTCGCAGGGCTTATTCTGGCCATCCGCCGACGGCTTGCTCTGCCATCGCTGCTGCTGTGGCTGCCGCTGCCGTTTTATGTCTATGCAGTCGCTTACAGCTCGGTGCCGATCTTTATTCCGCAACTGTGGCCGCACGCTTATTACAACGCACGCTACGGCATGGAGTTGTTGCCCGCGCTGGCGGTATCGATGTTTCTTGCCATCGAGTGGGTGCAGCGGCGATGGAGCCAGTCGCAGCCGCTGAAGGCGCGTTTTCTTCATCCCCTGGCGCTGTTCCTGATCGTAGTCAATACATTCGCCATGATGTACTTCATTCCTCTGGTGCTGAAGGAAGGGATCGTCAATTCCACTACACGGATCGCCTTTGAAACATCGATCGCCCGTGTGTTGCAATCCTTTCCTCCCGGCGTGCCAATCCTGATGTACAACTCGGACCACATCGGTGCCATACAGGATGCAGGGATACCGTTGAAGCAGACGCTGAACGAAGGCGACTACGATAGCTGGAAGGCTGCGCTCGATGCCCCGGCCGACCATGCGGCGTATGTGATCGCGATCAAGGGCGACCCGGTATCGAAGGCAGTAGATGCGAACTCCGCAGGGCTGACGGAGCTTACAGTGCTGTGCGTGACCGGGCAGCCATGTGCGCGAATCTACCGGTCCGACAGGTACGGTAAGACTCCATAACTGCGATTCGTCGTTTCGAGAGCGCTGAGGCAGAATAAGAGAGTGATGATTCCTTTTGTAAAGGCACACGCCTGCGGCAACGACTTTTTGATCATCGAAGAGGATCTGGCCGGGCGGCGTCATGCTGATCTGGCTCGGAAACTGTGTGCTCGCAACACCAGTGTCGGCGCGGATGGAATCGAATTTCTCGAGCGCAAACCGAACAGCGAGTTCTTTCTCCGGCTCTTCAACGCCGACGGCAGCGAGGCCGAGCTCTCCGGCAATGGGACGCGTTGTGTGGCCGCGTGGCTGGCGAGCAGCGAAGGAATGCAGCAGGTAGCTCTGGGAACACACGGTGGCCTGCGCACTTGCAAAGTGATTGAGGCTGCCGATCCGCTTTACCTGATCGAGAGCGAGATGGGCGTGCCGCGAGTGATGCAGCGGACGATCGAGCTTCTTGAAGTCGGCAATGTGGCTGGTGCAATGGTCAATGTAGGCAATCCGCACTTTGTCCTCTTCGTGGATACGGTCGACTTCAGCGCGCATGGCAAAAGCTGGCAGGACCTTGGCGCTCGCATCAGCACAAGCCCGTTGTTTCCGCATGGCACCAACGTCGAATTCGTGCGTGTCCTCTCGCCGAACGAGATTGCCTTCCGTATTTACGAACGTGGCTGCGGACCTACGACATCCTCGGGCACGGGAACGTGCGCGTCCTCGGCTGCGGCAATGGCGTTGCGTGGTGTGGAGCGCTCACTCACTGCTCTTGCCGAAGGTGGCGCGCAGCAGACTGTCTGGCCCGCGAGTGATGCAGTCATGCGGCTAACCGGGCCAGCTGAGATCATCTGTCGCGGCGAGGTTGCGGCGCTGTGACCGCCTCGCGCAGCGCGATGGTAAAGCCTGCGGCTCTACGCCTCGGCGCAACGCTGGCGGTCCTGTCTCCGGCGAGTACGCCGAAGGCTGACCTGGTGCATCAAGGCATCAGCAGGTTGCAGGCGTTGGGCTATCGAACGGTACTCGGGAAGCATGCGCTCGATCGCGGGCCGCTCTACTACGCCGGTACGCTGGAGCAGCGGCTTGAAGATCTCCATGCTGCCTTTGCCGATCCCTCGATTGACGGCATCCTCTGTACGCGCGGCGGCTGGGGCTCGGCGGAGCTGTTGCCCTTTCTCGATGCGGCTCTGATTCGTGCCAATCCAAAGGTTTTTGTTGCCTACAGCGATCACACTGCCTTACATGGCTGGCTGCATAGCGAGGCGAACCTCGTCACCTTTCACGGTCCCATGGTTGCTGCCGATTTTGCACGCGAAGATGGCATCGATCTGGCAAGCTGGCGGCACAGTGTCGGTGGCGATGCCGCATGGTCGCTAGGGGCTGGCGATGGTCTGCGCGTCCTTCGCGGCGGCGTCGCGGAGGGGACCTTGCAGGGGGGATGCCTCTCCATTCTTGTGGAGGCCCTGGGCACTCCATTTGCCGCGCGGATTGCGGACAGCATTCTGTTCCTCGAAGACATTGGCACCAAGGCATATCAGTGGGACCGTATGCTCTTGCACCTGCGCTACGCGGGAGTGCTGAAAGAGGCGCGCGGTATTGTCTTCGGCGATATGCGCCAGTGCGTGACGGCCGCCGAGAACGATTATCTGGAGCGTGCGATCCTGCACTCGCTTCGTGACTTCGACGGACCGATCGCGATTGGCCTGCGCAGTGGCCATGTCGGCACGCCGAACGTCACGCTGCCGCTGGGCATTGCTGTTAAGCTGGATCTGGCCGAAGCGGGGAATCCGCGGATGCACTTTTTAGATTCGGCGGTTGTGGCTAATCTCTAATCTGACATTCATGCAAAAACTCAAACACATTCATCTCATTGGCATCTGCGGCACTGCGATGGCGTCTCTTGCTGGAATGTTGCAGCAGCAGGGTCACTTTATTACCGGTTCCGATACGGCTGCCTATCCGCCGATGAGTGATCTGCTGGCTGGACTAAACATCAAGATTCATGAGCCTTTTGCAGAGAGTAATCTCGAGCCCCGGCCCGATCTTGTCGTGGTTGGCAATGCCATCTCGCGCGGCAATGTGGAGTTGGAGTATGTGCTCGACCGGCGCATTCCCTTCTGCTCGATGGCTGCCATTCTGCACGATGAATTTCTGCCTGGGCGCGAATCGCTGGTCGTTGCGGGCACGCATGGCAAGACCACGACGACCAGTATGCTGGCCTGGATCTATGAGGTTGCCTCGCGCACCAATCCCGAACTGGCACCGTCGTTCCTGATTGGAGGCGTGGCGGAGAACTTCGGCACTAGCTTTATGGTTCGGCCGACGCGGCCCTTTCTTATCGAAGGCGACGAATACGACACCGCCTTCTTCGACAAAGGCCCAAAGTTTCTGCACTACTTTCCGGATGCCGCGATTCTGACTCATGTCGAGTTCGATCACGCCGACATCTATCCCGATCTTGCTGCCGTAAAGACCGCGTTCAAACGTCTGGTCAATCTCGTTCCGCGTCGTGGGCGCGTTGTTGCCTTCGATGGCAGCGAGAATGTCAGTGAATGTGTAGCGAATGCCTTCTGCTCGGTGGAGCGTTATGGCTTTGCGGCGGATTCGCACTGGCAACTCGCTGATCTGCATCACGACAATGCGTTAAGCCGATGGATTCTTTTGCGTGGCGGGATGGCATTCGCAGACTTGAGTCTGCCGATGGCGGGGGAGCACAACGCGCTGAACGCCACGGCTGCCGCTGCTCTGGCCGCAGGACAAGGTGTGCCGGTTGAGGCAATCGTCGAGGCGTTAGCGACCTTCAAGAGCGTAAAGCGCAGGCTCGAGGTCAGCTCGGTGGTGGAAGGCATCACCATCATCGATGACTTTGCGCACCATCCGACGGCCATCCGCGAGACGCTGCGTGCGCTGCGTGAGTCCTATCCGGGCAGGCGGCTCGTTGCCGTGCTGGAGCCTCGCTCGAACACGCTGCGGCGAAATGTCTTTGAGGCCGCGCTGGTCGAGAGTCTGTCATTGGCTGACAGCGTTGTGCTGGCAAATGTCTTTAAGTCCGAGAGCATTCCTGCGGGCGAACGGCTGGTGCCGGAGAACGTTGTCGCCCGTTTGAATGAAGCCGGGACACCGGCGGCGGTGTATGCGGATGCGGATGCGATCGTCGCAGCGCTGGCGCCGCAGCTCAGAGCGGGGGACATCGTTGCAATCCTCTCCAATGGCGGCTTCGGCAGCATCTATCAGAAGTTGCCGCGCGCGATTGAAGAACGGGCATAGACGACATGTTTGCAACCCTGAAGCTTCTTTTTGTCTACACCGCGCTGGGCCCGCTGGCGGGAATCATCGGCATGCCGTATTCGCTGCTGGTGCGGGACATCAGCCGGCTCTACCGGGTGGCGATGTGGATCGCCAATGCCGGGGTGAGAGCGGCGGGTATTCGGATTGAGATCAGCGGGCTGGAGCATGTTCCGGCTGGACGGCAGTGCATCTTCATGTGCAATCACGTCTCCAACCTCGATCCTCCGGTGGTGTTGCCGCTGCTGCCGGGCCGGTGCTCGGTGCTGTTGAAGAAGGAGCTGATGCGGATTCCTATTCTCGGCACCGCGATGAGGATGGGCAAATTTGTACCGGTGGAGCGTGGGCATCGCCGCGAGGCCGCGCAGGCCAGTGTGGCGGCAGCGGCGGACGTGCTTCACTCCGGGTTGAATATTCTGGTCTTTCCCGAAGGCACCCGTGCGAAGGATGGAAGACTTTCCATCTTCAAAAAGGGGCCGTTCTTTCTTGCCCAGCAGACGCAGGCGCCCATCGTTCCAATCGCGCTCTCCGGCACTGAGCGCATGATGCGAAAGGGAAGCATTGCGATTACGCCGGGCGTGGCGCGGGTCGAGCTATTGCCTGTGATTGAGCCTGCACAGTATGAGACCCGCGAGGATCTGCTGAAGGCCGTGCGCAAGGCCATCGCAGATGCGCTGCCCTACGAGATGAAGCCGGAAGACTACTTGACGATGGCGTTGTAGCCGTCGCCGATCAGCTTCTGGCGCATCGCTTCCGCATCTTTTTTTGTGGCGAAGGGGCCGATCTGGACGTGCAGCAGTTTGTCCTGCGGCGACGGATGGATGGCCGCGTTGTAGCCGTGCCGTTTCAGGGCGGCCATCAACATGTTCGCATCTGCCTGACGCGAGACGGCCGCCACCTGTACGACGGATTGCCCGGCGCTTGCAGTCGTCGCCGATGGCGCCGCGGCGCGAGTGACGGGCGTTGGCTTGACGACCAGCTTTGCCGGCAGTGTGACGGGCTTTGCGGCGGCAGCGGGTTGTTGGTCCCCTGAGTCGGCTGCATTGTTATCGGCGGAAGAGTCGGAAGGGGCGGAAGTGTCTGGGGATGACGCCTGAGACTCAGGGACGCCTGAGGCAGGCTTGGAGGCGCTGCCGTTCTCCGTGCTTGCAGCGGCGGCGGAGACACCCGAGGCGGGAAGCGCGGAGCGCCTGCCCAGCGAGTAGCCGAAGGCGAAGAAGATGGCGCAGATCAGCACCAGCGCGAAGAACATCCCTACGATGAAGGACGTGCCCAGGGTCATCTCGCGGTCGCGTCCGAGGGGCTCGTCGTCGTCTTCTTCCATGTCACGGTTACGGCTGTACAGGCTGTTCACGGTCAGTCCTTCTTCTCCGGTGCGGCTACGGACATGATGGTTTTATTGAGCAGGTTCATCATCTCGAGCGGCAGCGGGAAGACGATGGTCGTGTTCTTCTCGACGCCAATCTCGGTGAGGGTCTGGAGGTAGCGCAGTTGCAGGGTCATGGGCTGGGTCGCCATCAGTTCGGCGGCTTCGACCAGCTTGGCGGCGGCGTTGAACTCGCCCTCGGCGTGGATGACCTTGGCGCGGCGTTCGCGCTCGGCTTCCGCCTGTTTCGCCATCGCCCGCAGCATGGATTCGGGCAGATCGACCTGCTTGACCTCGACCGAGACGACCTTGACGCCGAAGGGCGCGGTGTGGCCGTCGATGATGGTCTGAATGCGCTGGTTGAGCATCTCGCGATGGGCGAGCACTTCGTCCAGTTCGACCTCGCCGAGCACCGAGCGCAACGTGGTCTGCGCAAACTGCGAGGTCTGGTAGACGTAGTTGGCTACTTCGATCACGGTCTTGGTGGGATCGATGACGCGCAGGGTGATGACGGCGTTCACCTTCAGGGTGACATTGTCGCGGGTGATAACGTCCTGCGGCGGCACTTCCATCGCTTCCTGACGAAGGCTGACACGCACGATCTGGTCGAGCGGACGGAAGACCAGGATGATGCCGGGACCTTTGGCTGCTCCCATGACGCGGCCAAGACGGAAGATCACTCCACGCTCATACTCTTTGAGGATTTTGATGGAATTGAGGAGATAAAGAACGACGATGGCGATGGCGAAGAGCGTGGGAATAGACATGGTTGCGTAGAACCTCAGGCGGAGCAGCGTACGGCCGCCGCCTACGATTGTAGAGCAGGGGCAGAGCGGAGGTGACTGGAGACTGAAGTGGAGGGTTCCAGTTAGTACCCTGTCCGTTGGCCGCGCTTTGCGAGGGGTACCCCGGGTACTTTACTCGTAAAGTCTTCTATTGATTGGAGTTAATTTGCAAAGTCTTCATTCTTCAGTGGTTAGATGTAAGGTATTGTTTCTAAATATAGTTATAGAGGATATTTTCCCAGATGCCGTCTTCGTGATTCGAGCAAAACGCAGATTCCCTTCGGGAATGACAAATAAAAGGGAATATCTACATTTTAGAGAAATCGCTAAAGGCCCAGCATCGCTTACTGGGTTTCTGGTTTATCTTCTACATTTCCAGTTTAAAGGATTGGATGGAACTCTTTTGCAAGGTAGGAAGATTTATTTTTGAAGGCGCTAAGTGTTTTATTTTGTGTTAGCTGTAGATTTTGTGATTCCAATTCCTGTGGCGGAAGGGCTTGACATGTTTAGCTGCGGTTATGAAGGCGGGGGAAGATCGTCCTCTTCGGCAGTGACGATTGTGCCTTGATGGTAGAGAATCCGCCATCCATCAGCCGTGCTCTGCCAGATCGTCGCTCGCCGGGTCACCCGCTCCCCTTGCCGCAGCACATAGGTCATCAGGTAAGCATCCGGGCCGAGACGGCGCAGAGCATGATCCGAGGATTGCCATTGAGCAGACGCCGCGTCCACGGGCGGCGCCTCGCTGAGCCATTCAAGAACAAAGTCGCGGCTGTAGCGGCGGCCTGAGGCTCCTACCTCCCAGTAATCGGCTGCCATCATGCGTTCAAAGTCGGAGCGGGTTGTCCCGAAGGCTGGCGTATGAAAGATGGGCTCCCGGAGGCGTAGCTCTTCGAGGATGGGGAGTAGATCGGGTTCGGTGTGGGTGAAGACCGGGTGAGACGCCATGAGCGATTGTATGGCGAGTCTTCGGGGGCTAACCACGAAGGCATTGCTACAGGTAGAGCAGGGCGATGGGGATGATGACTCCGGCGATGAGGATTGCGGTGATGACCTTGCGGTTCCGGCTGTAACGGTAGGACATGTATAGGCCGGAGAGGGTGGAGATAAAGAGGCCGATTGAGACCAGAAGGAAGAACAGTTTTAAAGGCAGAGGATTGTGCGGCTTAGCCAGGACGGCCGATGGTGAGCTTCTTCTGTGGTGATAGGCTTGTCGGCTTTATGGCTTGCGGCCTGAGGGCCGGGAGGCGCGAGCTTTCTGGCCGGGACGGTCATGGTCTGTTTTTTGTGGATCTGGGCGAGGGTGGCGATCCAGGCGGGCGGTTTGTAGGAGCTGCCGCGGGTGGTCTCGTGGAAGCTGAAGGTTTGGAGCGCTCCGGTAAAGGCGAAGAAAAGCAGCGCGGGGGCGATGAAGACGCCAAGGTAGAGGTGGGTGTAGCGGGTGTAGTGGAGGAAGGCGCGCTTCGGAGGCATCTGTCTTTTACCTGGGTGGCAATATAGGACGGAATCAGTCCTAGTTCGTTTATACCAAATTATGCAGAAAGCGCGGGAAGCCCTGAGTGCATCGAAAAAGGAAGGATAGGCTCGCATCGTCATGCTGACTTAAGCATCAGATAGGTTGACAGTAAGTGACTCAAGATGAGATTCTTGAGCAGTCGCAAATGTGAATGGGCCGCGCGGCCCGGAATGAGGATCTGGATATGGCGAAGATTATCGGTATTGATCTGGGAACGACGAACTCTTGCGTGGCCGTGATGGAAGGCGGCGAGGCCAAGGTGATTCCCAACGAAGAGGGTGGGCGGACGACGCCTTCGATCGTTGCGTTTACCAAGAGCGGGGAGCGGCTGGTGGGCCAGGTGGCCAAGCGCCAGGCGATTACGAACCCGGAGAATACGGTTTATTCGATCAAGCGTTTTATGGGCCGCCGCCTGAACGAGGTCGGCGATGAGATGAAGATGGTGCCGTACAAGGTGGTTGCCAAGGGTGACAACGTTGGTGTCCTGGCCCAGGGCAAGGAGTACACCGCGCCTGAGATCTCGGCGATGATTCTGCAAAAGCTGAAGAAGGCTGCGGAGGATTATCTCGGCCAGTCGGTGACGGAGGCTGTGATTACGGTTCCGGCCTACTTCAACGACGCTCAGCGACAGGCGACCAAGGATGCGGGTAAGATCGCCGGCCTTGACGTCAAGCGCATTGTGAATGAGCCGACAGCGGCTGCGCTGGCGTACGGGCTTGACAAGAAGAAGGACGAGACGATTGCGGTCTACGACTTCGGCGGCGGTACGTTCGATATTTCGATCCTCGAGGTCGGCGAAGGGGTGATCGAGGTGAAGTCGACCAACGGCGATACTCACCTTGGCGGCGACAATCTCGATCAGCGCATCGTTGATTGGCTGATCGGCGAGTTCAAGTCGGACACCGGTCTTGATCTTCATGCGAAGGGCAACGAGATGGCGTTGCAGCGGCTGAAGGATGCTGCTGAGAAGGCAAAGATCGAGCTGTCGACGGCACAGGAGAGCGAGATCAACCTGCCCTTCATTACCGCAGACGCGAGCGGGCCGAAGCACCTGGTCCGTAACCTGACGCGGGCGAAGCTGGAGTCGCTGGTGGACGATCTGTTGCAGCGGTCGATTGGGCCGTCGAAGCAGGCGCTCAAGGACGCCGGGATTGATGCCAGCAAGATCGATGAGGTCGTTCTGGTCGGCGGTCAGACGCGTATGCCGAAGATTCAGCAACTGGTGAAGGAGCTGTTTGGCAAGGAGCCCCATCGTGGCGTGAATCCGGATGAGGTTGTGGCGATTGGCGCGGCGGTCCAGGCTGGCGTTCTTGCCGGTGAGGTGAAGGACCTGCTGCTGCTCGATGTGACTCCGCTAACATTGTCGATTGAGACGATGGGCGGCGTCGCGACCTCGATGATCGCGCGCAACACGACGATTCCGACGAAGAAGACGGAGACGTTTTCGACGGCGGCGGACAACCAGACCGAGGTTGAGGTCCATGTGTTGCAGGGCGAGCGTCCGATGGCGGCGCAGAACCGGACGCTGGGCAAGTTCAAACTGGCGGGAATTCCGACGGCTCCGCGGGGCGTGCCGCAGATCGAGGTGACGTTCGACATCGATGCCAACGGCATTCTGAATGTTACGGCGAAGGACAACGCGACGGGCAAGGACCAGAAGATCACGATTACGAGTTCTTCGGGTCTAAGCAAGGAAGAGGTGGAGCGGATGGCGAAGGACGCCGAAGCCCACGCCTCCGAGGACAAGGAACAGCGCGATGCGGTTGA
>Ga0068855_100009992_pt1 | contig 11436 bp, 14 predicted proteins | sample KBSCornC52_FD_66592 | JGI IMG/M metagenome (GOLD analysis project Ga0068855, IMG submission 66592) | Corn rhizosphere microbial communities from Kellogg Biological Station, Michigan, USA - KBS Corn C5-2 | ecosystem: Host-associated > Plants > Roots > Rhizosphere > Soil ... | reverse complement strand
CGACCAAGTGCAGGACTTGGCTCACTTCGGCTTTGAAAGAATGGGTCGTGGCGTCGCTCATGTTGATTGGGTTCCCCGGCTATGTCCGCCGCAAATTGGCCACTCTGCTCGAGCTGTCAACCGGCGCCGAGAACGCCGCCGTTCGCGGCCCAAAATCGGCTAAAGGTCGGCGGATGAGCAAGCTCAGCGTGATCATCGCCAGCACCCGGCCGGGCCGGGTGGGGCTGCCGGTCGGACAGTGGTTTTTCGAGCAGGCCAAGCGCCACGGCAAGTTCGACGTCGAGCTGGTCGACCTAAAAGATCGGAATTTGCCGCTGCTCGACGAGCCGCACCACCCGCGCCTGCGCAAATACGAGCACGAGCACACCAAGGCCTGGAGCGCGATCGTCCAGGCGTCCGACGCGTTCGTGTTCGTCACGCCGGAGTACAACTACAGCGTCGCGCCCTCGCTCTTGAATGCGCTCGACTACGTGTTTCACGAATGGGCCTACAAAGCGGCTGGGATCGTGAGCTACGGCGGCATTTCCGGCGGTATGCGCTCAGCGCAAATGCTCAGGCAAACGCTGAGCGTGCTCAAAGTCGTGCCGCTGCCCGAAGCGGTGACCATTCAGTTCGCGACCCAGCTGCTGGAAGACGGCGTCTTTCGCGGCTCGGAGCCGCTCGAGAAGGCCGCAGTGACGATGCTCGACGAGCTCTTCCGCTGGACCGACGCTCTGGCCGTGCTGCGCAAATGAGCAAGCAGCGGCGGCGTTCGCTCGGTTTCGACGTGGATTTCGCCTCAGCGTCCCTGATCCCCGGCTTTTGGGGGGCCACGAAGGAACGGGCGCGCGGCCCGTGCTGACCGACGTTGGGCAATCGAGTCACACGCGCGCCGTCTTTGCGGCCGCGCCTGCCCTCGCTGGCTACGAATCCTGGGCTCGGCAAAAGCCCGGAACTTGACCCTGCGCGCGGCCCTCCACCAAAATTGGCGCATGCCATCGTTGATCGAGCGCGCGACCACGGGCCGGGCAAAATGTCGAGTTTGCGGACAGGCCATCGCCAAAGGCGACGCGCGTTTCGGCGAAGCGCTGCCGAGCGCGTACGGCGAAGGCGAAAGCATGTTCTGGTTTCACCTGTCGTGCGCCGCGTGTGCTCGGCCGGAGTCGCTCCGGCCCGTCTTGGTGGAGACGAGTGAGCCGCTCCCAGAGCGCGGCGAGCTCGAGGCCCTCACCAACGAGGGCGTCGCACAGCCGCGGCTCTGTCGGCTGATCCGCGCGGAGCGCGCCAGCTCCGGCCGCGCGAAGTGCCGCCATTGTCGCGAGCCGATCGCGCAGGGCGCGTGGCGCCTCGCGCTGCATTTGTTCGAAGAGGGACGCTTCAACCCGATCGGCACGATTCACGCGAGTTGCGCGGTCGGCTACTTCGGGGCCGAACCGTCATCGCTCAGGCTGAAGCTACCGGGCGTGCAGTTGGACGAGCAGGAGCTCGCCGAGGTGACGCGCGAAATGCGCGAGGGCGCCGCCCGCTCCGCCGCGCTCGCCGCGCCGGGCTTGGCCAAAGCCTCCGCGCCGGAGAGCGAGGGCGACTCGGCGCGCAAGAGTTCATGAGCGAAATCGAGCACGTGAGCGACACCGCCTTCTGGGTCGCTGCCTACCGCGCTCAGGAGAGCGAGCGCCCGGACGCTGTCTTTCGCGACCGCTTGGCGAGCGTGCTGGTAGGCGAGCGCGGGCGCGCCATCGAACGCCGAATGCCCGGAGGCCGCCTGATGTCGTTTTTGATCGTGGTGCGCACGAGCGCCATCGATCGCCTGATTTTGCAAGCCATCGCTCGGGGCGTCGACACCGTGCTGAACCTGGGCGCCGGTCTCGATACGCGGCCGTATCGCATGAGCCTGCCCCAGAGCGTGCGCTGGATCGAAGCCGATTTTCCCGCGTTGATTCGGCACAAGGACCAGACGCTCGCGCGCGAGACGCCGGCTTGCGCGCTGGAGCGGGTGGGGCTCGATCTTTCGGATCAGGCAGCGCGCCAGGCATTAGTGCAGCGCGTGGCGGAGCAAGCCGGGGCGGTGCTGGTCATCACCGAGGGCGTGATTCCCTATCTCAAGGACGAGGACGTCGCGCGCCTCGCCGAGGATCTGCGTGGGGAGCCCAAGATCCGTTACTGGATCCAAGACTATTACAGCGAGCGGGCGCGCCGGCGCCGGCCGAGCTGGCGGAAGAAGATGAAGGCTGCGCCGTTCCTGTTCCGCGCGCCCGATTGGTTTGGGTTCTTCGCGCGCTTCGGCTTTCAACCGGCCGAGCGCATCAACGTCCGGCAAGCGTACCTGCAGATCGGACGTCCGCCGCCGTTCGCCGTTCCCAGGTTGCTGCTCTACTCACTGATGCCTGCGAAGTGGCAGGAAAAAGCGGCCGAGAATCTGGGCTACGTGCTGCTCGAGCGGCGCGAGCCCTGAAAATTCACGCTTTTCAAGGCGCACCAACTCGGGTTTATTGTGCGCCCTGATGAGCACCCACGAGATCGTCGAACAGATCGAACATGCGGCGCACGGCGGTCACGGCGGCTCGGGGGTTGCCCGCTACATCGGTATCACCATGGCATTGCTGGGCGTGATGGTCGCCTTTTGCTCGGCGATGGTCGGCGCGCAGCGCACCGAGCTGATCAAGGCCATGGTCGAGCAGTCGACGCGCATGGGCACGTACCAGACCGAGACCATGAAGTTTCGCGCGATGACGGCCAATAGCGAGCTATTGAAGGCGCTCTCGCCGGCCCAGGACGAGATCAAAAAGATCGAGACCACCCTGCGCGACAAACGCGCACCGAGCGGCAAGCAAGACGACGAAGACACGGCCGAGCTAAAAGATCTGATTTCCTCCTCGGTCGAAGATCTCGCCGATCTGCTCACGCCCGATCACGAAGTGATCCGCAAGTTCTCGAATGTCGCCAAGACCTATGAGCGCGACATGAAGGAGGCCAAAGAGGACGCGGACTCCTATGACAAGATGATCGAGGCGCGCGGGGAGGCTGCGGAGGGCTATGAACGCGCGCTTTTGGCGGCTGAAATCGGCATCGTCATCGCATCGGTCGCACTCTTGCTCTCGAACCGGATGGTTTGGGGAGTGTCTCTGGTTTTGGCCGTCACTTGCCTGGGCACCGCGGGCTACACGTTTCAAAGCTCGCGGCGCGACGTGGCAGCGGCGGAAGACAAGATCAAAAAAGCTTCCGAGAACGTGATTCAGCTCGAAAAAGACGACGAGTCGGAGTGACGCGCGGCTCACGCGCCGCGTATTTGCCGGAGTGCGCCCGCCACATCGACCAACGTGTAGTGCGCGACCACCACGCCGCCCGCGAGACGCTGAAAGTTCGTGCCGCTGAGCCGCACGAGCTTGCCGCTTTCGGGCTCACCCAAGAATGGTCCGGAATGCGTGCCGGACAGCGTCCAGCGCCAAGCGATGCGGTCGCCGTCGATCAGGAGCTCGTCGACTTGCCCCGCGAGCTGCGAGAACGCGCGCTGCACCGCCTGCGCCCGCTCGCGAAACGCGGCCACGCTGGTTTTTTGCGCGCTGTTCTCGTCGAACACCGCGCTTGCCAGCAAGTGTTCGAATTCAGACGGATTTCCAGACGTGACCGCGTTCAACCAACGGGCCACGAAGCGCTCGATTTCGAATTTATCCATGATCTTCTCCGCGCGCTAAAGTGAAGCCGTGACGAGCCGCAGAACATCCCTCGCGCGAGGGGGGAACAAGACCGCGCGCGCTGCGCTGGTCGCGCTGTGCGGGCGCGGGCTGAACGGCGCGGCCTTCGGCCAGGAGCTCCGCGCCAGGCTGCGCCGGCTCGTCGACTTCGACGCTTATTGTTTGAACGCGTGCGATCCCGCGAGCGGGGTCGTGACGAGCTCGGTGGGCGACGGGCTCAGGCCTGAGCAGGCGCGCGCGTTGTTCGCGCTCGAAGCGCGCGGCGTCGATCTGCATTGCTTGCGAGAGCTGTTCGCGGGCCCGCTGCGGGCGGGCGCACTTTGGCTCGCGACGAGCGGCCATCCGGAGCAGAGCCTGCGCATGCGGGAGATCTTCATCCCCCTCGGGTTTGGCGACGAGCTGCGCGCGGCGCTACTCGTGGGCCAGGTATGTTACGGCTATGTGCACCTATTTCGACTGGCTCAGCGGCCGCCGTTCAGCGCGCTGGATTTGGCGGAGATCGCCGGCGTCAGCGCGCCTCTCGCGCGCGGCCTGCGCACCGCCAGCGCGACGCCAGCGCACGCTCCGGCGCCTGTGTCCGAGCGCGCGCGGCGGGGCCCGGCGTTGCTCTTGCTCGACCACGCGGACGCCATCATGCAAAGGTCGGCGGAGGCCGAGGAGCTGCTCGCCGCGCGCGACGCATTGCGCGTGGATTCAGGCCTGCCGCACGTCGTGCGCGACGTGGCGAGCCGCGCGCGACGTGGCCAAGCAGCGCGGGCCACGTTCGGTAGCGAGAGCTGCGCGCCGCTCAGCGTGTCCGCCGTTCAGCTCGGCGAGCAAACCGCGATCGTGATCGACGAGCCGAGCGCGCACGAGCTCGACGAGCTGAGCCTGCGCGCGTTCGATCTGACCCAGCGCGAGCGCGAGGTCAGCCGTCGCATCGCCGCGGGCGAGTCGAACCAACGCATCGCGCTGACTCTCGACATTTCGCTCCACACCGTAAAAGATCACGTGCGAGCGGTGCTGCTCAAGACCGGCTGCGCTACCCGCACCGAGCTCGCGGCGCGCCTGCGCAGCCGCGAAGCGCGCTGAAGCAATCGACGTCGGCTGAAAAACAGTGCGCATCCGCCGCTCGCCCCGGCCGATGAACGCTAGGGGCCGATGCGGCGAATGGCTCGCGGCGGGCAGCTCCGAAGGAGGATTTCGGGATGCGGGGCTACGGATCTGGGGCGCTGTTCTGCTTTTTGGCAGCATGGCTTTGCGGGTGCAGCGCGGGAAAAAGTCCAACGCTGGAGGTGAGTGAGGCCGAGCCGACCGACGCTCGCAGCGAAGCCGAGAGCTTGGCGAAGAACGCGCTCACCGCAGCGCAGGCAAAGACTGCGCTCGGGCTGATCGACGAGATTTGCGGCGACACTTGGTGCGACGGCGACTACGACTTCGGTTTTCGGCGTTTGACGTGTTCGAAAGCGGCCGAGACCTGCACGCTCACCTTGCAGGTGTTCCCGCGCGAAGGCGTGGCGAGCAGGGCGCACAGCTACTGGCGCTCGTGCAAGACGGCTGATTTTGCGGGCTTCGACTCGCTCGTGAGCACTGGACCGAGCGGCTATCAATCGCTGAACGACGACTACTATGACGCGCTCAGCGAGTGCTTGTCGCGCGTAGTGACTAACCTGGGCTGAGCCCGGCGCAGGTTCTCGAATCACCGGCCGTGCCGGTGATTCGAGACGTCTCGGTGTGGCGGACTCAGCGTTCGGCGCTCGGGTCGGTTACTTGACCACCACCGGCGGCACGGGCGGCTGCTGATCGGATTGCACGCACGACGACAGATCGAAGAGCATGAACTCGAGCGCCTTTTGCTGCGGGGTGAGCGGCGCGCTGCTGCAGCCAGTCGGAAACGGTACCTTGGTGGTGTCGCCGCTGCCGCTCGAAACGTGCAAATCGCTGAACACCATGCGCCCGCACTCGGCGGCGGCGACCGGGGTATTCATCGAGAAATATTGCACGGTTTGGTTCGACGACATGGGGTCCGTGGCATAGATCCACTGTTGTGCGCCGGGGCCGGCCGCGTACGTCGGTACCGCGGGATCCAAGATCGCCTTGGGCAAGATCGCATCCATGGTGTGCTCGGCGCCTTGGATCACGATCTGCCCGGGCGTCGTGGATGCGCCCACGTTGCTGAGCCAATCTCGGAACGCCTCGCCCTTGGGGAAGCTGACGTCGATCTGCGCGTTGAGCGGCGTATCGATACCGTGCGCGCCCGAAGAGAATTTGACGACTTGTGGGTACCAGAGCGGATCCGTGGCGGTCTCGGCCTCGCTCCGAATCCAATCGTTGTGCCAATGCGAACCGAAGATGCGGCCGCCTTTGTCCGCGTACGCACGCACGTTTTGATAATCGACGTTCTCTACGCCCAGTTTGGATTCACCCGTGCACGAGAGCAGCATCAGGTCGTACTTCATCAACGCGTCGAGGCTGCCCCAGAGCGTGGTCGCATCGGGCACCGGGACGGAGCTGCCATTCGACTGCATGGTCGTGGCCGCCTTCGAGCCCAAGCGATAGAGGTGCACGCGACCCGGGCCACTTGGTGGCGTGAACTCCGCGTCATCCACGCCGATGCGGCGGATCAAACATTCCAGCGAATCCGAGCCGCCGATGGAAATGGCCATGTGCGGGATGTTGCCCTCGCTCTGATTGCGCGGCAGCCGCGTCAGATCTTTGTCCAGGATCGGATTGTCGGTGCAGGCAGCGACGTGCGGAATCATGACTTGCCGGCGCCATTTACCCACTTGAACCACGAGCGGTACGCTGTCGCCGGCCGGCACGTTGTCGATTTTGAAATGCCCAGCCGCGTCGCTCAGCGCAACGGCTTGCGGCTTGCCTGAAAAATCTCCGTCGCACGTTTGGCAGGCCGCGCCGCTCGTGATCGGCGCAAGCGCCTCACCCGGGACGAACAGCACCACGTTGTACAGCGGCACGGCGCCGGCTGGATCGTACACCGTGCCACTCACCGATGTAGGCGGACCATCCCCGCAATCCGACACGGAGGTGCCGTTGCCGCCGTTCGACACGTTGAGGCCGCTGCCCGCGCCGCCGTTGCCGACCAAGTTGACCGTGCCCGCAGCGCCGTCACTCGTTCCGCCACTGGCGTGCGGCGCGGTCGTCGGCGTGCTGCCGGCCGAGCAGGCTGTGACGACGCCGAGCGATAGCAGACCGGCAAAGGCAGTGGATCCAGCGCGGGCGATGATCGTCATGCGAGTGAATGCTCCTCGAGGGAAAAGCCCCTTTCCCTAATGCGCTGTTCACGAGCAAACGATCAGCGGCCGAGGACGACGAAATCGTACACACCTGAGGCCTTCGAATCTGTGTTGAATGGCGCGCTGCGGCGTGGAGCGCACGACCAGCGCCTCACGGCTGCAGCAAGCGCGCGATCGCCGGTGGCAGCTCATCAGCGCGCGGCGCGGCGCTTGGCAAGCGCGCAGGCCCATGCAGCGCATTGCCTGAGTGTGCGTTTCGCTCGCCCCCCACCCGTACGCTGCGCGCCGGAGCAACCTTCCTCGCGAGGCGAGGAATTGTTGACCCAAGGTTAGAGCGTGCTGGCCTGGAACGTGTCGCAGCTCGCGAGCGTGCCGCCGTCGAGCCCGCGCTTGAACCACGCCGACCGCTCCGCGGCCGAGCCGTGCGTCCAGCTCTCAGGGTGAACCGTGCCGCTGGTCTGGCGTTGAATGTGATCGTCGCCGACCGCGGATGCTGCCCCCATCGCTTCGTCGATGTCGCCCGGATCGAGGATTTGCCGTTGGCTGGTGGAGCGCGCCCAAATGCCGGCGAAGCAGTCGGCTTGCAGCTCGAGCCGCACGCTGAGGCCGGTGGCGCCGATTTGCGCTGCTTTGCCCGCGTGCTCCATGCGTTGGGAAATCCCGAGCAGCTTCTGCACGTGATGGCCGATCTCGTGCGCGATCACGTACGCTTCGGCAAAGTCGCCCTTGGCGCCGAAGCGCTGCGCGAGCTCATTGTAAAACGCCAAGTCGATGTACACGCGCTCGTCCGCGGGGCAATAGAACGGCCCGGTTGCCGCATCGCCGAAGCCGCAACCGGTGGTGGTCGAATCGCTGAACAAGACCAGCTTGGCGTCTCGGTATGTCTTGCCGTTTTCAGCGAACAGGCGTTGCCAGGTCGCCTGGGTGTCGTCCAAAACGAACGCGACGAAATGGCGCGGTGAATCGGCGCCGCGCGCCGCGACCGGCGTGTCTGCCACAGAATGCGCTCCGCCTCCAAAAAGGCCACGCACCGCCCCAAAGCCGAGCACCAACACGATGATCACCCAGCCGTACCGAAAACGCAGCAGCAGCGGCAAAAAACCGAGCAGCGAGCCGCCCGCCAGGCGCGTGCCGCCCTGTCCGCGTTCGTCGATCAGGTTCGGGCTCTCGTGGTCTTGATCCCAGCGCATGGCACCTCTGGCTGACTGATGTAGCAAGGGCTGTACCACCGCGGGCGAGAGGCGCGAGCTTATTTTTCGGCACGCTGCGCTGTGGGGCCCGCGGCGGGCCGCACAACCTCGCGCCTTGGCTCGTGAAAAAGCGCTCCGCGCTTGCGTCCGGGCAGTCACCGAGTCGATGGTGCGGCGTAGCTACCTCGCATGCTTTCCAAGCTCCTGGCTGGCGCGCTCGGCGCCCTCGGTGTTTCGTTCTCGCTCTCGGCTCGGGCCGCGGATCCGGAAGGCGCGCGTGGCCTTTTGGCGGACATCGATCGCATCGTTGCAGGCGAAGAATCAGAGGGCTGGTTCGGTGACGATGACGCGCTTCGAAGCATTGCTCCCGCGCTGCTCGAGTCCACGTGTCGCGCGACACCCGACGCCCGCGCCGAGGCGCTGACCACGCTGCGCGCGGCGAGCGCCGCGGCCGGCGATCCGCGGGCCTTGTTCGCCGAGAGCCACGAGCTGACCGAGCGCGTGACCGTCGCGCTCGATTGGGATCGGCAGCGGCGTGCGCTCGAGCTCACGCTCGCTCGCGTCGACAGTGAGTGCCCGTTTTGGCTCGTGCCAAGTCTTGGGTTCAACGGGCTGCAAAGTGATCGGCAGCGCTTCACGCTGAGCTTGGAGACCGCGGGCAACGTGCAATTGCGCGAAACCGAGCAGCACTGGGATTTCGGCGCGGGTGGCTGGGGCCGCATTCTGCCCGGCTATGGGCTGAGCGAGCGCTTCACACTGCTCGCCGGCGCGGAGTTCGGCGGTGGCGCGATGGTGCGGCCACACACCGACGCATCGCAGTTCATCATCAACTACTTTCCGGCGATTCCGGTGGTGCTTCGCACGCATCACCGCACTTGGCACTATGATCTCGAGCTTGCGCCGGTCGCGCTCTTTCAAGCCGACAACACGCACTTGAGCTATGGCGTGCGCGGCGGCGGAGGCATCGGCTTTTCCGCGCTTCGACGACACAATTTTCTGCCCTGGGCCGGCATCGCCGTCAGCTACGAGCACTACTTTGCCGGCGGCGGGCGCAGCCCAGCCGAGTTCATCCGCAGCGATCTGCGCGTGGGCTTCGTGTGGGACCCATAGCGCCGAGTGCCTGAGGGTTTTGATGGTCACGCGCTATAGCAGAGCGCGTCCCAACCTTCGGCGCCGAATTGCGGGGTGACTCGTTGCTCCTTGCGTGAACGACCGCTCGCCTCTACACTTTCGTAGAAAGGTTCCCCCATGGTTGAGACGCAGATTTCCGCTTACATCTCGGAAGCCACCAAAGACAAAGTGGAACGTTACGCCGAGGCTCACGGGGTGAAGAAGGGGCATCTGGTCGAAGAGGCGCTCCTGCATCATTTGCAGGCGCTCCGCGAACTTCCAGCGGACATCGTGATCCCTCCGCGGATTACGGTCACCGTCGGGTCCTTTGAGAAGGTGAGTCAGCTTGTCCAGAAACCACGCAAGCCTAGCAAAGCGCTGCGCGACTTGATGGCTGGTAAGCCCGTCATTGGCGAGCCCTGAGCCGAGCGTGCCGCTCGAGGTCAGGAGGCTCACGCCGGAGGACGACCGCTCGCGCTTTCGTTCCGGAAACGCCGATCTCGATCGCTTCTTCGCGCGCTATGCCGGCCAGAATCAGTTCCGCCACCACATCGGCACTACCTACATCGCAGTCGACGAGCGGGGAGGAATCGCTGGCCACGCTACGGTATCCGCCTCCGAGCTCTCGCCCGACTCGTTGCCGACGACCAAACGCAAACGGCGGCCCAAGTACCCGGTCCCGGTGCTGCGGCTCGCTCGGCTCGCCGTCGCCGAGAGCGCTCAAGGTCAAGGCGCGGGCCGCCTCCTCGTCCGCGCGGTGCTCATGCTCGCTCAGCAAATGGCCGAGAGTGTCGGCTGCGCCGGTGTGGTCGTGGACGCAAAACCCGAGGCCGCAGCCTTCTATTACAAGCTCGGGTTCGTTCCGCTCGATTTAGTGAGCGGCGAGCTGGGCGATCGCCCAGTGCCCCAAGCGATGTTTCTCGAGCTCGGACAAGTCCCTACGGCGACGTAGAGCTACGCGGGGCCGCCGCTGGGGCTGCGATGCAAGCTCGGCCTACAAGCGAGCTCTACGCGACCAGAATGATGTCAGCCGGACCTCGTCATCGAGCGGCAATCACGGTTTGTCGAACACAGGCGTCGCCCAAGGCAGACCTAGTCGTCGCGGCGGCGAGGGGCACGTGGGGCTGCGCTGCGGCTCCGTGCCGGCTCTGTTCGCCTTGGACTTTCTCTACCGCCCACCTGTCCTAAGCCCTTCACGTTTCGCTGCTCGGATCGTCCCCGTGTTCGAGCGCGATCGGCAAAATGGCGGCTTTGGTTGCGGCGCTCAGCGCGCCGTCGATGGAGCCGCCGTCCGTGCGCTCGATCACCACGCGCTCGACCAAGCGCGCGGTGCGCGCGCGGGCCTGATACGACGAGACCACGATGCCGAGCGCAAACAGCGTGCGCTGCAACACGGCGATCACCGGCGAACGCTGCTCGCGCGTGATTTCGATGGCCGTGAGGCGTGAGCCGTCTTGCTCGAAGCGAACTTGGGGTTTGGTGCGGGACACGGTGACCCTCAAGGCATGGGCTCCGCCGCTCGCGATGTCAACGCCGGAAGCCCCCTTTTCGACCCGCGCGACGAATCCGCAAATTCGGGGAATAACCGGCTTTGTCTGCTGTTTACGCGCGGGTGACAGCGTGGTGACGCAGGGGTTCGGGCTGGGCAAAGTCGGTGTTAGGATCGGCGCCATGATCAAACACGTCGTGATGTGGAAGCTTCGCGGAACCTCACTCGAGGAAAAGCGTGAACAGGCGGCGCGCGTGCGTGCCGCGCTCGAAGCGCTGCGTGGCAACATTCCCGGCATGTCCAGCCTCGAAGTCGGCGTGCGCCCAGCCGCGGACGAGCAACTCGGCGACGTGGTGCTGATTTCTACCCACGACGATTGGGCGGCGCTCAAGGCGTATCAAGTTCATCCCGCGCACGTCGAGGCCGCGCGCGTGATCGGCAGCGTGCGCATCGAGCGGCGCGTGCTCGATTTCGAAGTCGGCGCGGCCGAGACCTTGCCGCCCGAATCGATCGCTCCGTCGCGTTTCTAGCGCGCCGAGCGGGGTTCACCCGAGGGGCAGAGCGCGCTCTGCAACGCCGAATTGCCGAGTGAGCTTGCTGCACGGAAGAGCGGCGTGCGCCGCTGGCGGCGAGTTCGCGCTTCGTGCTGCTGACGAAATCTGCGCCGCATTCCGAGTCCGTATCCAATGCTGGGCAGGCGCGGCCGCAGCGACGCCGCGCGCCTGAGCCCGTGGCTCGCTTTT
>Ga0068855_100009990_pt1 | contig 11438 bp, 10 predicted proteins | sample KBSCornC52_FD_66592 | JGI IMG/M metagenome (GOLD analysis project Ga0068855, IMG submission 66592) | Corn rhizosphere microbial communities from Kellogg Biological Station, Michigan, USA - KBS Corn C5-2 | ecosystem: Host-associated > Plants > Roots > Rhizosphere > Soil ... | reverse complement strand
AGCGGCAAACGCCATCGGCGGGGTCGGATTTGCGGTCGGATCGACATAGGCGAGATCGAGCCCCGGGGTGCTTCCGCTCTTTTCCGCGAACCACTGCGAGACGCCAATCAGCCTTGCCCCGAATTTCCATTTTGGCCAGCGGTCCGCGAAACCATCGTGCGGCTCCACGGCGGCATAAGAGGAGACGCCGGCGCCGGGGGCACCGATTGCTGCGTCGGCAACCTGCAACGGCTCCGATCCGGTTTGCTGCGGAAACAACACGCGCGGCGAAGGAAGCCGGTAGCCAATCAGGCCGAGCGGCGGATCGATCGGTGCGGCGTCCACCGGCGGGGGCGCCTTGAGGTATTCGAGCAGCGTTCCCATCGCCGCCAGCAACTGATAGTCCGCGAATACGATGACGCCGCGCGACGAGGTCAGCGAGACCGCCGCGTTGAAGTACTGATTCTGCGCGTTCAGCAAGTCGATCAGCGAACGCTGGCCGAGTTCATATTCCTTGTCGAATGCCGCGATGGTCTTCTTATCCGCCTGCATCTGGCGCGCCAGCGCGGCAACCCGCGTCGCGGTAATCGTGCGCGCGGACCACGCCTTGTCGATCGACTCAAGCGCATCGCGCTGCAGCTTGGCGTGACGCATGGTCGCTTCGGTCTGGCGTTCCGCCATCTCGCTCCGGCGCCAGATATCCTGACCGCCGCGGAAGATGTCCCAGGACATCACGACCTTGCCGCTATAGTCGTCGTGAGTCGCGCCAAGATAGGGGTAGGTGTTGTCGTTGTGGGTCGCACGGCCTTCGAGCGAGAAGGTCGGGACAAACGCACCGTCAGTCACCCGGTACGCGTGCTTCGCCGCATCGACGTCTGACTGCGCAGCCTGAATCGTCGGATTGAAGCGAACGGCAATCGCGAGCGCTTCGTCGCGTGAGCCGGGGAGTCCGGAAAGGGGTCCCGGAAACCGCACATTGTAGGGTTCGATGCCGACCACCTTGCGGTACTTGGCCCGGGCATCGTCGAGACTCTTGCGAAATTCGGCCAGCGCGGCGCGGGCACTTTCAACCCGTTCGCGCGCCTGCTCGAGGTCACCTTCTCCGGCCCGTCCGCCCGAGAAACGGGAATTGACGTTGGCGAAGATGCGCTCGTGGTTGGCGACGTTCTGCTCGCCCAACGCCACCAGACGAATGTATCTGACGACGTCGACATAAGCTTCGGCCGCGTCGAGCGCGATCAGTTCGGTGCGCTCCCGAACCCGGAATGCTGCGGCGTTGACGCGAGCGGATTGGCGCCAAATGTCATGAATCGAGGCGAAGCCGTCGAACAGGATTTGCCGCACGACGACTGATTCCTGAGAACCATTCCGCCAGTCGCCATTTCCGGCGATTGGAATCGGAAGCGCGCTTGAGCTCGTAACCGGATTGCTCTGGTCGAATTTTTCAGGCCCGTACCGTGCCTCAACGCGTACCTGAGGCAGCAAGGTACTTTGGGTTTGCCGCAGTTCGGATTCGGTCGCGCGTCGATTCGCCGAAGCTTCACCCACACCGGGATTCGTCTGGACTGCCTGTTTCAGGGCGTCGTTGATGGAAAAATCACCGGCCAGTGCCGGGGTTCCCGCGGCTAAAATGAGGCTACTAATCGCAAAAAATGCGGATTTCATGAGTCCAGTCCCACCAATAGTACTCAAATTGCTCGTGAAAGGTCCAAGCGAACGAACGTACAAAATGTCAGCAATGAGATTAGCAAGTGACGGTGGGTTCACCTATGACATTTCTGCCACACACGTCAGGGACTTAATAGGTCCTTAATGCGAAGTGGTGGACACAGTGTCGCGGTCGGCCAGCTGGACTGCCCTTTGCGCGAAGAAATAAACTAGCCAAAGCATTATCTTGCTGGTCGGGGCAGCTGGATTCGAACCAACGACCTGCAGTACCCAAAACTGAATTTCGATGTTTCTTGGACTGTCCCGTGGTTACCTTACGATAGAAATGTCCTTTGTTTATATACGCTTCCGGATGTTTCTTGATCTGGCGTTTCCGTGGTGACCCGGTGACGACTTAAGGCAATCAGTACAAAAATTAAGATTGAACGGCGAGCTTTATCGGCTCTGTCCGCCGTTAGCCGTCCCATGATTTTCGATGACATCGACCTCACTGGTTTCGGATTGAAGGCCTCACCCACAGGCACCCGTTCCTACATTGTTGGGTATCGCCCTTGGTGCTGGTGGTCGCAGAGCCTCGAAGCGAAGGATGGTAATCGGCATCCCGAAAAACCTGACGCCCGAGGAGGCCCAGTACCTTCGCGCTCTGCGGCCGGATCCTCACCTAGTCTCACGCGGGCACAGATTCCGTGGAATTCCCCTGGACCGTCAATCCAGTGATGCCGTTCTGGCAACCAAAACCGGGGGTCAGGTTCCCAGGCTTTCTCCAAGCATCGCCAGGCGGTGACGTTTTCGAGAAACCCAAATCATTGGCTAGTCGGTCATATCCATCTCGCGCTCCAGCGCCGCGATATCGTGGATGCAGTGATGGTGCGCAGACTGGCTGACGAGCTTGCGGCTGCGCCATTCGCCAAGCACGCGGCTGACGTTCTCGCGTGCCATTCCGGCCATCGCCGCGAGATCGCCATTGCTGACCTTATAGCTGAACATCACGCTGCCGGAGGCGGACGGTTTGCCTAGATGCTGCGCGAGATCGAGCAGCGCCCGCGCCAGCCGCCCCTTGCCGGAGAGAAACGTCGCCGCCACAAGCGCTTGGTCTGCTTCACGCAAGCGCATGGATAGCACTCGTGCCAGCTCGCGGTAGAATTCCGGATTGCTCGCCGCGAATTTCTGAAAGCTCTCTTTGCTGATGAAGCGGTAGCTGCAGTCCCGCAGCACGATGACCGAGGCCGATCTCGGCAGCCCGTCAATCATGGCAAGTTCGCCAATAAGCTCTCCGGGGCCGAGCAGGCTGAGCACGCGCTCCTCGCCGCCCGGCGATTCCATCGCCACCTTGAGCAGTCCTGCTTCGATGAAGTAGAGCCCGTCGCCAGTTTCGCCGGCCGAAAACAGCACGCTGGCTGCTTTGGCGTGGCCTCGCACGCCAGCCTCGACTAGGCGGGACGTCAGCTCTTTTGGCAAGGATTTTAATAGGCTGGCCGACTTTTGAAGCCTGTCCAAGACGGTCCCTCTGTTAACACTTCACGACCTGCTCAGGCGTTGCCCGGCTGACATGGAGCCACAACGAGTAGGGCGCAATCGGCGCCGAACCAACTGATTTTGCTTATTAAGGTTGCTGATGGGTCTGCCCGGTAACTTTGACGGACGATCGCAAGTCACTCCCGAGCAGTCGTTATCGACTAAGATCTTAGGTTAATGAAACGATAACAAAATCTACCAGATTGTGACTTTCGTCAATTACAAGGGCGTGGCCGTGTGCAAGCTTTAAATGTTGCGGGCGAGTAGGGCGATAGATTGAAAATAGAATTCCGAGCCGCAACTGCGCGGCAGATCCCGAGCCGCGCCGAGCATTGACTGCGTGAGGCTGGGGGCTCCGGCAGCACGGTTACACGCCAGGAATCCGCTGCTTCGCGGCGGTTGCTGCCTCTTTATGTTAGCACGAACGCAATATTTTAGGGAGACTTAACTCAATGGCTAACGTTGCAACTTCAAAAGGCATTGCCACTTCTTTCGGAAATACTCCGCAGGCCGGCGACGACCTATTCAACTTTACGGAAGACAACCTGGTTCTCTTTGCGGCCGACGCGACACACTTAAACACGGTGTCGCTCGACGTCATGTCGAACGACCAGGGCGGCGCCGCCAAAACGCTGTACTCGATCGACGATGGCAATGGCGGGCAACTTTCGCCCGACGCCGACCTGCTGGCCAAGGACGCGCTCGCCAACGGCACGTCCGTCTGGGAGCATACCCAGCAAGGCGACGATATGCGCATCGACCACGGCAAGATCGACGTCGACCTGACGCACACGTTCTCAGCGCTTGGCATCACGAACATCCAGCAGATGGGTGCGCATGATGTCATCAACGAGGACTTCGTGTACGCGATCCAGCTCGGCAACGGCACCGTCAGCGAAGCGCACGTCCACATGACCATCCAGGGCGTGAACGACGCGGCCACCTTCAGTGGCAGCGACACCGGCAGCGTGACCGAAGATACCACTCTTACGACGGGCGGTACGCTTCAAGTTCAGGACGTCGACCACAACGAAGCGGTGTTTACCGGCGCCACAACCGGCAACGGCCTGCACGGCACGTACGGCGACTTCTCGTTCGATACCGTGACCGGCAACTGGGGCTACAGCCTCAATAACGGCGCGCTCAACGTGCAACAGCTGAATTCCGGCGACCACGTAACCGATACACTTTCGGTCGTGTCGCTGGATGGCACAACGCACGATGTGGTCGTGACGGTCAACGGTCAGGACTCCTATCTTGGCCCCGACCTGCTGACCAACGGCTCGTTTGAAGAGGGTCAAACGACTTCGGGCGGCGCATGGCAAGGGTTCTCGTCCCTTCCGGGCTGGACCAACGTCAACGGACAGTCTCTTGAAGTGGTTTCGGCGCCTTACGCCGGCACTGCCGACAGCGACGGACATTGGCTGGATACCCAGGCAAGCCCCGGCGGTATCGACATCAAGCAATCGGTCGATGTTTCAACCGGCGCGCATGCTCAGCTTTCGGTCACACTCTCGACCGAGCAGGTGAGCGGGCTGTTTACTAACCCGGCCGAGCATCTGGTGTTCAACTTCAACGGCATCCAGGCGCTCGACATCTCTGCCTCTGACATCGTTCTGGCAGACGGCAACATGCACACGTTTACTGCGGATATCGTCGGTCTAGCTGGTCTCGATACGCTCGAGATTCAGTCGGTCGGCGCCACTGACAACGTCGGCTTTGCGCTCGATCATGTCATGGTCCAGGAGTGGCACCTGTAACTAGCCGCACGTTCTACAACAAAGGCCGCTCCCACCAATTTGGGAACGGCCATTTTCTTTTCTAAAGTTACATTTTCGCCAAAATTATTGCCAGAAGCAGCCCGTGCGGAGCGCTTCCGTGGGCGACAAGAAGGTTCCGTGACGTCTCCCTCTCGTCGGTTGGTTACACCACTGGCCCCCGGCAATTGGCAGATGGCTACGGCAATGGGAGTTGGATGGCGAGGGCGCGCATCGTGGAGTTCTGCTGCCCTTCAATTGAACCGCCAGTGGCCAGAGACTCAAGTTTCGGGTCTTGAAAAGCAGGTTTGCGAACCTGCTTGGTGGAGCGCCCTTGCCGCGTTCGGCCGAAAAGATCTTCCCTGCGAAACATGGCGCGATATTGCTCGGCCGTCCTCATGAAAAGTCGTACGACGACAGAAGTAGGCGACCTGGTGGCTCATCTTGAGGAGCTTCTCGCGGAACTCCCGCGAGTTCCATGTTAAATAAAAACAATATCTTGCTGGTCGGGGCAGCTGGATTCGAACCAACGACCTGCAGTACCCAAAACTGCCGCGCTACCAGGCTGCGCTATACCCCGATCCCGTTGGGAAATGCGTCGATACACGCATAAATCGCCACCAGCAAGACATCCACAGAATTCAGGGCTGACGCAAACGGGCTTGAATATCCGTTCTTGTTATGTTCTATTCGGTCATTCTTTCGGAGGTGGCCAATGGACGTCGAGAAACAGCGGGAAATCGTTCGGCTCTGGAATCGCATGCGCCGGGTCGAAGGCCCGCTCGCGGAGGAAATCCGGATTCAGATCCTTCAGTGTTTTGCGGAGAGCGAGCGTGTCTCCGATACGCGCCTCGACGAACGCCGCGCGGTGATGGAGCGCGTGTCGGTTCAGCCCGCGCGCAGGCCGGCGCATATCAGGCTCGTCGCCTAGATCACGACAGCATCAATTACCCAAATCGCGCGGCACATTTCGCGCGGGTCGATTCGGCGTCCGTCAAGATTGACGGAATCGCGCCGTGGTGCATGCTGCGCGAATGTTGTCGCGCGTGCGCAGTCATTTCAAAGATGCAAAACTTTCCCGCATGAGTAGCGGGACGTATTGCATCATCCGCGATCTCGGGCTGGTCAAAGGCGGCAAGGGGATGCGGCACCATGAGGTGCTCATGACCTTCAGCCTCGGCGCGCTCGGTCGCTCGATCGGGCTGGTGCGCGGCGATCTCGCGGGCGTGGGCAAGCGGCGATTGGCCTGGCTGCAACGCGTGCCGGAGCGGCTGGGCGTGGACGTTGACTCGTCAACTGTGCCGGAAAGCGCTTCCCAGCCGTAATCAATCAACGCTGCGAAGCCTGCCACGCCAATAGCCGGTGTTCGGCCAGCGACATCGCCACCGACGTTACGTAACCGGTCACGCCGAGCAGGATGACGCCGGCGAACAGGTCGGCCGAGCGGAAGGCCCGCGCCGAGAGCAGCACCCAGTGGCCGAGCCCGTCGAGGCCGGCCAGGATTTCGCAGACCACGGCGAGGATCAGCGCCACCGTCAGGCTGAGGCGCATGCCGGCGAGAATGTCGGGACTCGCCGAGGGCAGCGCAATTTTGAAGATCACGGAAAACTTCGACATCTGCAGCGACTGCGCCACCTCGTAGAGGCGCGGTTCGACCGCGGCGAAGCCGTGGATGGTCGCCAGCATGATCGGCCAGATCGCGCCGAACGAGATCACGAACAATGCCATCGCCTGCGTCAGGCCGAGCATCGCGATCGCGACCGGGATGATGGCGGAGACCGGCAGCGGCCGCAAAAATTCCAGCGACGGCGCCACATAGGTCCGCATCCGCGGCGACGATCCGATCATGGCGCCGAGCGCGACGCCGGCGATGGAAGCGGCGAGCCAGCCATAGGCCATATGCTCAAGCGTGCCGGCGAGCTTGGTTGCGAGGTCGCCAGACGAAAACCCGCGCACCAGCGAAGCCCAGGCCCGGTCCGGCCCCGGCAGGAACACCGGGGAGACCAGTTTGAGGTTGGCGATCAGTTGCCAGAGCGCGATGAAGCCGGCTGCAACCGCAAAACTCGCCAGGCGCCAAAGGAGTGCTGTCGATTTCACGGGCTGTCTCCGCTCAACGCGGCACGGCCGAACAGGCGGCGCTGCGCCACCACCAGGAGAATATTGAGCGCGTAGCCGATGGCGCCAATCCAGACCAGATAGGCCAGCATCAGGTCGGCGCGCAGCGCCTGCTGCGCCAGCATGATGCCGGCGCCAAGACCGATCGGATTGATGGCGATTTCGACCGTCACGGCCACGATCAGCGCGATGCTGGCGGCCAGCCGAAATGCTACGAAGATGCGCGGTAGCGCTGCGGGTATGATGATCTTCCAGACCCGCTGCGCGGGCGGCAGCCGTAGCGCGCGTGCGACCTCCATCAGCCGCGGCTCGATGCTGCGGACCGCGGCGCGGCTCAGGATCAGGATCGGCCAGACGCAGGCAAAGGCGACGATGATGATTTCCATGCGGTAGCCGAAGCCGAGCGCGATCAGCGCGATCGGCAACAGCGCAATGGAGGGGATCGGCCGGATTGCCTCGACCGTCACCTCCATCAGGCGGTTGAGGGTGTTGGAAAGCCCGAAGGCAATGCCGAGCGCAAGGCCGACGATGCCGCCGATCGCAAGACCCGCGAAGGCCGCGAACAGCGTGTCGCGGGTGGCGGTCAGGATCGAGAAATCGGCAATGGCGCCGGCGAGCGCCAGCACGATCTCGCTCGGCGGCGCCAGGCTGTCGCTTTGCAGATGCGCCGCGCGCGCCCAGACCTCGAACGCCACAAGCACCGCGACCGGCAGCACCAGCGCCTTCGCGGTATTCTTGGCGGAGTTGGCGTTCACTGTTCGGTCGCCTTGATGAAGTCGAATAATTGTCGCCGCAACCGCAAAAATTCCGGATGTTCGCGGGTCGACAATTGGTCGCGCGGGCGCGGCAGGTTGACCGGCAGCTCGATGCCGATCCGTCCCGGATGGGGCAGCAGGCCGATGACGCGGTCGCCGAGATAAATCGCTTCGTCGAGGTCGTGGGTCACGAAGATCACGGTGGCGCCGCTGGCCGCCACCAGCGACAACACTTCGTCCTGCAATCCCTGCCGCGTCATCGCATCCAGCGCGCCAAACGGCTCGTCCATCAGAAGCGTCTTCGGTTCTTGCGCCAGGCAGCGGGCGATCTGCAGGCGCTGCTGCATGCCGCCGGACATCTCCGCCGGATATTTGCCGGCGTGGCCGGGCAGGCCGACCGTGCGCAGCAATTCCTCGATGCGGGCAGGGCGCTCGGCGGCGGGCATGCCAGCGGCTTCGAGCGCCAGCGAGACGTTGCCGGCAGCTGTCCGCCACGGCAGCAGCGCCTTGCCGTAATCCTGAAACACGATCGCGATCTCGCGGCGCGGTTCGCGCATCGGCTGGCCGTCGAACATGACTTTGCCGCTGGTCGGCTGGTAAAGCCCCGCCGCCAGCCGCAGCGCCGTGGTCTTGCCGCAGCCGGAGGCGCCGACGATGCAAAGGAATTCGCCGGGTTGGACGCCGAGGCTCAGATTCTCGATGATGGTCTTGCCGCCGAGCTCGAGAGTGGCATCGGCGAACGCGATCTGCGGCGCAGGCTGGCCAGAGACGGGATCGAGACGCATCGCGGTGCTGGCCATGGTTTGGGCTTTCATGGCGTCAGCTCTCGTTGCCGCTGGGATAGACGATGTCCAGGGTCGAGCGCAGATGCGCTTCCAGCATCGCCTGCGAGCCCTTGATGTCACGCCCGATCACGCGGTCGGCAAGCAACTGGTGGGCGCGGACGAATTTCTTGCCGCTGTCGAACGAGCGCATCATGACGCGGCGGTAGCGATAGGCCTGGTCGTAGAGATCGGAATGCGCGGCCAGCAGGCGCTTTGAGCCGCAGGCGGCCAGCAGGGCGGTATGAAAGCCCTTGTGCAGCCGGTCGAAATCCTCCGCGCCCTCGCGGAATTCATCACCGGTCCGCTCGATATGGCGGCGCATCTGGTGCAGGGCGCTGACGATGCCGGCTTCCCAGGCATCGTCGCCATGGGTGATGGCGAGGCGGATGGCCTCGATCTCGACGGCGGTGCGCATCAGGGTGATGTCGAGCAGATCGTCGCGGCTAATATCGGCGACGCGAAAGCCGCGCTGTCCGGTGCCGACGATCAGCCCGCGCGACATCAGTCGCGACAGGCCCTCGCGCAGCGGCGTCGCGCCGATCTCGTAGCGTTGCACCAGATCGACGATGCCAAGCCGGGATCCCGGCGCGAGCAGGCCGGCGAGAATATCTTGCTCGACCAGCGTTGCCGCGCGCTCGCTCAAGGTAGCGGCTTCGATCACCGGTCGGCTCGCAGCGCGCTCGTCAGCCGACATTGCGAAATCCTCATTTCAGGACAAGCTTATTGGGTTCGAGCTTGGATTGCAGCATTTTCTGCGACGTCATCACTTCGATCCACCATCCGAGCTGCTCGGGTTTCAGCTCCGGCACGGAACGGTTCGGCGGCGTCATCTTGACCAGTTCGATCGGCTGCTTGGTGAATTTGGAAATCGAGGCGGAGGCCTTTTCGCGATCGTTGTTGACGATCTCGGCGGCCTCGGCAATGGCGTCGCGGAATTTCTTGATAGCCGCTGCGTTCTTGTCGGCCCACTCCCGGGAGGCCGCATAGAAGATGATCGGATCGGTCCGGGCCAGCTCGACCGCGTAGCGGGCGCCGACCGAGCCAAGGCCCGCGTTGGTCATGCGCGTCACGAACGGTTCGGCCGTCAGCACCGCATCGACGCCGCCGGACTTGATGATGTCGGACATGGTCGGGAAGGTGACCTCGACGAAATTGACGCTTCTGGGATCGACGCCTTTTTCGACCAGCCATTTCACGAACAGCACATGCAGGAAGGCGTTGAGGCCGGGCGCCCCGACCTTCTTGCCGACGAAATCCTTCGGTTCCTTGATGGTGATGCCGTTGCGGACGAAAGCGGTGATGTTGCCGTTCGACACTGGATTCATCACCGAGGCGCCGGCGATACCGACGAGGTCCAGCCCGCCATCGACGGCCTGCAGGAACACAGTCGAAGTCGGCCCGCCGATCTGGATCGAGTTCGACAGGATCGCGGCCGGGATATTGGAGTTGATGCCGATCGGCGTCATCTCGACCTCGAGCCCGTGTTTTTTGAAGATGCCTTCGTCGACCGCGACCATGGCGGAGGCGCAATCCGACGTCGCGGTGCAGCCGACCTGGATCTTGGCCTGCGCCAGGGCTGTGCCTGTCAAGGCAGTGCCTGTCAGCGCCATGCTGATGGCAAACGTCGCGATGATCTTCTTCACTGCGGTTTCCTCATTTACATTTTTAGGACTTGATTATCGATATTTTCTTCGATCATATATTACATCTGAATGCAAGGGGGCGACCACATGAAACTCGCAACGTTCAAATCCGGCGGCCAGGATAAGGTCGCTGTCGTACACTCCGGCGATAGCCGGCTATTCGATCTGGCTGCGGCTGCAAGCCGCGACGGCGCTAACCCGGCCTTCGCGTCGATGCTGGCGCTGATCGATGCGGGCGACGTCGCGCTCGAACAGGCCGCCAAGCTGTTCGACAGGCACGGCAAGGACGAATCCCTGTCGGTCCCAGTGGCGGGCGCCGACATTCTCGCGCCGATCCCGGAGCCGCGGCAGATGCGGGACGGCATGTCATTCCCGCTGCACATCCTGCAGGCCCCGCGCGGGCAGTTGAAGCTCGCCGCGCGCGCCAGGAACGACATGGCGGAACTGGCGCGGATCGACGCCGAACCGCTCGGCGAATTGCCGGAGATTTATCGCAAGCAACCGATCTACTACATCACCAACCGCTTCAGCGTCCGCGGTCCCAACACGACAGTCAAATGGCCGCGCTATAGCCAGGTGATGGACTACGAATGCGAATATGGCGTCATTACCAAGAACAAGGGCGCCAATATTTCTGCCGCCAAGGCCAAGGATCACATCTTCGGCTACACCATCTTCAACGATTTCTCTGCGCGCGACGCGCAGCGGATCGAGATGGAAGGCCGGCTCGGCCCCGCCAAGGGCAAGAGCTTTGACGGCGGCAACGTGATGGGACCCTGGATCGTGACGTCAGACGAGATCGGCGACCCCTACAAACTGAACATGGAAGTCCGCGTCAACGGCAAGATGCGCTCGCAAGGCGTATCCGACGGCATGCTGTTTTCATTCGAGGAGATCATCGCCCACGTCACCAAGGACGAGACCTTGATGCCCGGCGAGTTCATCGGTTCGGGCACGGTCGGCAACGGTTGCGGACTGGAACTCGGCTGGTATCTCGAACATGGCGACAGCATCGAGATTGAAGTCGAAAAAATCGGTATCCTGAAGAACCGGGTTGAACGGCAAGACGCGAAGGCGGCTTAGGCCCCCAACAAAACAGAGTGAGGAAGACGCCATGGCGCGCAAGTTGATCGACATCTCCGTTCCCCTGCAAAACGACGTGCCCGCCGATCCGCCGGGCGG
>Ga0068855_100009989_pt1 | contig 11439 bp, 7 predicted proteins | sample KBSCornC52_FD_66592 | JGI IMG/M metagenome (GOLD analysis project Ga0068855, IMG submission 66592) | Corn rhizosphere microbial communities from Kellogg Biological Station, Michigan, USA - KBS Corn C5-2 | ecosystem: Host-associated > Plants > Roots > Rhizosphere > Soil ... | reverse complement strand
CGAGCGCGGCGACACGCATGTCCACGTTCTCGGTCCGTGACGCGGCCAGCAGCACGTTGAGCATCTCGGGATTGTCCTTGACCGGCCCGAGCTTCTCGAAGTCGAGACTGACCTCCTCGATGGGGTAAGGAATGTACTGGTTGGCCTCGACCTGGATCTGGCCCTCCAGATCATCCTCGGTCAGTTCGGCCGGCATCGGGATCACTTTCGTGATCACCGCCGAACCGGCCACCGCCGCGGCGGCAAATTTGGTGCGCGCACCGGTGCGCGCGACCGCACGGCGAATGGCGTCGCCGACCGCCTCCACCTCGACGATATTCTTCTCGACGACGGCGTTCGGCGGCAGCGGCTCGACCGCGTAATGCTCAACGCGGTAGCGAGCGCCGGTCTGGGACAGTTGCAACAGCTTGACCGCTGTTGAACTGATGTCGACACCGATCAGCGATGGTGCCTTTGGCGATAGAAAGCCCACGAATTTTCCCCTTCCCCACGCGCCCTTACGAGCGAAAGATGCGCAAGTGCATTAGATCGGAAAGTTAACGAAATATCAACGGGTTTGCAAAGTTTACGCAACCCATTGACGAACAAAGCCTTTTCAGGCCAACTGTACCTCTTTACCCCGGCGAAGCCATACCGCAAATGCCCGCCCATCCACCTCACGCGTTGTTGCCCGTTCGCTCGTCCGGACCCTGCTACCGCGAGTTGAATCGGCGATGCATTCCTCGCCGCCGCGCGTGGCAAGCATCTATACTCGCAAGCGCTGACCTGCGTATTTGATTGCGATCACAACCAGACGCTCTGCTGTTCGTCGGGTATGCTCGTTGCGAACTGCTCGTCATCATTTCCACAACCCCGATCGAATCCCTGCCCGGCAAGAATCCGGTTGCCTCCTTGGCTCAGGGGACGGGATCATCAGAAGCGCTACGAGTCCTGAATCCGAATGCGAATTTTCAAACGCCTGCTGCGCATCGCGGCGATATTGGTGCTTTGCCTGTTTCTGCTCGGCGTCGCCGCCGGCGCTTTCACCTACTGGCTCATCTCGCCGCGCATCCCTTCGGTGGCTTCGCTGAAGGACGTGCAACTGCAGGTGCCGCTGCGGGTGGAGTCGGCCGACGGCAAGCTGATCGCGCTGTTCGGCGAAACCCGCCGCATTCCCGTGCAGATGAGTCAGGTCCCTCCGGAGCTGAAGGATGCCTTCCTGGCCGCAGAGGACGCCGATTTCTATCACCACCCCGGCGTGGATTGGGAAGGCACGGCGCGTGCCGCCTGGCACGTGATGATCACCGGCGGTGACAAGGCCCAGGGCGGCTCCACGATCACCCAGCAGGTCGCGCGCAATTTCTTTCTCAGCCCGGAAAAAAGCTATACCCGCAAGCTGATCGAGATGTTCACCGCGTTCCGGATCGAGAACGAGTTGAGCAAGGATGAAATCCTGCAGCTGTACTTGAACAAGATTTTCCTGGGCCATCGCGCCTACGGCGTAGCCGCCGCTGCGGAGTTCTATTACGGCAAGAGGCTCGATCAGCTCACCCTGCCCGAATGCGCGATGCTTGCGGGCCTGCCGCAAGCGCCCACCACCGGCAATCCGCTCTACAACCGCCAGCACGCAACCGCGCGGCGCAATTACGTGCTCAGGCAGATGCTGGACCACGATTTCATCACCCCGACGCAATATCAAGCCGCGCTAAACACGCCGGACGACGCCTCGGCGCACGAGCCGCCGGTGCAGGTGGATGCGCCGTACCTGGCCGAGATGGTGCGCCGGCAGGCGATCGAGCGGCTCGGCAATCAGGCGCTGACGGATGGCTACGTGGTGCGCACCACGCTTGACAGCCGGCTGCAGGACCTCGCCAATACCGCGCTGCGCGCGCGGCTGGAAGACTACGATCATCGCCACGGTTATCGCGGTCCGGAAGCGCACGTGGATTTGCCGGCGCAAGCCGGTACGCAGGATTACGATCGCGCGCTGGCCGACTACCATGCGGTCTCCGGCCTGCAGCCCGGCATCGTCACGCAGGTGGATCGCGATCACGCGACGGTTTACCTCGATGCCGCGCATCGGGTGGAGCTCGACGCGGCCATGGTGAAATGGGCGCAGCATTACGCCCGCAAGGCCAATACCGGTGGCGAGGGCGTGGCGGCGATCCTGCGTCGTGGCGACATTGTGCGCATGGCCCTGTCCGATGACACCGGGCAGACGGCAGCAGCCGATCCGAAGAAGGGCAGCAAACCCGCCGCTCCAAAATGGGAGCTCAGCCAGATTCCCGCCGCGCAATCGGCCATGGTGGTGCTGGATCCCGAAGACGGCGCGTTGAAGGCGCTGGTCGGAGGCTTCAGCTTCGAGCGCAGCAAGTTCAACCGTGCCGTGCAGACGGCGCGGCAGCCAGGTTCCAGCTTCAAGCCCTTCATCTATTCCGCGGCTTTCGATCGCGGCTTCACGCCAGCGTCCATCGTCAACGATGCGCCGATCGCCCTGCCGGATCCTTCCGTGCCTGGCGGCATGTGGACCCCTGGCAACGATGACGGCAAATTCCGGGGCCCGATGCGGCTGCGCGAAGCGCTGGCGCAGTCGGTCAACCTGGTTTCGATCCGCCTGCTGGACGCGATCGGTGTTCGCTACGCGCGCGAGTACATCACCCGCTTCGGTTTCCCGCTGGACGCGATACCTTCCAACCTTTCACTCGCGCTCGGCACCGCCTCGGTTTCCCCGATGGCGATGGCGCGCGGCTACGCGGTCTTCGCCAACGGCGGGTTCCTGGTGAACCCGTACTATGTTGCGCAAATTGACGATCGCGACGGGCACACGGTATACCGCGCCAATCCGCTGCGGGCCTGCCGCACCTGCACCGCGCGCCTGCTCGACGAGGGCAAGGCGGTGGCGGCCGCTCCGCAACAACCTTCCGCGGCGGCGGGCGATCCGGGCGAGGCATTGCAAGCCCCTGCAGCGGCGTCCAGTTCGGGTGCCGCCGAATCCGGCACCCCGGATCTGGCGCCACGCGTGATTGATCCACGCAACGACTACCTGATCACTTCGCTGATGAAGAGCGTGGTGGATCACGGCACCGCGGCGGCTGTGAAGTCACTGGGCCGCAACGATCTGGCCGGCAAGACCGGCTCCACCAACGATCATCGCGATGGCTGGTTTTGCGGTTTCAACGGCGATCTGGTCACAACCGTGTGGGTCGGCTTCGACAATTACGATTCACTCGGCAAGGGTGAATTCGGTGCAGAGACCGCCCTGCCGATCTGGATGTCGTTCATGGGCCCGGCGCTGCAGGGCAAACCCGACAACAGCATGCCGATGCCCCCGGGCATCGTCACCGCGTCCATAGACAGCGTGAACGGTGCGCTGGCCCCGGCCGGCGATCCGAATGCCATGAGCGAGATCTTCAAGGTCGAAGATCTGGACCGCCTGCGCACGCAGGCGCAGAACCAGGACCAATCGCCGGCCTACGACATTTTTTAATGCGATCGTCGGTGATCGCTGTTCCGTAGAAGCGATTGAGCTACTCAAGCCGTTTGAACGTCATGGAAGACTAGAACCGGCCATCCGTGGCCGGACTTTTCACAAAAGCCGCTCCGATCGGGAGTGCTCGATTCACGCTTTTGCTCTTTCCATCCGCATTTGCCACACTGGCTCCAACGCGGTGGATGGAGAACGGAGATGCGCAAGACCGCCGAGTACCACCGCATCCACGCGCAGGATCGCAGCCGGCAGATGCGCCGCCGCGTCGCGCTCGAGGCCGCACGGCTGATCAGCGAACACGGCATCCGCGATTACCACCAGGCCAAGCTGAAAGCCGCGCAGCGCCTGGGGTTGGGTGACGACCAAGGGCTCCCGCGCAACCGCGAGATCGAGGATGCGTTGCGCGAGCACCAGCGCCTGTTCCAGTCCGAGTCGCAGCCGCAAGCCTTGCGCGAACGCCGCGAAGCCGCCGTCGAAGCCATGCGTTTCCTGGCGCGCTTCGAGCCGCGCCTGGTCGGCGCGGTGCTGGAGGGCACCGCCGACGCGCATTCCGCCGTGAGCCTGCACGTGTTCTGCGATTCACCCGAGGATGTGGCGGTGTTCCTGCACGAACACGGGATCGCCTTCGAGCAGCGCACGCGCACGTTGCGCGTGGACCGCCAGCACAGCGCGGAGTTTCCGGTGCTGCTGTTTGCGGCCGAAGCCATCGCGATGGACCTTACCCTGATGCCGCGCGACGCGCTGCGCCAACCTCCGCTGGACCGCATTGACGAACGCCCGATGCGGCGCGCGTCGCTGGCCTCGCTGGAGGCGATGCTGGCGGAAGAGGAAATCGCGGACTACGAGCGAAAGTAGCAAGTCGAAAGTCGTAAATCGATTCGTGCGCGCCGACCCTTTCGCCGGCTTTCCACCTTCGATTTCCGTCTACCGCTTTTCCATTCCCACGTAATCACGCGGCGCCGACCCGGTATACACCTGGCGCGGGCGGCCGATGCGCGCGCCAGGGGTTTCGTGCTGCTCGATCCAGTGCGCGATCCAGCCGGCGGTGCGTGCGATCGCGAACATCACCGTGAACATCTCGGTCGGAATCTTCAGCGCCTTGTAGATGATGCCCGAATAGAAATCCACATTCGGGTACAACTTGCGCTCGACGAAGTAGTCGTCCTTCAGCGCCGCCTCTTCCAGCTTCAGCGCGATGTCGAGCATCGGGTCGTTGATGCCCAGCTCGTCGAGCACCTTGTGGGTCATCTCGCGGATGATCTTGGCGCGCGGATCGAAATTCTTGTAGACGCGGTGACCGAAGCCCATCAGGCGGAAACCGGAATCCTTGTCCTTCGCGCGCGCGACGGCCTTCTCGACGTTCTTCGCATCACCGATTTCGGCCAGCATCTTCAGCACCGCCTCGTTGGCGCCGCCGTGCGCCGGCCCCCACAGTGCTGCAATGCCCGCGGCAATCGAAGCATAGGGATTGGCCCCGGTGGAACCGACCAGGCGCACCGTCGAGGTGCTCGCGTTCTGCTCGTGATCCGCGTGCAGGATGAACAACAGGTCCAGCGCCTTGGCTGCGACCGGATTCAGCGCCAGCGGCTCGCTCGGCACCTCGAACATCATGTGCAGGAAGCGCGTCACGTATTCGAGGTTGTTGCGCGGATAGCGGAACGGCCAGCCGATCGAATAGCGATAGGCCGCCGCGGCGATCGTCGGCATCTTCGCGATCAGGCGGATCGCGGCCAGCTTGCGTTGCGCCGGATCCTCGTTATCCAGATTGTCATGGTAGAACGCCGACAGCGAGGCGATCGCACCGCACAGCATCGCCATCGGGTGCGCGTCGTGATGGAAGCCGTGCAGGAAGGACTTCAGCGACTCGTGCATCATCGTGTGATGCGTCACCTGATCCTCGAACGCACCGAACTGTGCGGCGCTCGGCAGCTCGCCTTCCAGCAGCAGGTAGGCGACTTCCAGGAAACTGGATTGTTCCGCAAGCTGCTCGATCGGATAGCCCCGATACAACAGCACGCCTTTTTCGCCGTCAATGAAAGTGATCGCGCTCTTGCAGGCCGCGGTGGCAGCGAAGCCGGGATCGTAGGTGAAATGACCGGTGTCCTTGTACAGCGGACCGATGTCCACGCAGCTCGGGCCGAGCGTGCCTTCCACCAGCGGCAACTGGGTGGAACGATCGGTGGTATCGGTCAGGGTGACGGTCTTGGACACGGGCTTGCTCCTTGGCTTGCTTCCGGGCTGCGCGGACTCGCCGCACCTCGATTCACCGGATCGGACAAACCGCAATTATCGCACAGCCTGTCCGTGCCGCATGTGCGGAAAGCTTGCAGACAAAGCAAAACGCCGGCACGAGGCCGGCGTGTTGGAACCTGGGTCCCGGATCAACGCACATCCATGTGCTGTCCGGGATGACGACATCCTGTCGTCACCTATTTCTTGGCGCCTGCTGCGTAACGACGCTTGAACTTGTCAATGCGGCCGCCGGTGTCCATCACCTTCTGCTTGCCGGTATAGAACGGATGCGAGGCGCTGGAAATTTCCACCTTGATCAGCGGGTATTCCTGGCCGTCCTCCCACTTGACGGTTTCCCTGGAGGTCATCGTCGAACGCGTCAGGAACGCGAAATCGGAACTGATGTCCTGGAACACCACCGGTTGGTAGTTCGGATGGGTGTCGGCTTTCATCGTGAGGCTCCGGGCGCGAGGGTTTCGCGCGAGAAAAGAGCGGCAGTTTAACAGCCTTGCGGGCTTTGGTGCAATGGCGCCCTAGGCATCCGCGAATCGCGCCGCCCCGCCCACCCAGCGCGACACCAGCCGTGCGGCCAGGTCCGCGTGCTCCTTGAGCATCGCGGCGCCCACCTTTTGCACGGCAGGCAGCAGGTGGGCATCACGGGCAAGATCGGCGATCCGGAAACCCAGCTCGCCGGTCTGCCGCGTGCCCAGCAGCTCGCCGGGACCGCGCAGCTGCAGGTCGCGCTCGGCGATCAGGAATCCGTCATTGGTTTCCCGCATGGTTTCCAGCCGCTGTTTGGCGAGGTTCGAAAGCGGCGGCTGATAGAGCAGTACGCAATGCGAGGCCACGCTGCCGCGCCCCACCCGCCCGCGCAACTGGTGCAGTTGCGCGAGTCCCAGCCGCTCGGCATTCTCGATCACCATCAGGCTGGCATTGGGCACATCCACGCCAACCTCGATCACCGTGGTCGCGACCAGCAAGGAAAGCTCGCCGGCCTTGAATGCGTCCATGGTGGCCTGCTTTTCGGCGGCCTTCATGCGCCCGTGCAGCAGGCCGATCTTCAATTCCGGCAGCGCGGCCGAGAGCTCGGCATAGGTTACTTCGGCGGCCTGGGCGACCAGTTGTTCGGACTCCTCGATGATGGTGCACACCCAGTACGCCTGCCGCCCTTCCGCGCAGGCCGCGCGGATGCGTTCGATGACCTCGCCGCGGCGCGTGTTCGAGACGGCCGTGGTCTGCACCGGCGTGCGCCCCGGCGGCAATTCGTCCAGGGCGGAGATATCCAGATCGGCGTACACGCTCATCGCCAGCGTGCGCGGAATCGGCGTCGCCGTCAGGACCAATTGGTGTGGAAACGACTTCGCATCGGCACCTTTGTCCCGCAGCGCCATGCGCTGTTGCACACCGAAGCGATGCTGCTCGTCCACGATGGCCAACGCCAGGCTCCTGAACTCCACGCTTTCCTGCATCAACGCGTGAGTACCGATCACGACCGGTGCACCTTGCGCCACCGCGGCGAGCGCGGCCTGGCGCGCGCGGCCCTGAACCTTGCCGGCCAGCCAGACCACGTCAATCCCGAGCGGCTCGAACCACGCGCGGAAACTGCGCAGATGCTGTTCGGCCAGCAATTCGGTCGGCGCCATCAGCGCCGCCTGCTTTCCGTTCGCGATCGCACTCAACGCCGCCAGCGCGGCGACGACCGTCTTGCCCGAACCGACATCGCCCTGTACCAGCCGCAACATCGGTTTGGCATGCGCGAGGTCTTTCGTGACCTCCATATCCACACGCCGCTGCGCGGAGGTGAGTTCGAACGGCAGTGCCTCGAGAAATCCTTTGCGCAGAGTTGCATTGGCACGCAAAGCCGGCGCGCGATGCGCCCGCACCTGCGCCCGCATGCGTTTCAGGCTCAGGTGATGGGTCAGCAATTCCTCGAACGCCAATCGCTGCTGCGCCGGATGCGCGCCGCGCGCGAGCAGGTCCACGTTCGCGTCCGGCGGCGGGCTGTGCGCGACCAGCAGCGCCTCGCGCAACGAAAGCAGGTGCAGCGGCTCGCGCAACGAGTCGGGGATCAGCTCCAGTTTCGCTTGGTCAGGCAGACGTGCCAGCGCCTTGCCGATGATCGAACGCAGGCGTTGCTGGCCAAGTCCCTCGGTGGTCGGATACACCGGCGTCAGCCGTTCCTCGACATCGCTGACCCCGTGCAGAATTTGATACTGCGGGTGCACCATTTCCGGCCCGTGCGTGCCGTGTCTTACCTCGCCGTAGCAGCGCAGGCGCGTGCCCGGCAGCAGACGCTCGCTTTGCGCGCGGCGGAAATGGAAAAATCGCAGCACCAGCGTTTCGCGCGAATCATCCGTGATCGCCACGCGCAATTGCGCGCGATAGCGGAAGCCCGTCTCCACCGCCTCGACCACGCCTTCCACCTGGGCGGCCTCGCCGATGCGCAGATCGCGGATGCCGGTAATACGCGTGCGGTCTTCATAACGCAGCGGCAGGTGGAACCACAGGTCCTGCACGCGCGTGATGCCGAGCCGCTGCAGCGACTGCTGCACCGCCGGGCCGACGCCCGGCAGCGCCGATACCGGCGCGAGACCGGGATCGGGGTCGTGTGTGCTGGCGGTAACGCGCGCGGCGGTCATCGCCCGCAAGGGTAGCGAATGCGACGCGCGTTCGCGATGTGCGGAATACGCCGGCTCTTGTCGGCGCGCGCCGACAGACGCGGATCAGCCGCCGGTCGCCGCGATCAGATCTATCTCGACCGCAGCACCGCGCGGCAAGGCGGCCACGCCGATGGTGGAGCGCGCCGGATACGGCTCGTGGAAGTAGCGCTTCATGACTTCGTTCACGGTTGCGAAATTGCCGAGGTCGGTCATGTAGATCGCGACCCGCACCACGTCGTCGAACGATGCGCCGGCCGCGGTCAGCACCGCTTTCAGGTTCTCGAAAACACGCGTGGCCTGCTCCTCGATTCCACCCGCGACCATCTCGCCGGTGGCCGGATCGAGCGGCGTCTGTCCGGACAGATACAAGGTGCCGCCGCTGCGGATCGCCTGCGAGTACGGGCCGATGGCTTTCGGTGCGTTGGGGGAATGGACTGGTGTGCGGCTCATGATCTTCTCGCTCGTGGATTCATACAGGATAGCGGTATACACCATTGACCACGCCCGTTCGCCGCACCCGCCGCATCACGTCGGCGAGGTGCTTGCGGTCCTTCACTTCCAGCGTGAACAGCAATGTGGCGGCGAACGGACTGCGCTCGCTGTATTCCACGTTCTCGATGTTGGAACCGCCCGCGGCGATCGCAGCGGCGACCGTGGCCAGCACACCAGGCCGGTTGACCACCTCGCTGCGCAGTTGCGCCTTGTAGTCGCCCTGCACGTCACGGTCCCATTCGATCTCCACCCGCCGCTCCGGCAGCTTGGAGAGCTCGCTCAGGTTCGGACACTCGGTGCGATGCACGACGATGCCCTTGCCGGGCGAGAGATAGCCCACGATGGCATCGCCCGGGAGCGGATGGCAGCAGTTGCCGAAGCTCAGGATTCCGCGTTCGGCACCGCTGATGCGGATCTTCTCGCGCGGCCGCGGTATCGCGCCGGTGACCCTGCCGTGCAGCGCAACCAATTGCGCGGCGACCTGGTCGGGCATGCGGTTGCCCAGGGCGACATCGGACAGCAGTTCTTCCAGGCGGCGCTGGCTGTGTTGCTGCAGGTAATGCTCGAGCGCCGCGGCCGGGATGGAATCGAGGCTGGACCCCAGCGCGTCCAGTGCGCGATCCAGCATGCGATGCCCGAACTCCACCGCATCCTCGTGCTGCAGGCGCTTCAGGAAGTGCCGGATCGCGGTGCGCGCCTTGCCGGTCACCGCGAAATCCAGCCACTGCGGATTCGGCGTCGCCGACGGCGCGGTGACGATCTCCACGGTCTGCCCGGAGGCGAGCAGCGAGCGCAAGGGCGCCAGCGCGCCGTCAACGCGCGCGGCCACCGCATGGTGTCCCACGTCCGTGTGCACCGCATAGGCGAAATCCAGCGCGGTCGCATTCTTGGGCAGCGAGAGAATGTCGCCGCGTGGCGTGAACAGATAAACCTCTTCGGGGAAAAGATCTATCTTGACGTTTTCGAGAAATTCCAGCGACGAAGGCGTGCTCGCCTGGGTATCCGCCAGGCTGGAGAGCCATTCGCGCGCGCGCAGCTGCGCACTGTTCGAGGGCGCGACATCGGTCTTGTAGGCCCAGTGTGCGGCGATCCCGCGTTCGGCGACGATATCCATGTCCTGGGTGCGGATCTGGATTTCGATCGGCGCGCCGAACGGGCCGAACAATACGGTGTGCAGCGACTGGTATCCGTTGGCTTTCGGGATCGCGATGAAATCCTTGAAGCGCCCTTCCACCGGCTTGTACAGCGCGTGCACCGAGCCCAGCGCCTGATAGGCATGCGCAACCGTGTCGGTCACCACGCGCAAGCCGTATACGTCCATGAGCTGCGCAAACGATTTGCGCGTGCTGCGCATCTTCGACCAGATGCTGTAAGGCGATTTGATCCGGCTGACTACGCGTGCCTCGATGCCGTCGGCCGCGAGCCGGGCACGCAGTTCGCCCTCGATCCGCGTCATCGCTTCACGCCGGTTGCCCAGCACGCTTCTGATGCGCGTGGCGATCACGCGGTAGCGATCCGGGTGCAACGAACGGAACCCGATGTCCTGCAGTTCCGCCTTGAACGCGTTCATGCCGAGGCGCGCCGCAATCGGCGCGTAGATGTCCAGCGTCTCGCGCGCGATGCGCCGGCGAGCGTCCGGCTCCATCGCACCGAGTGTGCGCATGTTGTGCAGGCGATCGGCCAGCTTGATCAGGATGACGCGCAGGTCGCGCGCCATCGCCAGCACCATCTTGCGGAAGCTCTCGGCATCGGCCTCCTGACGCGAAGCGAAGTCAATGCTGTCCAGCTTGGTGACCCCGTCCACCAGCTCCGCCACGGTCGGGCCGAAACTCGCTTCGAGCTGCACACGCGTGAGGCCGGTGTCCTCCAGCGTGTCGTGCAGGATTGCGGCGATGATGGTTTCCGCATCCAGGTGCAGACGCGCCAGGATGCCTGCAACCGCCAGCGGATGGGTGATGTAGGGCTCGCCGCTCTTGCGCTTCTGGTCGCCGTGCGCGTGTTCGCCCACGGCGTGAGCACCGCGCACGCGGGTGATCTGATCGGCTGGCAGGTATTCGGAAAGGCGCGCGGCGAGCGCGTCTATGTTGGTGGTGTCAGCCGGCGCGGGAATGGCCGGTTCTGTTGAAGGGGTAGGCAGGTTTGCCGCGGTCATGACCGCACGCTAGACAGGCGCGGTGCGGGAGTCAATGTCTGCTGTGAAACGCCGGGAACCAGATAGCGGATTGCGTGCCGCCGGAGCGCAAGGCGTGGCCCTCGCGCTTGCGCGGCACCTTCAATGCATCGCAGCAAGGCTGAGGGCAAGGCAGGACGCCGGCCGCAAGACGCACCACGGAGGCTGACTCGCCGAATCAGGCGTCGCGGGCGCGACACCTGAATTGAATCCGGCCGAGCACAGCAGCTTTGCAGCCGCTGTCAAAGGTCGTCACCGCCCTTGCTCATGTCCTCATCCACCTCGGCGGCCGCCCACTCCAGTGCTTCGCGCTCACGGCGCTCGCGCTCGATGCGGTCAATCTCGTCAATGGTGGGCATGTCAATGCGGCGGCCGGCGATCTCGCGCAGCGCGATCACGCTGGGCTTGTCGTTTTCCGG
>Ga0068855_100009988_pt1 | contig 11440 bp, 9 predicted proteins | sample KBSCornC52_FD_66592 | JGI IMG/M metagenome (GOLD analysis project Ga0068855, IMG submission 66592) | Corn rhizosphere microbial communities from Kellogg Biological Station, Michigan, USA - KBS Corn C5-2 | ecosystem: Host-associated > Plants > Roots > Rhizosphere > Soil ... | reverse complement strand
TTCACCGCGCCCTGCCGAATCGTGACGTCGGCCCGCTTGTCCTCGGCCCGCCGGCCATCGGCCTCGGCCCGGCGCACCGAGGCGGCGTGCAGCGCGGCGAGTTCGGCCACCCGGCGGTCCAGGGCGTGTCCGGCACCGAACCCGATCACCAGGTTTGACAACACAGTCAGCATGTCGATGCCGCTGGGGACGAGGGCCGCGTCCACCACGGTGAACTCCAGCCAGCAGTAGAGCGCGGCCACTATGGCCAGCAGGACGGTGAAAAGCCGGCCCGGTCGGCAGGCCGCGCCGATGCCGAACACCGCGACGGTCGTGTAGTTGAACGGCCAGTCCTCCCAGCCGCCGCGACTTGAGCGGGACGGCCCCGGCCAGGCTCATGTGCGGCCGGTGGCTGCCGAGCCGACCCGCTTGTTGAAACTTCTCTATCGCTCCCTCCGACAAGGAGTGCCGTACACGTATGTCGCGTGTCTCGGACATGCGAGGAAATACGAAACGCCGGTTTCAAGGCAACGTCATCGAGAGGAAACGCGCGGAACCTAACTTCGCGGTGTGACGTGGACCGGCGATGCGGCCCAGTCACCACCCGAGTGTGTGGATCGCGGCGAAGAAGGGGTGGCCATGGCACGCAGCCCGATTCTGAACCCGGGCACCGGGCCGCTGCGCGCGAGGCACTATCTACCGGCGGAGAGCGGATCGGTGTTGTGGGGCCGATTGCCTTGCGAACGCGATATGCCGGTGCTCACCGTGGATCCCGGCGACGAAGTCACGATCGACACGATCAGCCATGAGGGCGTCCTGGAAGACCAGGGCCGCGATCCACGGTCGTTCTTCGCACGCCACGGCCTCGGGCCCGAGAGTGTGCTCGACGACGCCATCGCGCTGGCGGACTCGCACAGCGAGCGCGACCCGCGCGCCGACGGCCCGCACGTGGTGACAGGTCCGATCCGGGTGCTTGGCGCACAACCGGGGGATCTGCTGAAGATCACGGTGCTTGAGACCCTCCCGCGCGTGCCGTACGGGATCATCTCGAACCGCCACGGGCGCGGGGCGCTGCCGGGAGAGTTCCCGCGCGGGCCGGGACCGGTGAGCATCTTCGCCGCGCTGGACCCGGCCGAGGGCGAGGACTGGAGCACTGCCGGATTCGCAGCGATGCCCGCACAGCCAGGCGGGGAACGTACGGTCCGCTTCCCGATCGCACCCTTTCTGGGGATCATGGGCGTCGCGGTACGAGGCGACCAGCGTCCGCACTCCGTCCCTCCGGGCCCGCACGGCGGAAACCTAGATATCAAACTTCTGACTGCGGGAAGTTCCCTCTACCTGCCGGTGCAGGTGCCCGGCGCACTGGCTTACGTGGGCGATCCGCACTTCGCCCAGGGCGATGGCGAAGTGGCGCTGACCGCGCTGGAGGCCTCGCTACGTGTCACAGTGCGTTTCGACGTGCTCGATCAGGCCGAGGCCCTGGCGCGGTTCGGCGCCGTCGCCGGTGCGCTGGGGGAAACCGCCGATCACCTGATCCCGACAGGGTTGAATGCGGACTTGGACGAGGCGATGCGCGAGTGCGTACGGGCGGCGATCGCTCTGCTCGGGGCCCGGTTCGGCATGGATCCGGCGCACGCCCTGGCTTATCTGAGTGCCGCGACGGACTTCGACATCTCTCAGGTCGTCGACCGGGTCGTCGGTGTGCATGCGCGCATCAGGGTGGCCGACTTCGACCGCCTGCGATGAAGGGATGACCACCTTGCCTGATCTGGATTCGGAGGTGCTCGCAGCCTTCCACGCCTATGAAGGGGCCCTGGCCGAGAACGACCTGACAGCCCTCGACGACGCCTTCGTGCCTGGAGCGAACGCGATACGCGGCGACGCGGCAGGCCTGCTCGTCGGCCACGCACAGATCCAGGCCTTCCGGAACCGACGTGGTGGAGCGACACAACGCACTGTGCGCGAGGTGCACGGACGGATGCTGGGCTCCGAGCACGCGGTGATCGTGTCCGTCAACGAACCACAGCAGGGCGGCACAGGCCTGGTGACGCAGGTCTGGGGCCGGTGCGCGGACGGGCGATGGCGGATTCTGGCCGCGCAGGTCGCCGCACCGCCCGCGGCTGCCGACCCGCGGATCTGGCGGCTGGTGGGCTTTCCGCTGATCCCGCCGTCCGGCACCGGTGCGCTGGCCGGGCACAGCGTCGCGGTGAAGGACGTGTTCGAAGTCGCCGGTTTTCCGGTGGGCGCGGGCAATCCCGCTGTGCTCGCCGAAGCCCGCCCCGCGGCGGCGCACGCCGCGGCGGTGCGAGTTCTGCTCGACGCCGGAGCGGAAGTCCGTGGTATCGCCCGGACGGATGAGTTCGCCTACAGCATCGTCGGTGCGAACGCGCATTACGGAACACCGCCGAACTCGCGCGCCCCGCATCGCCTGCCGGGCGGCTCCTCCAGCGGACCCGCCTCAGCCGTCGCTCTGGGCCAGGCGAGCATCGGGTTGGGTACCGACACGGCGGGCTCGATCCGTGTTCCCGCGTCATACCAGGGGTTATGGGGCTTGCGCAGCACCCATGGACTCGTCGACCGGACCGGCATGGCCCCGCTCGCCCCCGGTTTCGACGCGGTGGGGTGGCTCGCCCGCGACGCGCGGACGCTCGCCCTGGCTGCCCAAGCCTCCCTTCCTCCGCGAGGGGCAGCCGGATCGGCTGATGACCGCTATGCGCTGTGCCCAGCCCTGCTGGAAACCGTGCAGCCCGAGGTGCGAGCCGCGTTCACCGAACGCCTCGCCGGCTGGATCGGTACCGGAGCGCTGCCGACACCCGCGCTTGTCGACCTCCCCGACCCGACGGAGACCTTTGAGGCGTTCCGCGTCGCACAGGGTGCCGAGGCCTGGCAGTCGCACGGCACCTGGATCCGTGAGCATCCAGGCGCGCTCGGACCGGACGTCGCGGCTCGCTTCGCGTGGGCTTCGACCATCACCGCCGATGAGGCCGCGGCAGCACGAACAGCGCTGGCACGAGCGCGGGCCCAGATCGACGCGGCTTTGGGGGACAGCACTCTGCTGTCCCCGACGACACCCACTCCGGCGCCGCTGTTAAGCGCCGACGCAGCTGCCCTCGACGCCGCGCGCGCCGCCACCATCACCCTGACCTGCCTTGCTCCGATCACCGGGCGTCCGGCCCTGTCCGTACCCCTGCTTCACGCCGAGGGGGTGCCCGTCGGGCTCAGTCTGCTCGGACTCCGCGATACAGACCTCGACCTCATCGCCCGGGCATCAGCCCTCGCCGACACCGATGCAGAAGCCGACACCGACCCCCGCTGAACCGCACTTCGCACCACACCGGAGGCATCTCGTGGCCACTCCCCCGCACCCGCTCGATCCGCCACCCCGGCTGCTGATGGGCCCCGGCCCCGTCAACGCCCACCCCAGGGTGCTGCGCGCGCTCTCCACACCGCTGATCGGCCAGTTCGACCCGGTGATGACCGGCTACATGGCCGAGACCGCAGCGCTCTACCGCCAGGTCTTCGACACCGCCAACGACCACACCCTGCTGGTGGACGGTACGGCCAGGGCCGGAATCGAAGCCGCGATCGTCTCCCTGGTCTCACCCGGCGACCGGGTGCTGGTCCCGGTCTTCGGACGGTTCGGGCACCTGCTGGCGGAGATCTCGCGCCGGGCCGGTGCCGAGGTCCACACGATCGAAACCGCATGGGGCACCGTCTTCGAACCCGACGTCATCGCGCAGGCCGTGCGCCGGGTCCGTCCCCGGCTGCTCGCGATGGTGCACGGCGACACGTCGACCACGATGCTCCAGCCGCTCGAAGGCCTCGGACAGGTGTGCGCCGAGAACGACGTGCTGCTCTACGCGGACGTGACCGCGAGCCTCGGCGGAAACGAGGTCACCGTGGACGCCTCCGGCATCGACGCGGCCACGGCCGGCCTGCAGAAGTGCCTGGGCGGCCCCTCGGGCACGGCCCCGGCGACCTTCTCCGACCGCGCGGCCGAGGTCATCACCGGCCGCCGTCAGATCGAGGCGGGGCTGCGCGAGGAAGGCGACGAGGACAACAGCCTGCGCATCGGCTCGAACTACTTCGATCTGGCGATGGTCTTCGACTACTGGGGTCCTCGGCGGCTGAACCACCACACCGAAGCCACCAGTGCTCTCTACGGAGCCCGCGAATGCGCCGCACTGCTGGTCGAGGAAGGCATGACGGAAGCGGTCGAACGCCATCGGCTGCACGGGGCCGCGATGGCCGCCGGCGTCCGCGGGCTCGGCCTGGAGGTATTCGGAGACCCGGAGCACCGGATGAACAACGTCGTCGGCGTACTCATCCCCGACGGCGTCGCGGACGCGGCCGTCAGAACCGCGATGCTCGACGACTACGGCATCGAGATCGGCACGTCGTTCGGGCCGTTGCGCGGGCGGATCTGGCGGATCGGGACCATGGGCTACAACGCGCGCCGGGACGCCGTGCTCACCACGCTCGCCGCCTTCGAACAGGTACTGGCCCGAGCGGGAGCGAAGGTCGTTTCCGGAGGCGGTGTCGGGGCGGCCCACGAGATATACCAGGAGGCCGTCCGATGAGCGCACGCACCATCCTGGACCGCTGCGACCGCCTGGCCAGGCTCTCCGCGTTGCCGGACGGCCTGATCGAGCGCACCTACCTGACGCCGGAGCACCGTGGGGCCAACGCGGAAACCGCCGCATGGATGCAAGAGGCCGGCCTGAGAGCCTGGCAGGACGCGGCGGGCAACATCTGCGGGCGCCTGGAGGGAGAACGTCCTGGACTGCCGGCGGTGATGATCGGCTCCCACCTCGACACCGTTCCCCGGGCCGGCCGCTACGACGGCATCCTCGGCGTGATGATCGGCATCGAAGTCGCGGCCCGCCTCGCACGAAGCCGCACTCCCCTGCCGTTCGCCCTCGAAGTCGTCGGGTTCGGCGACGAGGAGGGAACCCGGTTCGGCGCCACCTTGCTCGGCAGCCGGGCGCTGGCCGGGACCTGGGATCCGGCCTGGTGGCGGCTGGCCGACGCCCAGGGCGTGAGCCTGCGCGAGGCGTTCACCGAGTTCGGCCTCGAACCGGACGCCGTCGGGCGCGCCGCACGCCGCCCCGAGGAAGTGATCGGCTATCTGGAGGCGCACATCGAGCAGGGCCCGATCCTCGAGGAACGACACCGGGCGCTGGGGGTGGTCACCTCCATCGCCGGAGCCCGTCGGATGCTTGTCACCGTCACGGGCCGCGCCGCCCACGCCGGCACCGCCTACGCGCGGCGCCGCGACGCCCTGGCCGGGGCGAGCGAGGCCATCGTCGCTGTGGAGTCGCTGGCGCCCCGGCTCGGCCTGATCGCGACGATCGGCCGCATCGGCGTGCAGCCGGGCGCGGTGAACGTCGTTGCGGGGTCGGCCACTTTCAGCCTCGACGTTCGCGCCGCCTCGGACGAACTGCGCGATGCAGGACTCGAAGTGCTGCTCGCCGAAGCCGAGAAGATTTGCGCGCGCCGAGGCCTCAGCCTGAGCGTGGAACACACGCACGCAGCCGCGACCGTGCACTGCGATCCCGGGTTGCGGGCGGTGCTGGCCCAGGCGGTGACCGCCACCGGCGACGCTGATCCTCTGGAGCTGTTCTCCCCGCCTGGTCATGACGCGATGGCGATGGCCTCGCTCACCGATGTGGGAATGCTGTTCATCCGCTGTGCCGGCGGGGTCAGCCACCATCCCGAGGAATCCGTGTCCGAACCCGACGTCGCGCTTGCCGTCGAGGCGATGCACGCGGCGGTTCTCAGCCTGGCCGAATCCCGCGCGACGGCAGCCATTTCGAGCGGCGGATGAACGATGTGAACACGATCGGCCAGCGGATCGACCGCCAGTACGCCACGCTCTCGCCGCAGGAACAGCGGGCTGCCGACGTCGTGCTGGATCACCTCGGCGACATCGCGGTCTACAACGCCTCGGAGATCGCGCAGCTGAGCGGAGTGTCCAAGGCGACCGTCTCACGCCTCGTAAGACGGCTCGGCTACGAGGACTTCGCCCAGCTGCGCGCCCAGGCACGGCTCGCGCGCAGTCTGGGAACGCCGATGGGCCGGTCGGCGCCCGGCGCGGACACGGGTACCGAAGCAGCACTCGCCGCACACGCGGCTGCCGAGCACCACAACCTGCGGGTGATGCTGGAGTGCGTCGGCGCCGGAAGGCTGGAAGCCGCGGCTGCCGTGCTCGCCGGGGCCGGGCAGTCGGCCGTCCTCGGCTGGCGCAACAGCTATCCGGTCGCCCTGCACCTGCGCCAGCAGCTGGCGCAGATCCGCGGCCGGGTCACGCTGCTGCCGGTGACCGCCCAGAGCCTCGGCGAGGACCTGGCCGACCTCGGCCCGGACGACGCGGCCGTGGTCGTCGGGTTCCGCCGCCGGCCCCACGGATTCACCGCAGTGCTCGAAGCCCTGCTTGAGCGTCGCGTGCCGGTGGTGCTGATCGGCGATGATTCGCTGGAGCCGTGGCGCGAACGCGTCGCCCACTTCCTGCCCGCGCCGCTGGATTCCCCGTCGGCGTTCGACAGCTACGCCGCCGCGATGAGTCTGACGAACCTGTTGGCCACCGCTGTTCTGGCGAGCCGCACCCGGCAAGGGCGGACCCGTGTCTCGACGATCGCAACCCTCTACGACCGACTCGGGGAGTTGGAAGATCCCTGGTGAAAGCCGGCGTGGCAACGCATCACGGGCGGGCGAGCAACCGTCCCGACGGTCGCTCGTACGGGCTCGTCACCGGCTGCCCCGCCAGCCAGGTGCGGCGAACCACACCGCGCACGTGCGCGCCGTCGAAGGCACTGACCGGATTGCGGTGCAGCAGACGCTCGGCCGAGACCCGAACCGTCGGTGCCGGCGCGAAAGCCACCAGGTCCGCCCGCGCACCCGGCTCGATCCGCCCGCGATCGGGCAGCCCGGCCAGATCGGCCGTCGCCCGGCACATCCAGCCCAGCACCTTCTCCAACGGCAGCCCTCGCTCCGCCGCCGCGGCCCACACGCCGGTCAACGCCACCTGCAACCCGGAGATCCCGCCCCAGGCCTGCCTGAAGTCGCCGCCGCCGGCGAACTTCAGCTCCGCGGTGGCCGGGGAATGGTCCGAGGCGATCGTGTCGATCACCCCGTCGGCCAGGCCCTGCCACAGCGCGTCCCGGTTCGCGGCCGAGCGGATCGGCGGGCAGCACTTGAACTGCGTGGCTCCCGCTGTGATGTCCTGCGGTGTGAAGCAGAGATAGTGCGGACAGGTCTCCACGGTGATCGGCAGGCCGTCGGCCCTGGCCGCGGCGAGCGCGTCCAGTGCCTTCGCTGAGGACAGGTGCAGGATGTGCGCGCGCACCCCGCTGCGGCGCACCGCCTCGATGACCCGGCCGATCGCGACGGTCTCCGCCTCGTCCGGACGGCTCGCCAAGAAGGCGTCGTAGCCGCCGTCGGTCACGCCGGTCCCGTCTGACGCGGCGGCATCCAGCACACCCGGATCCTCGGCGTGCACGATCAGCAGGCCGTCGAACTCCGCGATCCGCGCAGCGGCTTTCATCAACTCGGCGTGGTTCAAGTGCCCGAACTCCGGAACCCCCGATGGTGAGAGGAACGCTTTGAACCCGAACACCCCCGCGTCCTGCAGTTCTTTGAGATCGTCGAGGTTCTCCGGCACAGCCCCGGCCCAGAACCCGACATCGACCAGGCACCGGCCCTCGGCGCTGGCGCGCTTGGCTTCCAATGCCTCCGGTGTGGTCGTCGGCGGGATGCTGTTGAGCGGCATGTCGATGATCGTGGTCACCCCGCCCGCCGCCGCGGCCGCGGTCGCGCTGGCGAACCCCTCCCACGCGGTGCGGCCGGGTTCGTTCACGTGCACGTGGCTGTCGACCACGCCGGGGATCAGCACCTCATCGGCGGCCAACACCACCTCCTCGCGCGCCGACACGGGCTCGTCCACGCTGGGCAACGCTGTGATGCGGCCACCGTCCACGACGACAGCCGCGGACCGGGGCGTTCCCGACGTGTAGACGGTCTCGGCGCGGATCACCAGGTCATGCACAACCATTCCTCACCTCCAGGCTTGCCAGGGCACCGATATACGGCTTCGGCGACGGAGCCGCGTACTCGCCGGCACGGCTCGTGGTCAGACCGATCCGGACCAGGCCCTCGACGGCGGCGACCGCGGCCGCGACGCCGTCGACGACCGGGACGCCGAGCTCGGCCCGCAGGCTCGTGGCCAGGTCGGCCATGCCCGCACAGCCCAGGACGACGGCCTCGGCGCCGTCCTCGTCAAGCGCGGCGCGGCATTCGCGCAGGATCCTGGCGCGCGCCGCCGGATCGGTTTCGAGGTCCAGGACCGGGATGTCGCAGGCGCGGACGCTCCGGCAGTGGCCGCGCACGCCGTAGCGGTCGGCGAGTTCCCAGGCCCGGCCCGACGTGCGGGCCAGGGTGGTGACCACGCTGAACGACCGGGCGAGGTACGTGGCCGCCCGCATGCCCGCCTCGGCGATCCCGACCACGGGGCCGGCCGCCGCCTCGCGCGCGGCGTCCAGGCCGGGGTCGCCGAAGCAGGCGATGACGAAACCGTCCGCCTGCTCGCCGCCGGTGATCTCGGCGAGCAGGCCGGGCACGCTCAGCGCCTCGTCGTAGTGCGACTCGATCGCGGCCGGGCCGTTGCGCGAGGTGGCCGCGACGATCTTCGTGTCCGGCGATGCGGCGGTGCGGGCGCAGGCTTGGATGGCCCGCGTCATCGACTCGGTGGTGTTCGGATTGACGACTTTGAGGATCACTGTGCGGGCGCCGCCTCGACAGGCTTGGCACGGCCGGCGGCCACGACCGAGGACGACACACGGGCGATCAGGTAGTACGCGACGAACCCGACGCCACAGCCGACGAACCAGCCGTACTGCGGTAGCCAGGTCAGCACGTCGCCGACCTTCGGTACGATCACCGACGCCAGTGAGATCGCTCCCGCGACGACCACGGCCTGGATCGCCGCCGGGTTGTAGCCCTTGCGGTAGTAGTAGGCGCCGTTCTCATCGAGCGTGAACAGGTCGTCCACCACGATCTTCTGGCCGCGGATCAGGTAGTAGTCGGCGATCAGGATCCCGAACAGCGGGCCGATGAGCGCGCCGAGCAGGCCGAGCGTCCAGAAGATCGCGTTCGAGTTGTTGTACCAGTTCCACGGCGTGATCAGCAGCGAGCCGACGGCCGCGATCATGCCTCCCGCCTTCCAGCTGATCTTCTGCGGGCTCACGTGGGAGAAGTCGAACGCCGGAGAGATGAAGTTGGCGACGATGTTGATCCCGACGGTCGCGGTGACGAAGGTGATACCGCCGAGCACGATCGCGAAGGTGTTGTCGATCTTCTGCACGGTCTGGATCGGGTCGGTGATGAGCTGTCCGTAGACCGGGACGGTGGCCGCCGCCGTCAGGACGGTCAGCAGCGAGAACATGACGAAGTTGAGCGGCAGGCCCAGCAGGTTCCCGCGTTTGACCGCCTTGTAGCTCTTGGCGTAGCGGGAGAAGTCACCGAAGTTGAGCATCGGCCCGGAGAAGTACGCCACGACGGCGGCCGTCGCACCGCACAGCGTCCAGATCAGCGACCAGCCGCTCAGGTGCCGGTCGGACAGATCGAGGTTCACGTGCCAGTGGGCCTTGCTCAGCATGTAGACGCAGAGCACGACCATGACGACGTAGACCGCGGGGCCGGCCAGGTCGATGAACTTGCGGATGGTGTCCATCCCCCGCCAGAACAGCGCCGCCTGAAGCACCCACAAAACGGCGTAGCTGAGGTAGCCGAGGTAGGACAAGCCGAGCAGTCCGTGCTGATGGACGTCGGCCCAGGGTGCCAGGCCGGGCCAGATCTTCAGGAACACGATGTTGAGCGATTCGGTGGCCAGGAACGTCTGGACGCCGTACCAAGCGACCGCGATCAGGCCGCGAATGATCGCCGGGATGTTCGCGCCGAGCACGCCGAACGACGCCCGGCTGGTCACCGGATACGGCACGCCGGCCTCCTGGCTGGGCTTGGCCACGAGGTTGACGAAGAACTGCACGATCAGGATGCCGACTATGAGGCAGAGGAAGACCTGCCAGCTGGTCAGGCCCAGCGCGAACAGGCTGCCCGCGGTGACGTAGCCGCCGACGCTGTGCACGTCGGACATCCAGAAGGCGAAGATGTTGTACGCGCCCCACGGCTGTTCCGTCAGCGGTGCCAGGTCTGCGTTCGTCAGCCGCGGGTCGTAGTCGCGGCGGACCGCGACCTGGCCCGGCGGGTATCCAGCCGCCTCCACCAGATCGCCGGGCGCGGCAGCCGTCGCGGATCTGTGTCCATCGATGTCGGTCATGCGCTTTCCTCCTGCGTCAGGTTCCACAAAGCCAACGCCTTGGTGTGCAAGAGGCTAGGAATGCGTTATTGCAGATCGATGACCGCGCGGATATATCTGCTCGTGTCATCCGATGTAACACGCCGGTTCAGGGCAGCAGCCGGATCGCGGGCAGCGTCTCGACGACTTCCTGCAGACGCCGGTAGTGCAACGATGAGGCGGACAGCAGGACTTCGGCATCGCGTGCGTGGAACGCCTCGACCATCGTGCGGTGGTCTTCGTGCAGTTCGTGCGTCATCGCGTCGCCGACGTGGGACATCGGCTGGAGCGGCTCGGTGATGTTCCAGGCGGACTCGAACATGCCGAGCAGCCTCCGCATCCGGCACGGCCTGCTCAGCGCGAGATGCAGCCGTCGGCTGTAGACATGGTGACCGCGCGCGTCTCCTTCCCCGATGGCCCTGGTCAGTGCCTCGTGCGCGGCGGCCACCTCGACATCGTCCTCGGCGGTCGCGGCACAGACGGCGGCCGCCAGCGCCGCGGTCTCCAGGGCCTCGCGCACCACATAGATCTCGGCGAGCTCGGTCCGCGTGAGCTGCGCGACCCGGTACCCCGAGCGCGGGGTGTGGTCGACGAGGCTCTCACCGATCAACGTCTTGAGAGCCTCGCGCACCGGAATCGGGCTGGCACCGAAGCGGCGCGCCACATCCTCGACGTTGATCGGCACGCCCGGACGCGCGGACCCGGCCAGGATCACCGACCGCAGCTCATCGAGGATGACCTCGTGCATCGTGCCGGGACGATCGGCCGCGAGCTGCCAGACCCAGGCGGCCACCGGCCTACGTCTGCTCATGCCCCGCACGCTAACCGCCGGATGTTTCCTGCAAGAGTCCGCTTTCGGCATCGGGTGGAAGGCCCTGAACGCGGTTCAGCTCAGCGGAGCACCGAACCGGGCCAGCACCAGTGCCTCCAGACCGGCGACCGCGTTGTAAATGACGATGGACACGAACGTGAGCACGGCGACCGAAGCCCACAGCGCGGAGTAGTCGAACGAGTTCGGGTCCAGCAGCATCGAGTATCCCAAGCCCTTGCCGGTCGCGAGCCATTCGGCCAGCATCGCGCCGATCAGCGCGGACGGTACGCCCACCCTGG
>Ga0068855_100009987_pt1 | contig 11440 bp, 14 predicted proteins | sample KBSCornC52_FD_66592 | JGI IMG/M metagenome (GOLD analysis project Ga0068855, IMG submission 66592) | Corn rhizosphere microbial communities from Kellogg Biological Station, Michigan, USA - KBS Corn C5-2 | ecosystem: Host-associated > Plants > Roots > Rhizosphere > Soil ... | reverse complement strand
GCTTATCACGGTCGTAGTACAACCTTGGCAATCCGCTTACACCGCTGGTTTTATGGCCAGCTTCGTAGCCTTTAAAGGTAATGGTATCAACCTTGCTATTATCAACCGCCCAGCTTAATGCAAACGTTTTTTGATTGCTTACCTGCTCATCGGCTTTGCGTTTCAACTCCCCAATCAGGTTGGCATCCCGCTGGTTAATTTCAATAAGGTGCTGCATAAAATCATAAGTAGCATACACACGTTTATCAAAAGGCTTCAGCATATGCGTTTCGGTGATATAGCTGATGATATTATGCTGGGCGGTAAATCCAGTGCCAAAGCGTGGGGTTTCTAAAAAACTAACGATACCCGAATCAGGAAGCCCTTCTTCGCCTGCACCGTAAGGGATCATCTCGTACCCGCTCTTTTTCATTTTGCTGTACAGATATGGGGTAAGTGTTTTGGTAGTATAGTCGGCCAGGATGGGGTTTTGCTTTTCCTTCTGGGTTTCGATGAGCGTCATCACATATTGATAGTCGGCGCCATCGCTGGTATGGTTATCTAAAAAGATCTCGGGTTTCCAGGTAGTGAGGATCTGTGTAAAGGCTAAGGCATTGCGGCTATCGGCCTTAATAAAATCCCGGTTTAAATCAAGATTGCGATAGTTACCTCTGAAACCGTAAGCTGATGGGCCGTTCTGGCTTACACGGCTCAGGCCGCGGTTAAGATTACCGTCGATATTATACAGCGCTATAAGGCAAATCACCACATCTTTTGGCAGGGTATTATTTTTAAGCATATCACGCACCAGCATCATACTGGCATCGATACCTTCCGGTTCGCCAGGGTGGATGCCGTTGTTGATGAGCAATACCCTTTTATTTTGCTTTTTAATAACCGCGGGATCAAAGATCTTATCTTTTGAAAGCACAACAAGTGTAAGCGGCTTGCCAACATCGGTTGTGCCATAGTTAATAAGCTTCATTTGCTGCGGGTATAGCTTGTTAAGCTTTTGATAGTAATCGATTACCTGGGCGTGGGTGGCGGTATAATTTTTATCCTTACTTAGTTCAAAAGGTGTAAGCTGGGCTTGGGCAGAGAAGGTAATAAAACAGGTGATAAGGGCAGCGAAAACTATCTTCATAAGTAAATACGTTGTTCAAATATAGCTTAAGAATGCCAATTAGATATGCGAAACACAATAATATTACTGATCGGGAATGGTGCCCCAGCCATCAAACTCACAATCAAATTTGTAAGCAAGGCTACACATCTGGTTAATCCATGATGCTACAACTGCCTCTTTCATTTTTACTTTGTCAGACCAGCCGGTAATAATGAATAGTTTTTTATCCCCTTCAGAAACACCGAATTTTACCTGGTAGCTTAAATTGGATAATTCCTGCGCAAATATCTGGGCCTTTTGATATGTATTGGTGTAAAAGAAAAACTCAAGCATCAGCTCCCTGTCTTCGTCAACATTTAGCTCCCTGAGCTTTTCCATAAGTACCGGCAGCATGTTAATCTGTATTGCCGATTTTTCACTGAACGCTTCGGCCGATACAAATTGTCCGCTGTCCTTTTTACCGAAAAATCCAAATAGACCCATAAGAATAATTTGCTTATAATACAGCTATCTCCGCCTGCACTTTCTTCGGCAGGCTTTTAACCACTTCATTGTATGAGTGGTCAATCATTTCGCAGAGTTGTTTACGGGTGAGGGAGCCGTTCATTTGCACGGTGTTCCACATTTTTTTGTTCATGTGATAGCCGGGCTGCACTTCGGGGTAGCGTTCACGGAGTTCAACAGCCCATTCAGGATCGCATTTAACATTGAACCTGTCGCCGGTTTGCAAACCGGTTAGTAAAAAGATTTTTTCAGCTATCTTAAAAACCAGCGTATCCTCGCCAAAAGGGAAGCCCTCGGTGGCACCAGGTTTCTGCAAACAATAATCGCGCAACTCTTCTATATTCATTACCTGAAATTTCTGACCAATTTGGTGTAGGATACTGTATTGCCAAAATTATATTTAAAACCGATGCTATATTGAACAAACTGATCGGGCGCATTGTTCTTAAATTTTTGAGGGTTATCATTGTAGCCGTCAAGCCCTTCCCCAAAAGTATAGCTGTGCTGAACGCCAAGGGTTATGGTGTAACCTACCTGGTCGTAATCATCGTAAATTTTAAACTCATAGCCCAATCTTAACGGTATCATAAGGTTGATGCTCTTATCTTTTCCCTGAAAACCCTCGGTTTCGCCAACCGGCCCATGGTTCTCATATCCGGGAGGGTTCGAACGTTGTACAAACGCCATCTTATTTTTTATTGCACCAATGCCCGAGCCTATATAAAAGTTTTTAAGTACGTTTAAAACGCCGCTGTTACTATAATCAATGATTTCGCCCATTTGTAAATCGGCACGAAGGACAAGCGCTAAAAAATTATTTTTTGATTTACGGCCAAACTCGTCTGTACTGGGTGTAAGGCCGCCGCCTTCAATAGTTCCAAAATGAAAATCAAGCGCTATTGGTACATAAGGACTGTAGTTGTAAGTTAAATTGAACGTACCCCCGGGATGCCATACTTGTTTTTTAAGGTCATCGAACCCACGAGCGTAATTGACACCTCCGCCAATGCCCCATTCATAATAATTAAAACCACTTTGGGCTTTTGCCATAGCCGAAGCACAAACCAAAACAAAAAGTAGAAAATATTTTTTCAATGTATAATTTTAATCAATATTTACAACTGGAGATGGCATTAACCACCGCCTAAATTTCCCCTAATATAAAAGCTTTATATGAATTTTAACTCATTCATTAAGTTCACAGTAGCCGAACGCTTCTTGCGCTACGTTACCATTGATACGCAATCAGACCCTTCTTCGGTTTCATTTCCATCAACAGAAAAGCAAAAAGATCTTGCCCGGCTGCTGGTTGATGAACTGTTGGCTATGGGTATAGCCGATGCACATTTAGACGAGTACGGTTATGTCTATGCTACTATTCCGTCAAATACTGATAAAAAGGTACCCGTAATTTGCTTTTGCTCGCATATGGATACCGCGCCCGATTGCAGCGGAAAAGATGTAAAACCAATTGTACATAAAAATTACCAGGGCCAGGATTTAATATTGCCCGATGATAACACCCAGGTGATCCGCATGACCGAGCATACCGATCTGAAGAACCAGTTGGGTAACGATGTTATTACAGCCAGCGGTACCACGCTGCTCGGCGCCGATAATAAAGCCGGTGTGGCCGAAATAATGGATGCCTGCTACCAGCTCATCAGCCATCCCGAAATAAAACATGGCGATATCCGGATCCTGTTTACGCCCGACGAAGAAGTTGGCCATGGTGTTGACCATGTGGATATTGCCAAATTGGGTGCCTTTGCCGCTTATACTATGGATGGAGAAAGCGCGGGTAATATGGAGAATGAAACCTTTTCGGCCGATGGCGCCAGGCTTACCATAAATGGTGTAAGCTCACATCCGGGATTTGCCAAAGGCAAAATGGAAAGCGCCATTAAAATTGCCGGACAAATTATTGCCGCCCTGCCCGATGAACTTTCGCCGGAGTATACCGAAGACATGCAGGGGTTTGTGCATCCGGTAGGTATAGAAGGCCATGTGGAAACCGCCGCTATCGATTTTATAATCCGGGATTTTGATGAAGCCAAACTTGCAGATCATGTTGAGGTTATCCGCCGAACGGCTGCTGATGTATTGAAAAAATTTCCGGGCTCAACGTTTGATATTGCCGTGAGCCAGCAATACCGTAATATGAAAGGTGTGCTTGACCAGCATCCGCAAATTGTTGATTATGCTATGGAGGCCATTAACCGTACCGGCTTAACCGCCAAATTGTGCAGTATCCGGGGTGGTACTGATGGTTCACGGCTTTCATTCATGGGCTTGCCTTGTCCTAACATTTTTGCCGGCGAACATGCTTTTCACAGCAGGCACGAATGGGTATCAATTCAGGATATGCAAAAAGCGGTTGAAACCATTTTGCACCTGTGCATGATCTGGGAAGAAAGAAGTTAAGACATACGACTTTTCTTAATAACACAAAACTAAATTTGAAGATGTATACAATACGTACTGCCACCTTAAACGATGTGGAAACTATCCGTGATATCGCCGATAAAACATGGTGGGTAACCTACAGCCCCATTCTTGAGCGCGAACAGATATCCTTTATGCTTGGCGAGATTTACTCGACAGAGAAAATAACCAAACAGGTTAAAGAAAATCAGCAAACTTACCTGTTACTGGAGGAAGAAGGCAATCCGGTGGCATTTGCAGCCTACTCGCCCCGCGAAGAGGATCCGGAGATCTACAAATTGCATAAACTTTACTGCCTGCCCGAAACGCAGGGCAAGGGCTACGGAAAAGTATTGATTAACGAGGTGGCCCAAAAAACTAAAGATGCCGGTAAGAAAACGCTGGAACTTAACGTCAACAGGTACAATAACGCCAAATCATTCTATGAAAAAATGGGGTTTACCATAGCCTATGAAGAGGATATAGCCATTGGTAAATACTGGATGAACGATTATGTAATGCGAAAGGAACTATAGCTGATTGCTATTTGGCGGGAAGGGTTTTTAAAAGCTCTTTTGCGGGTACAGCTTTGAAACTGCCGTCTTTATCTCCAATGATAAGGCTTTCGTTGTTGGCAGCGGCAGTTTCAACCAGTTTGCGGTTTGCCCGCTTCATGCCTTCAAGCACTTTCGCCTCTAACTCATCCATGCCCATTTTTTGTGCTTTAGTTGTCATTTGCCTGATCTAAAATTACTTTCCAAACGTCGGATTTTATTATTGTTTCTTCTAACGATCCGAAACCTCTTGCCACCACCAGGGAGCCTGTATTTATATTATTTATTACAAACCATTTATCACAAAGAGGTATATACAAAGATACCAAATTTCTTATTCCTCGATAATATCTCCGCTCTATTACATCAGCCGGGATATTATGGCCACCTTTGCTTACGCGTTTAGCTACTCGTTCCTTTGCCATTTCAGGAGAGCTCAACCAAAAAAACAATAAAGTAACTTCGTATCCTGTTTGCTGGGCTCTTTTAACCAAGGATACATAACTCCGGGTTGAAAGCGTTGTTTCAAAGGCAAAGTCAACTTCCCGGTTCAGCAACTCATCAATCCGCTGCAGCATGATCCGGCCGGCTTCGAATGCAACACTTTCCGGATCGAAGGGAGATAGTCCCGCCGCGATGTTATCTGCATTTACAAACTCATTACAGTTAAGCAATTCGGGTAAAACTGTATAACTTGCCGTGGTTTTACCGGCACCATTACAACCTGCTATAATATACAAATTAGGCATCCTGTGAATTTAGTTGTTAATCCTTAAAAATAGCATACATATATTTATCCATCACCTCGCCATTTTTAATAATTGACCTTCGTAGTACGGCCTCTTGAATATAGCCTGCTTTTTCGAGCACCCGTATGGATGCCGTGTTTCTATTATACACACCGGCTTCTAAGCGCAATAGCGAAAAATGTTCAAAAGCATAAGTGGTTACCAGTTTTACAGCCTCGGTTGCTAAGCCCTTTCCCCAATGTTCTTCACCAAGCCAATAGCCTATTTCGGCGGTTATGCGGCTTTCGTCGGTAAAAAGTTCAACACCAATGCCGCCGCAGGCTTCACCGTTAACTACTATGGCAAAGTTGGTTAAAGGTTGCTGATTTTGGGCCAGGTTTACCCAAAATAGCGCATCCTCCATAGTATAAGGATACGGGAACCTGTCGCGCAAAAAAGCCGATACTTTAGGGTTATCCGCATGCTTTTGAAGTGATGCTTCATCGCCCTGTTGCCACGCCCTCAATAAAAATCCGTTGCCCTGTAGTTCCATTTTGTAACAATAAAATGCTTAAAAATAACAATCATTAGCCAAACTGTTAAATTGCATGCTTTATTGAGATATGAAAAAACTGTTAGGCTTATTGTTCCTGATCCCGGCAACGGGCGCCTTTGCCCAAAAGCTGGATACCCTTAGCATCGAAAAAATTATGCGCGACCCTAAATGGATCGGGGTTTCACCCTCCAATATCCGTTGGGCTAACGATAATAAAAAGATCTATTTTAAATGGGATGATGATGCTTCGGGCAATACCCGGTTATATTCAGTTAGCCCCGGCGACAACAAGGTACAAAAAGTTAGCATTGCCGAGCAGCGCGATCTGGCAGCCGGTTACGGCGAATGGAACAAAAAGCATAGCCAAAAGGTATTCAGTAAAAACGGCGATTTATTTTTATACGATGTAAAAGCCAACAAAACCACCCGGCTAACAAATACCGTAGCGCAGGAAGACAGCCCTGTTTTCAGCGGTGATGAAACAAAGATCATTTACAAAGAAGATAATAATCTCTTTGCCCTGAACCTGAATGGCGGCACCCTGGTACAGCTCACCAATTTTGTACGGACAGCAAGCGATAAAAAAAGTAAGGATAAACCCGGCGAGCAGGAACAATGGCTCAAAAAACAACAGCTTGAGTTGTTTGAGATCATCAAAAAGGAAGCAAAAGACGATAAAAAAGATTCAACAGAAACAGCATTGCTTAAGTCCGACAAGCTGAAAGAGATTGCCTATGGCGATAAAAGACTGAGCGCTGTACAGATCAGTCCGGATGGCAGGTTTATCACCTATCGCCTTACCAAACGCGCCGATGGCGTTCAAAACGCGATTGTACCTAATTATGTTACCGCATCGGGTTTCACCGAGGATATTCCGAACCGTTCAAAGGTAGGCCGGCCATCGTCAACATCAGAGACTTTTATTTACGATAAACGCCGGGAAGCAGTTTACCCGGTTATTACATCAGAGATCCCCGGCATTAAAGACCTGCCCGACTATTTAAAAGATTATCCCGATGAATTAAAAGCCCGTCAAAAGGAAAACGCCGACAGGCAGGTAAATATCGATGGCGTTTTATGGAATCAAAGCGGCGGCAATGCCGTGGTCATTATCTCAGCACAGGATAATAAAGACTGCTGGATCATGCGCTTAGACCCGGTAAGCGGTAAACTAAGCCTGCTTGACCGTCAGCGAGATGAGGCCTGGATTGGCGGCCCCGGCATTGATGATCCCGGAAATGCAGGTTTTATTGATGATAACCATTTTTATTACCAGAGCGAAGCAAGCGGTTACTCGCATATTTATGTGGTTGATGTAACCAGCGGCGCCAAAAAACAACTCACCAGCGGCAAATGGGAAGTGCAGACTTTGCAGCTAAGCCAGGATAAAAAGACGTTTTATTTTACCGCCAATATCGATCACCCGGGCATTATCCATTTTTACAGGATCCCGGTTAGCGGCGGCATCCCCGTTAAAATTACCGGCATGAAGGGCGGCAACGAGGTAACACTTTCGCCTGATGAAAAGTGGCTGGCTATTCGCTACTCTTATTCAAACAGGCCCTGGGAATTATATATCCAGGCCAATAAACCCGGTGCAAAGGCGGTAAAAATAACCAACTCCGTTTCGGCCGAATACCTGTCGTACCCCTGGCGCGACCCGGAGATCATCACTTTTAAAAACCGTTATGGCGCTGATGTTTACGCACGCCTGTATCAGCCTAAAAAGCAAGATCCTGCAAAACCCGCTGTGGTTTTTGTCCACGGAGCGGGATACCTGCAAAACGTTACCTATTCATGGAGTTACTATTTCCGCGAATTTATGTTTAACAATATGCTGGCCGATAACGGATACACCGTTTTAGATATCGACTATACCGCAAGCGCGGGTTATGGCCGGGATTTCCGAACAGGGATCTATCGCCATATGGGCGGCAAGGACCTCACCGACCAGGTTGATGGCGTAAAATTGCTGGTTGAAAAATATGGCGTTAACCCGAAGCATGTCGGTTTATACGGCGGCTCATACGGTGGCTTCATTACGCTTATGGGTATGTTTACCGAACCGGATGTTTTTGCTGCAGGCGGCGCCATACGCTCCGTTACCGACTGGGCGCATTATAACCATGAATATACTTCAAATATCCTCAATGAACCTTTCACCGATGAACAGGCTTACCGTAAAAGTTCGCCTATTTATTTTGCCAACGGCTTAAAAGGCAACCTGCTGATGCTCCATGGCATGATAGATCAGAATGTGAACTACCAGGATATCATTCGCCTAACTCAAAAACTGATAGAGCTGCACAAAGAAAATTGGGAGCTTGCCTCGTACCCCGTAGAAGACCACGGCTTTGAACAACCCAGCAGTTGGGCCGACGAGTATAAACGCATTTATAAGTTATTTGAGAGCACGTTGAAAAAGTAGGGTAATTAAGAAGAGCTGCAAAGGGGGACAAGCGAGGGAGGTGACGCGCCAATCGGATCCTGTACCGGGCGGTTATATATCCAAACGCCGCAAGTTAAGCCGAGTTATAAGCTAAAAAATCAATCATTTATGAAAAAGGCATCCATTTTACTCGCACTGTTTCTTTTTTCCTGTTCACAGCCAATACAAAAACAATCAAAATTGGTAAAAACACCAACTTTGTATCCAGCGAAAAACTATTCAAGCAAACTTTATGATGAGCCTTTTTTTAAAGAAGAACATTTCAACTATGTAATTAGCAGGCAAACGAAAGATACAACAAAACGTAATTACACATCAGAAACGACAGTTATTGAAGGTAAAGTCAGGCAATATTTCAGAAATTGCGAAGTGACGCTCGATAAAAATGCTCTTGTTTTTCAATTGACGGACACTCCTTTTTCTGATGGCCGCTATGAATTGAAATTTGTTAAATCACCAGGTGTATTTGAAGCCAAATACAATCAAACTTTTTCAATTACTGATAGCTCATACAAAAAACCTGTTTTTAAAGTGATAGATAAAAACGTTGTTCTTGATAAAGACACCTACGTAAAGGGTGAGCTTTTGAGGGGCAAGTTTTCTTTTCAGATCGCCGCGTCGCATTTGTTGGAAAGCAAATACTCCGATACAATATCTATGTACGGATTTGTAAAAACTATTATAAAGTAGCCTTATTCTGCATTCGTCTGAAAACAAGTACAATACAATAAATAACCTAAATTCATTATAAGTATAATGGGGTTACAAGATGAGCATTTACAACAAACTGATAAAAGAGCATTATATATCAAATTGGGGAAGCAATTATGAAGAGAAGATATGGACAACGGGGCCTATCAATGAACTTGATAATCCGCTTACAATTTTAGAATTTAAACCAACTGTCAAGAGGAAAATGTGGACTTACGCAACATGTGGCATGTCTACATTTTCGCATGAAAAACCTGTCGAACTACATTTATTTTCCGCCATTCAGGATAGTTCTATTTTAGAATTGTTAACAAGTGTAGTTTATTTCCATAATGTTAATCAAAATCTCAATTTAGGGCATACGGTTAATTTTGGAAGGCCATGGCAGGAAAATTCAGAGTGCAGCTACGGTTTAATTTCTTTACCTTATTTAGATGGACCTGATCTTGAATTGTTTGATCCTGGCAATAACCATAAAACAATATTTTTTTATTGGCTTATCCCTATAACATTACGAGAACGGAACTATAAAATGCAAAATGGGCTGGACGCTTTAGAAGAAAAATTAGAAGAAAGCCAGTTTAATTATATTGACAGTGAAAGGAGGAGTGTAATTTAACCCCGCGACCGTGTCCCTCGGTCGCAAATTATGTTATTGATATATCCACATCAACACATGCTTCTTTTGTTTCTTCAACAAAGCATCTACAATTTTCATGGTATTATTTGATATAGCCGGACAGCCCCAGCCTTCTGGTGTCCCTTTAGGGTAAACTTCAGTTTCGGCTACCTGTTCCCATGAATGAAAAACGATCTGCCTTGCTAAAGCGTTATTATTGGTTGCTTCCAATCCGGTGAGGTAATACTTTACGTGGATTCCCCAGGCGCTGTAGGCCCGCCCATCTATTTGATACTTACCGGGAGCAGTACAATGGCTGCCATCTAGGTTACTGAACGCAGGTTTGTCTTTCGACCATTCACCACTCCAGGGGTTACGGCCGCAGCCATGGCTCACCAGTCCGGAAACCAGCACATCGTTTTTCCTGAAATCCCATACCATAAAACGTTTAACACCCGATGGCAGGGCCATATCAATTAAAATACAATAGCGGGTGTTGTAGCCACGTTGCCGGCAAAACGCCAGGCTTTGTTTGGCTTTTTCTTTAACACGGTTAAGGTCTGCCCGAGGTGCATCCGCGTATGTTTTAATACAGCAAAAAAATATTGAGAAAAGCGGGAATAAAAATCTCAGTTTCAATTGTGTCAGGTTTTGTGTTGTAAACAGAAATATCTGCTTTTTATTACAATAAACCTATCTTGTGAAATGAAAAAACTTTTGCCTCTGTTACTCCTGCTGTTGTTTTTATTCAGTTGTGCCGAAAAATCAACCAAAATGCCGGTAACCATTAAGACAGTTAATAACGGAAAAGCATTGCAGATAACCGGTTTCGATCCGGCCATCATTAACGAGATCAGCCGTGACTCATCGGCGACAGCCTGGGAAACGCTGATGGCTGTTTACCGCATGCCTGCCGATACCTCTATGCGAAACCTGCAGCCCGCACAGCCGGGGCGTTATGCCGTTCATAACAATGTAGTTGTTTTTACACCCGATACGGCCTTTAGCACACAGCAAACGTATTTTTTTCGTTACTATGATTTCAGTGCCGGCGGTACGCTGACCGATTTGATAAAAAGCCGCAGCAAACCCGGTACCTTGCACTATACAGATTTGATTTTTAAGCAATAAACTACCTATATGCTTGAAAATTTAATATTTTTGATTATATTTGCAACCGTTAATAAAAGAGGGGGCAATTAGTCCCCTCTTTTATTTTATCAATCAAAATTATTCTGTCAAAAACACCGGTGGGTAATGAATATTGAAAAAAGGGTAAAAGAACTGGTAGAAGAGAAGATAGCAGACAAGCCGAACCTGTTTATAGTGGATATTAAAATGCACCCGAACGGGAAGCTGATCATTCTGCTTGATGGCGATAACGGTATCGGTATTGATGAATGTGTACAGGTAAGCAGGCATGTCGGCTTCCATCTGGAAGAGGAAAACGTGATTGAAACCGCTTATAACCTGGAGGTTTCATCGCCGGGTATTGATTATCCGCTGTCGTCGCCAAGGCAATACGCCAAAAATGTTGGCCGTAACCTCGGCATTAAAATGAAAGATGGGGCTAAACGCGAAGGCACATTAACCGGCCTTACAGAGGATGCCATCACCATTGAAGAAAAAGTAAAAGAAAAAGGGAAAAAAGCGCAGGTTATAGAAAGCGTTATCCCAATGGACCAAATAACAGAAACAAAGGTTTTAATATCATTTAAGTAAAAAATGAGCAATATTAATTTAATTGATTCTTTTCAGGAATTTAAAGATTTCAAGAACATTGACCGCCC
>Ga0068855_100009986_pt1 | contig 11441 bp, 11 predicted proteins | sample KBSCornC52_FD_66592 | JGI IMG/M metagenome (GOLD analysis project Ga0068855, IMG submission 66592) | Corn rhizosphere microbial communities from Kellogg Biological Station, Michigan, USA - KBS Corn C5-2 | ecosystem: Host-associated > Plants > Roots > Rhizosphere > Soil ... | reverse complement strand
CCTGTAAATCGGTTCGTTCCGCTCTTCACATTTGTCGACAGCGACAAGACGCTCAATGCACCTTCATAACAGCCTGCCGCCAGCATTCGGGCCAGGCAGATGTCTGAGTACGCAGACAGGTCGGTGTTCACAATCGAAGGCCCGCCCGTCATTTCACGAGAAGGCATTAGGAATTCCCGCCGAACTCTTTGCCCCGGTCGTGAAACAACCCGCCGGCTGGCGCGTTTCGCCATCATGCCGCGCAAACACGACCCGGACATTTTCGACTGGTTGGGCAGCACGGACGAGCAAACGAGCCCCGCCACCGAACGCACCCTGAGAAGTCTGGAATGGGTGTGTACGGAATGCAGGGTGGTCTTCTACTCGGACATGCCCATCGTGCCGCCGCCGGAATGTGATTTTTGCGGTTGCTGTTATTTCGAAACGGAGAAAGCGGAATAGCAGCCGAGAGTGCATGCCGGGCACACGCCTACAAACGCCGTCGGTCAATTTAGAGTCGGAGAATCACGATGGACCTTGACCTGAGTCAGGAAGAACAGGATGTCGTCGCGCGTGCCGTGCGCTGCTATGAAACACACCTCACCCGCATCGGTGCCGAGGGCAATGACGGTTCGGAAGAATTCGTCATCGATGCGCTCGAGTATTACGCCCGCTATTTGGGCGATCGGTTCGGACCCACGGCCCTAGAGATCGACGACGCCGATACACCCGAACCGAGCGAGACCATGACGGAAATCGATCGATGCTCGGCGCTCTCGATCCGGCTCGAACTCGACTCCGTCAGCCAGACGAGTTATTGGGATCACTGAGGAACGATGGACCACCCTAGACACCGCACCGAACATCCAGACACATTTCCCCGTTCTTCGCAGCACGATCCGTTGCGGATCGTAGGTGCAAACCTGAGAAAGGATGCTGGGTCAGAGAAAGCAACTGACGACGCTCGCTCCCCTCGGACGTTTTTCGAGCTGCAATTCTCGACACGCTGGTGGCTGCGCTTTTTCGATGCCACTACACCCGACCGCGCCAGCGCACTGTTGTGCTCGGATCACATTGCGCCTTGCGTGTTCCCAACCCTGACCATTTCTGTTTACACAGACATTCAGGCTTGGGTGGAAGAGCACGGGTATCCGAGCAGGTGCTTGTCGCCCCCCACCCTAACCCTCCCCCGCTTCGCGGAGGAGGGGATCAAACCCTTGCGGGGTTAGACGACTGTTTGTTCCCTCCCCCACGCAGTGGGGGAGGGCTAGGGTGGGGGCCGTCCGAACATCCGCTCGACATATCGCGCAATGATGTCGATCTCTACATTTACGCGCGTTCCGCAACGGTAGTCCTGAAGAATGGTCACGCTCAACGTGTGCGGGATGAGGTTCACATCGAAGCGTGTTTTGTTTTCGTCATCGTTCACGCCATTGACGGTCAGACTCACGCCATCGATGCAGACAGAGCCTTTCTTCGCAATATAACGACCGAGTCGTCTGTCCACTTCGAATTCGACACGCGTGGAACGAGCGTCACTGGTCATCTTTGCAACAGCGCCGATGCCGTCGACATGACCGGTTACATAGTGGCCGCCTAGTGCATCGCCAGCTCGCAATGCCGCTTCCAGATTGACCCGAATGCCTGGCGCCCAAGCCCCGAGCGTTGTGATATCGAGCGACTCACGCGAGACATCGACAGCAAAGGTGCTGCCCTCCAGCTGAGTCACCGTGAGACAACAGCCGTTGATCGCAATGCTATCGCCCAACTGAGCATGCGTCAGATCCAAACCAGGCGCCTCGATCACGAGCTGCGCATCTCCACCTCGCGCATTGACGGCGCGCACGGTACCTACTGTTTGCACGATTCCAGTAAACATTTTCAACTCACTACCGGACGAAATCTCAATCGCAGATCCTCGCCGCACGCAACGTGCTCCTGCAAGCGCCACTGCGAGCGCTCGGACATCGCATTGATTCGAGGCAATAGGGCCATCGGCCGGCCTTCATGACCCAACAACGTTGGCGCGATATAAAGCACCAGTTCATCCACGAGCTGCATTTCGAGGAACCGGCCGGCCAGCGTGGGTCCCGCCTCGACGAGCACTTCATTGCAATGACGAGCGGCGAGCATACGCATCGCCGCACGCAAATCGATACCCTGCTCCGTAAACGGTAACTCCACAATCTCTGCGCCCGCAGACCGGAGCGCATCTGCCGCAGCGCCGACTTCAGAACCGCTCAGCAACAACACCTGACCGGCTTCTTTGAAGATTCTCGCGTCAGGTGGAGTACGCAACTTTGAATCTACAATCACGCGCGCAGGCCGACGTCCTAACATCTCGATATCCGGACTGCGCACTGTCAATTGCGGATCGTCCGCGAGCACAGTGCCCACTCCAGTGAGCACAGCGGAAGCGCGTGCCCGTAAACGTTGTACATCCTCGCGCGCAGCAGCACCGGTAATCCAACGACTCTCTCCATTCCACAAAGCGACGCGTCCATCCAAGCTGGCGGCAATCTTCAGCGTGACCCACGGCAATCCGCTCGTCATGCGTTTGAAGAAACCGATGTTGAGCTCGCGAGCTTCGTGCTCGCACAATCCAACGGCGACTTCTATACCCGCCGCACGCAATCGCTCGCTACCACTGCCATCGACGAGTGGATTGGGATCGCCCACTGCCGCGACAACACGCTTGATTCGAGCATTGATGAGTGCGTCAGCACAGGGCGGTGTACGGCCATGATGACTGCAAGGCTCCAGAGTGACGTAGGCAGTCGCGCCTTCTGCACTAGCGCCGGCCATCCTGAGCGCATTCACCTCTGCATGCGGACCACCGACGGGTGCAGTCCATCCCTCGCCCACGATTTGCTCACCATGAGCAAGCACACACCCTACCCGTGGATTCGGGTCGGTCGTATACAGCCCGCGCGCTGCCAATTCGAGCGCGCGAGTCATCAGGGTGTGGTCGAGTGGAGAGAACATTGCCTATTTCTTTCCCTTCCCCGTCACTTCCCACAGCGGCAACTGGCTCTCATCGGCGTCGCGCGGCGGCCGGTGTCGCAAGCGTTCGATCTCCTCTCTAAAGGCATCGACGTCTTGGAAGCTGCGGTATACCGATGCAAAACGCACATAGGCGACTTCATCCAAATGCCGGAGTTCTTCCATGGCGAGTTCTCCAAGCAAGCGAGAAGGCACCTCACGTTCACCCATGGCCCGAAGCTTGTGGCATACGTGCGCCACTGCTGCGTCCACCGCTTCGCTTGCGACAGGCCGTTTCTCTAGCGCCTTCAACATACTGTTCTTGAGCTTCTGCTCGTCGAACGGCTGCCGGCTCGAATCGCTTTTCACGATGTGCGGCATGACGAGTTCGGCCGTCTCGAACGTCGTGAAGCGTTCGCCGCAGTCCAGACATTCGCGACGACGGCGAATCTGCTGCCCTTCGCCCGCAAGACGGGAATCGATGACTTTGGTTTCCTCGTGACCGCAGAAAGGGCAGTGCATGGAAGAAGAGGTTGAGCGTTGATGGTTGGGAGTGGGTGGTCTTCGGTCTACGGTCCTCGGTCTGCGGCCAGATTAAGACGTAACTCCCGCTCTAAACAAACTCTGCGCGCCTCTACTCTGGCCGAAGACTGAAGACCGACGACCGAAGACCTGCATTCTTTCAGCCATACACCGGGAATCGCGCGCAAAGCTCCAGCACGCGTGCTTTGATCCTCTGCGTAACCGCGTCGCTACCGCGTTCGTCGAGCACCTCGGCAATCCAACCGGCCAGTTCGACGATTTCCTTTTCCCGGAAACCGCGAGTCGTCGCGGCGGGCGTGCCGATACGCAGACCGCTGGTCACGAACGGCGAACGCGGATCGTTCGGCACGGTGTTTTTATTGACCGTGATATAGGCTCGGCCGAGCGCGGCGTCGGCATCTTTGCCGGTAAGGTCTTTGGCGATGAGATCGACCAGGAACAAATGATTGTCCGTGCCGCCGGAAACGATCTTGTAGCCTCGCTCGGCGAGCGCTCCCGCCATGGCGCGAGCATTCGTAATCACCTGCTGTTGATAGCTGCGGAACTCAGGCTCGAGCGCTTCACGAAATGCCACTGCTTTGGCGGCGATGACGTGCATGAGAGGACCGCCCTGTGTACCCGGGAACACGAGCGACGACAGCTTCTTGGTGATCTCTTCGTTTTCGCGCGCCAATATCATGCCGCCACGAGGTCCGCGCAATGTCTTGTGTGTGGTTGTGGTCACAACATCGGCATGTGGAATCGGATTGGGATACAGGCCCGCGGCGACCAAGCCTGCTACGTGGGCCATATCGACCACCAAGTAAGCGCCTACCTTGTCTGCAATCTCACGGAAGCGCGCCCAATCCATCACTCGCGAATACGCCGAGAAGCCGGCGATGACCATGCGCGGCTTGTGTTCGAGCGCCAACTTTTCGATTTGCGCGTAGTCGAGTAAGCCGGTCGATTGATCGACGCCGTATTGCACGGCTTTGAAAATCTTGCCGGAGAAATTGGCCTTGGCGCCGTGGGTGAGATGGCCGCCGTGATCCAAGCTCAACCCGAGCACGGTATCGCCTGGGTTGATGAGCGCGAGATACGCCGCCGCGTTGGCTTGCGATCCGGAATGTGGTTGCACGTTCACATACGCCGCGCCGAACAGCTGCTTGGCACGCTGGATCGCCAGTTCTTCGACCTGATCGACGTACTCGCAGCCGCCGTAGTAACGCTTGCCGGGATAGCCTTCAGCGTATTTATTGGTCAGCACTCCACCCTGAGCTTCCAGAACTCGCGGGCTCGCGTAGTTCTCGGAGGCGATGAGCTCGATGTGCTCCTCCTGCCGGCGCCGTTCCGCATCCAGCGCGGCTTTGAGCTCTGCATCGTATCCAGCAATTTTCATATCAGCCGGGAACATGAACGGCCCTCCAAAACGGGAGGGGGATGATACAGGACGCGCGCCTATACGCGCGCAAACCCCTCCACCACTCTCGTCCACGCCCGCGCCAAATTGCGACGGTTGTACCCTCCGCCTCCGGTACCTACGATTCTGCCGTGGCCCCAACGTTCGGCCATTTCGGTAAGGCGCCGCGCTGCGTGCGCATGGGCTTCTTCTGTGTAGCGCAAGTGCGTAATGGGATCGCCGTCCAAACTGTCGGCGCCCGCCTGGAGAATCACGAACTCCGGCTCGATGGCATCGAGATACTGTTCCACTCGCTGCCAGGCCGCCAAAAACTCTTCGTCAGTGGCACCGGGCGGCATGGGAATGTTGAGTTTAGTGCCTTGCGCGGCACCCAATCCTGTTTCTTCGAGCGCGCCGGTCCCTGGATATAGGAAACGCCCGTCTTCGTGGAGATCGGCGAATGCAACAGCGGGGTCGGAAACGAATCCGTAGAACACACCATCGCCGTGATGAGCATCGATGTCGACGTAAGCAATGCGCTTGAGGCCGTATTTACGCCGCAGGATTTCGATGGCCACACCGCAATCGTTGAAAACACAGAATCCTGCCGCATGGCCCCGCGCTGCATGATGCAGTCCCGCGATTGGAATAAACGCACGCCGTACCGCACCGCTCATCACACTCTCGACAGCGATAAGCGTCGCACCGACCACATTGCAAGCCGCTTCATAGATACCGCGCTGCGCAGGCGTATCACCGCCGTCGAGAAAACCCGTCCCCGCCTGAGAACGCTCGCGTACGAACGCAACGTACTCGGGCGAATGAAACGCCTCCAATTCATCGCGCGTGGCGGGCCGAGGCGCGGCGCGCTTGACCAGCGCAGCAGCCTGCGAATTCTCGAATTCTTTCAGGAATGCTTCGTGCCGATCGGTCCCAAAGGGATGCCCATCGCTGAATCCGTAGTTCGCAATGGCTTGCCCGCTCACCAAGAGCACCGGCGCTGAATTGCTCACTGACGGGCGGCTCCGCGGAAAGGATGGCGGAGGGTAGCATGGGTGGGCAGACCTTTCGGTATCATCCCCTCCCCGCTCCGACCCAAGGACTCCTGATGGCTCAGTTCATCTTCACCATGAACAAGGTCTCCAAGGTGGTGCCGCCCAAGCGCATCATCTTGCGAGACATCTCGTTGTCGTTTTTTCCCGGCGCAAAGATCGGCGTGCTCGGCCTCAACGGCTCGGGTAAATCCACCCTGCTCAGAATCATGGGCGGCATCGACAAGGAATTCGAAGGCGAAGCGCGTCCGCAGCCCGGCATCAAGATCGGTTATCTGGAACAGGAGCCCGAGCTCGATCCGAGCAAGGACGTGCGCGGCAATGTGGTCGAGGGTGTGGCGGAGGTACAAGGGCTCATCGACAGATTCAACGCCGTCAGCGACAAGTTCGCCGATCCGGACTTGAGCGAAGACGCGATGAACAAACTCATGGAAGAGCAGGCCAAACTCCAAGACGCCATCGATGCCAAGGGCGGGTGGGAACTCGAAAGAAAACTCGAAGTGGCCGCGGATGCATTGCGTCTGCCGCCTTGGGATGCGGACGTTACGAAGATCTCAGGCGGTGAACGCCGCCGCGTCGCGCTCTGCCGGTTGTTGCTATCCGAACCCGACATGCTGCTCCTCGACGAGCCCACCAACCATTTGGACGCCGAGTCGGTCGCCTGGTTGGAACGCTTTCTCGAACAATATCCCGGCACCGTCATCGCAGTGACCCACGACCGTTACTTCCTCGACAACGTCGCCGGCTGGATTCTCGAACTGGATCGCGGCCACGGCATTCCGTGGCAAGGCAATTATTCCTCGTGGCTCGAGCAAAAAGAGAAGCGCCTCGAAGTCGAAGAGCGGCAGCAGGAATCCTTGCGCAAGATGCTCGCGCAGGAATTGGAATGGGTGCGGCAAAATCCCAAGGCGCGTCAGGCGAAGAGCAAGGCGCGTTTGCAACGCTTCGAGGAACTGTCGTCGCAAGAATTCCAGAAGCGCAACGAAACGAATGAAATCTACATCCCACCTGGCCCGCGTCTCGGCGAGTTGGTCGTCGAAGCGAACGGGTTGAAGAAAGGATTCGGCGATCGACTGCTGTTCGACAATCTCTCGTTCCGTCTGCCGCCGGGCGGCATTGTCGGCATCATCGGCCCGAACGGCGCCGGCAAAACCACCCTCTTCCGTATTTTGACCGGCCAGGAGAACACCGACGGCGGCGAGATCCGCGTCGGACCTTCGGTGCAACTCGCCTACGTCGATCAATCGCGGCAAACGCTCGATGACACCAAGTCCGTCTGGGCGGAAATTTCCGGCGGACTCGATATCATCAAAGTCGGCAATTACGAAACGCCGTCGCGCGCCTATGTGGGCCGCTTCAATTTCCGCGGCACTCAGCAACAGCAATTGATCGGCGAGCTCTCGGGCGGCGAACGCAACCGAGTGCATCTCGCCAAAATTCTGAAAAGCGGCGGCAACGTCGTCCTGCTCGACGAACCGACCAACGATCTCGACGTCGAGACGCTACGCGCGCTCGAAGAAGCGCTGCTCGGCTTCCCCGGTTGCGCCGTCGTGATCTCGCACGATCGCTGGTTCCTCGACCGTATCGCGACTCACATTCTCGCCTTCGAAGGCAATAGCGAAGTCGTTTGGTTCGAGGGCAACTACGCCGAATACACGGAAGACTTCAAACGGCGAAAAGGCGAAGACGCCGCCCGCCCGCATCGCATCAAATACAAGAAATTGAACGGGTAATCCCTCGTCATGGATGCGACGCCCATCGCGATCGCGCTTGCGCTCTTCGGCCTGGTGCTGCTCGCGCTCGCCTGCCAACGCATTTATCGCGCACGCTTGATCGCGGGCAGCGGCGCCTTGCTCGGCGGCACGGCCTTGCTGGCGCTGGCGGGCCTGCTCTTCGTCGTGTCCCTCAATCTGCGTACTTACGCGCGCCTGACCTACGAAGCGCCGGTCGCAGAATTGGTGTTCGAGAAACGCGGCCCGAGGAGTTATCAGCTGACGATGGTGCGCATTCCTGCGGGCGATCTGCAGATTTTCATGCTCGAGGGCGATGAATGGCAGCTCGATGCACGCGTGCTCAAGTGGAAAGGCTGGGCGACGTTGCTCGGCCTCGACGCGCAGTATCGACTGGAACGATTGAGCGGACGGTATAGAGACATCGAAGATGAGCGCACCGCGAAACGCACCGTATACCCGCTCACCGAAAACCCGGGGCTCGATCTCTGGAACCTCGCTACGGATCACCCGGATCGCCTGCCCTTCGTCGATGCCGTCTACGGCAGCGCGACCTATCTGCCCATGGCCGACGGCGCCCGCTACCGCGTCACCCTGAGTCAGACGGGGCTGTTGGCGCGACCGATGAATCCTGCAGCGGCGCAAGCGGCGGGTAAGTGATTATTCAGTGATCACTGTTCTCTAACGACCAGGTACACTGTCTCTGTACGCAGACGCTCGGAGACAACAACAATGTCCCTGTTCATCGATTCCAACGGCCGCTTGCATCATGACCAGGAAGCGAGCTTTGCGCTCAATTGTCCGCAGTGCCAGGTGTTCTCGCATTTGACGGCCATGTCGGTGCCGCAATTTTCCCAGCTCACCGCGCACAAACCCAGTCACGTGGGCATCGTGTACCGCTGCGATTCGTGCAACGCGCCGGTGTTTCTCAAATTCCCGGTGAAGATCTATGCCGGCAATCGCGTCGAACTCGGGCCGTCCTATGTCGAACTCGAACGGCCGCGCGAAAAATTCACGTTCACGTATCTGCCTGAGGAATGCGAGACGCTCTTCAAAGAAGCGCTCGCCTGTTATCAGCACGGATGTTTCAACGCCTTTGCATCACTGTGTCGCCGCACGGCGCAGGGGATGTTTCGCGACTTGGGCGAGAACGGCAAGCTCAAAGTATTCGATCAGCTCGCGGAAATCCGCGGCATGGCCGAACTCGACAGCGACGCGTTCGGTTTACTGAAAAAAGTCATCTTCGGCACCGACACCGAACCGCATCCCAACTTCCCGTCACTGGACCAGCAGTACGCCGGCGTGCTGTTGGAAGTCATGAAAGATCTGCTCTATCAAGCTTACGTACGACGCGGCAAGCTACAGCAAGCCATGATGGTTCGCAGATTCTTTGCGGTGGAAGGACAATCGAAGGTGACGCAGATTAGAGCTTCGTGAAACGAAGCTCGCTCACTCCACCCACTCACGCGCATTCCTGAACATCCGCATCCAGCCGCTGTCTTCGCCCCAATTGTCGGGATGCCAAGAATTCTGCACGGTGCGATACACGCGCTCGGGATGCGGCATGATGGCTGTGATGCGTCCATCGTCGTTGGTTACCGCGGTGATGCCTCGCGGCGAGCCGTTCGGGTTGGCGGGATAGCGCTCCGCAGTACGGCCGTAGTTGTCCACAAAGCGTAGCGAGACTTGTCGTCGTGTTTCGCAGGCGACGATGTTTGCAGGCGATGCGAACTCGGCGAAGCCTTCGCCGTGCGAGACGGCAATCGGCAGCCGCGAACCTTGCATGCCCGCAAAGAAGAGCGAGCGAGATTCGAGCACTTCGACGAGACTGAAGCGCGCTTCGAATTGTTCAGAGCGATTGCGCACGAATCGGGGCCAATGATCCGTCCCGGGAATGAGCGAGCGCAGCGCTGCAAACATCTGGCAGCCGTTGCAAACGCCGAGCGCGAAATTGTCGTGGCGTGCAAAAAATTGTCTGAACGCATCGCGCAGGCTCGCGTGGAACAAGATCGATTTCGCCCAGCCCTCTCCCGCGCCGAGCACGTCTCCATAAGAGAATCCGCCGCAGGCGATCAAGCCTTTGAAGTCGGCGAGATTGACACGTTGCGCCAACAGATCCGTCATGTGCACGTCGACGGGTGCAAAACCCGCACGATGGAATGCAGCAGCCATTTCCGACTGACTGTTCACACCTTGCTCGCGCAGAATGGCCACGCGCGGACGAATGCCGCTGGCGATGAACGGCGCAGCGATGTCTTCGGCGGGATCGAATGTGAGGTGCGCATTCAGGCCAGGATCATGCGGATCGGTCGTGGACTCGAACTGCTCCGCCGCGCACGCGGGATTGTCGCGCAGCTCTTGCATGCGGAAGCTCGTCTCGGACCACGCACGTCTCAATTGCGTACGCGTTTCATCAAGCACGGATTTTCCCGCCACGCTCATGCGAATGTGGTCCGTGTCGGTGACGGTGCCGATGACTCGCGTCATCGCAGCGAGTCCGCACTCCTGCAGAACGCGCAATACCTCGACCTCATCTTGTGCGCGTATTTGCAATACCGCGCCGATTTCTTCGTTGAACAGTGCAGCCACAGCGTCGTCGCCGGGCAAATCGATCTCCAAACCGCACCGGCCTGCAAACGCCATCTCGACCAGCGTGACGAACACACCGCCGTCGGAGCGATCGTGATAAGCGATCGGCAAATTATTTTCTTTGAGTTGCGTCATCGCGGCGAAGAACGCACGCAAATTGGCCGGATCGCAATCGGGCGCCGTCGAACCGATCTTTCCATAGACCTGCGCCAAACAAGAGCCGCCCAAGCGATGACGGCCTTCGCTCAAGTCGAGCAACACGAGTTTCGTGTCGCCGAGATCGGTGCGTAGCTGCGGCGTAAGCGTGCGTCGCACGTCGTGCACGGGCGCAAATGCCGAAATGATGAGCGACAACGGCGCCACCATCTTGCGTTCGCCGTTGCCGTCGCGCCAAGCGGATTTCATCGACAGCGAATCTTTGCCGACGGGAATCGTGATCCCGAGTTCGGGACAGAACTCTTCGCCCACGGCTTGCACCGTTGCATAGAGATCCGCATCTTCGCCGGGTTCGCCACATGCAGCCATCCAGTTCGCAGACAAGCGCACGTCGCTCAACTTCCCGATGTCCGCCGCGACGATATTCGTGATCGCCTCGGCAACCGCCATACGCCCCGATGCTGGCGCATCGACCAACGCCAGCGGCGTACGTTCTCCCATAGCCATGGCTTCGCCGGCCGTACCGAAGTAATCGCTGACCGTGACCGCCACATCGCTCACCGGAACTTGCCATGGACCGACGAGCGGATCGCGGCTCACCATGCCGCCTACGGTGCGATCGCCGATCGTGATCAAGAATGTTTTGTCCGCCACGGTCGGCAAGCGCAACAGCCTGTATGCAGCATCTTTGATATCGATGCCCGCGGTAGAGAAATCGTCACGCAGCGACGCCAACCGTTTCACATCGCGCGTCATGCGCGGCGGCTTACCGAGAATGACGTCGAGCGGAATATCGACCGGGCGATTCTTGAAGAAGGGATCTTCGACTTCGAGTTGTCCGTCAGCGGTGATCTCGCCGACTTCGGCATACGGACAGCGTTCCCGCGCACAGAGCTCGGCAAAGCGATCGAGCGCGCTCGCGGCAACGATGAGCACATAACGTTCTTGAGCTTCGTTGCACCAAATTTCCAACGGCGACATGCCCGGTTCGTCGGACGGCACGCGGCGCAGATCGATGCGCCCGCCACGCTC
>Ga0068855_100009982_pt1 | contig 11442 bp, 9 predicted proteins | sample KBSCornC52_FD_66592 | JGI IMG/M metagenome (GOLD analysis project Ga0068855, IMG submission 66592) | Corn rhizosphere microbial communities from Kellogg Biological Station, Michigan, USA - KBS Corn C5-2 | ecosystem: Host-associated > Plants > Roots > Rhizosphere > Soil ... | reverse complement strand
ATCCAGTCGCTGCGCTACGGCGAGAACCCGCACCAGACCGCGGCCTTCTACGCCACCCCGGACAAGCGCCCTGGTGTCGCCACCGCGCGGCAGTTGCAGGGCAAGGAGCTGTCCTACAACAACATCAACGATACCGATGCCGCCTATGAATGCATCGGCGAATTCGATCCGAAGCGCACCGCGGCCTGCGTCATCGTCAAGCATGCCAATCCCTGTGGCGTCGCCGAGGGTGCCGATCTCGTCGAGGCCTATCGCAAGGCGCTGGCTTGCGATTCGACCTCGGCCTATGGCGGCATCATCGCGCTCAACCGCGCGCTCGATGCCGAAACCGCGCGCGCCATCATCGGCATCTTCACCGAAGTCATCATTGCACCCGAAGCGACCGAAGAGGCGATCGCGATCATCGCCGGTCGCCGGAACCTGCGTCTGTTGCTGGCGGGCGCCCTGCCCGATCCGCGCACCGTGGGCCTGACCGCCAAGACCGTGGCCGGCGGCATGCTGGTGCAGAGCCGCGACAACGCCGTGGTCGAGGACATGGCGCTGAAGGTCGCGACCAGGCGCGCGCCGTCGGATGCCGAACTGCGCGATCTCAAATTTGCGTTCCGCGTCGCCAAGCACGTCAAGTCGAACACGATCATCTACGCCAAGGACCTCGCCACCGTCGGCATCGGCGCCGGTCAGATGAGCCGGGTCGATTCCGCACGCATCGCCGCCCGCAAGGCGCTGGATGCCGCCGCCGAGATGAAGCTCGCCGAGCCGCTGACCAAGGGCTCCGTGGTCGCCTCCGACGCCTTCTTCCCGTTTGCCGACGGCATGCTGGCCTGTATCGAAGCCGGCGCCACCGCCGTGATCCAGCCCGGCGGATCGCTGCGCGACGAAGAAGTGATCAAAGCCGCCGACGAGCACGGCATTGCGATGGTGTTTACGGGCGTAAGGCACTTCCGGCATTGATGGTTGTCGTCCCTGCCTAGTGCGCAATTGCGCACGGGCGCAGGAACCCATAGCCACCGGCCGTCATGGTGAAAGACAACTGACAGCCGCGCGAACAAGATAGATCACGCGGTATGGGTCCGCGCGTTCGCGGGGACGACGGTTGTTTCCCTCACCCGCGCCAGCAGCGCCAATCCGGCGACGAAGAACAGCACCAGCGTCGCCATGCCTGCCTTCTGGCTCGCGGTCACGGCCGTGATCGCGCCGATCAACAGCGGGCCGATGAACGAGGTGACTTTTCCGGTCAGCGCGAACAGTCCGAAATATTGCGCGATGCGGTCCTTCGGCGCGAGACGAATCAACAGCGAGCGCGACGCCGCCTGCAGCGGGCCACCGGCCGCGCCAATCAGGCAACCGAGCACGAGATAGGCGCGCTCCGCTGCGCCCGAGAATAACGCGGCACCGGGCACGGGCGGCGCGACCTTCACCAGGAAAATCGAATCCTTGTCGACCAGCAGGATCGCGACGATCGCGAACAGCAGCACCAGCATGCTACCTGCGATCACCTGCTTCGGCCCCAGACGATCGTCGAGCTTGCCGCCGAGCCAGGCGCCGAAGGTGCCTGCGATCGCAAGAATGATGCCGAAGGTGCCGATCTGGATCGTGTGCCAGCCGAAGGTGCCGGCCGCATAGATGCCGCCGAAGGCAAACAGCGAGACCAGGCCGTCGGTATAGATCATGTTGGCGAGCAGAAACGTCGCCATCGCCTTCTGCTTCGGCAGTTCGCCGAGCGTTTGCCTCAAGCCGGTCAATCCTTGGCGCAACGCCGCCCGCACCGGCAACCGCGCCGGATAATCCGGCGTCAGCAAAAACATCGGCAGCACAAAGATGATGAACCAGATGCCGGTCAAAGGACCGGTGATGCGGTCGCCCTCATGCGTCACGGGGTCGAGACCGAACAGCGGCGAGAGGCCGAACAGCGTGCGCCCGGTGTCGGGATTGGCCGCGAGAAAGCCCAGCACCAGGATCAGGCTGAGGATGCCGCCGATATAACCGGTGGCCCAGCCGGTACCGGACAGGCGTCCGATCTTGTCCGGCGGCACCAGCGTCGGCATCATCGCATTGTTGAACACGGTGGCGAACTCGACACCGACGCTCGCGATCGCATAGGCGAGCAGCAGCGGCGGGATCACGGCGGGATCGCCGGGTTTGCCGAACCACATCAGGCCGGAGCCGATCACCAGCAACACGCCAAAACCCGCGATCCACGGCTTGCGCCGGCCGCTGGCATCGGCAATCGCCCCCAGCACCGGCGACATCAGCGCGATCATCAATCCCGCGGCCGCGGTGGCAAAGCCCCACAGCGCCTGCCCGCTGGCCGGATCCGGCGCCACGAAGCTGGCGAAATAGGGCGCAAACACGAACGTCGTGATCAGCGTGAAATAGGGCTGCGCTGCCCAGTCGAAGAAGATCCAGCTGATGACCGCGGATTGGCGCGGATAGTGCTGCGGGATTTCGCCGCCAATGGCCTCGGAAGCGATCACCGCCATATTCGAAATTTCCTCTAACATAGCGTTTTCAAGCGAAGCGGACCCGGTTCGCGCGAAGAAAACGCGTCAAAATAAGGAATCTGTCACGCGAAGGCGTTTTGCCGATCGCGTGCGAACCCATATAGCATGGGTCACGGGCTCCAACTGCGGCGGATTTTTGATGGCTGTGTTTTCATCCGGATGGCGCGTAAAAATTTCCGCACTTGTCCTGGCATTCGCTTGCGTTGTTCCAGCCGTCGCGCAGGAGCGCCACGTCTATTCGCCGCCGGACCTCACCACCGTGCATGCCGTTCCCGCCGAGCATGGCATGGTGGTCGCGCAGGAGAAACTTGCCGCCAACATCGGCGCCGACATCCTGCGGCAGGGCGGCAATGCCGTCGATGCCGCGGTCGCGACCGGCTTTGCGATGGCCGTTACCTACCCGCGCGCCGGCAATATCGGCGGCGGCGGCTTCATGGTGATCCATTCGGCCGAACGCCATGAAGACGTCGCGATCGATTATCGCGAGACCGCACCGGCGGCGATCACACGCGACATCTATCTGGGCGCGGACGGCAAACCCGACGCCGACAAGTCGCGCAACTCCGCGCTCGGCATCGGCGTGCCCGGCACGGTTGCGGGATTGACGCTGGCGCTGGAGAAATACGGTTCCGGCCATTTCACGCTGGCGCAGATCCTCAAACCCGCCATCGAGCTCGCGCGCGACGGCTTCGTGGTCACCGACGACATGGCCGATACCTTGCCGGACATGTACCGCCGGATGGCGCGCTGGCCGAATTCCGCAAAAATCTTTTCTCACGTCGACGGCACGCCGCTGCATGACGGCGACCGGTTGATCCAGCCCGACCTTGCGGCAACATTGTCGGCGATTGCCGAAAAAGGACCGCGCGCCTTCTACGAAGGGCCGATCGCCGAACGGCTCGCAAAGGCCGTCGGCAATGCCGGCGGCATCATGACGGCCGAAGACCTGAAATCCTATCAGGCGGTGATCCGTACTCCCGTGCGCGGCAACTATCGCGGCTACGACATCGTGTCGATGCCGCTGCCCTCGTCCGGCGGTACGGTATTGCTGGAGACGCTGAACATCCTCGAAGGATTTCCGTTACAAGACATGAAGCAGGGTTCGGCTCCCTCGCTGCATGTCATCGTCGAGGCGATGAAGCGCGCCTACGCCGACCGCGCGCGCTATCTCGGCGATCCCGCTTTCGTCAACGCGCCGGCTGACATCCTGATCTCGAAGGAGTATGCCGCCAAGCAGCGCGCCGGCATCGACCTCGCGCGCGCGACGCCGGCGGACGCGCTGATGGTGACGCCGCCGCGCGAGGGCAGCAACACCACGCATTATTCCGTGGTCGATTCGAGCGGCAACGCTGTCAGCAACACCTACACCCTGAATTTTCCCTATGGCGTCGGTCTCGTCGCCGACGGCGTCGGCGTGCTGCTCAACAACGAGCTTGACGATTTTACCGCGGCGCCCGGCGCGTCGAACGCCTTTGGCCTTGTCGGCTATGAGGCCAACCTGCCCGGCCCCGGCAAACGGCCGCTGTCGTCGATGTCGCCGACCATCGTGCTAAAAGACGGCAAGCCGGTGCTGGTGACGGGAACGCCCGGCGGCAGCCGCATCATCTCGGCGGTGGTTCAGATCGTCGTCGACGTCCTCGACTACAAGATGGATGTCGCCGCCGCCGTGGCAGCCCCGCGCGTACACCATCAATGGATGCCGGATCAGCTTCGGGTCGAACGCGGCTTCCCCGCGGAAGTCCTTGATGACCTGAAGGCAAGAGGCCATCAGGTGATCGAGCCGCTCGGCCAGACTTCGGCCAATTCGATTGCGGTGACGCCCTACGGCTTGCTGGGCGCGCCCGATCCGCGCACCCGTGGCACTACGGCGGCGGGACAATAAGCCGGATCGGGATTTGCCGGATCGCGGCATCGGCGTATGGTGTCGCGCTCCACGTCAGCCGGCCGGCGTGGGGTGGCGCAACGGCCGGTTAAAGACTTCCGGGGGGAACATCATGAGCACGGCCGAACCATCGGGCGCGATCGAAACAGCAGTCATCGAGGACACCAGCCTTCTCGCTTTTTATCGCGACATGAACCAGCCGGAACGGCGGACGTTCTGGGCCTGCGCGGCGGGCTGGGCGCTCGACGGCATGGACTTCATGATCTATCCGCTCGTGATCGGCACCATCATCGCGATGTGGAAGGTCGATGCCGGGAGCGCCGGGTTTGCCGGCACGGTGACGCTGCTGGCTTCCGCGGTCGGCGGCTGGCTCGGCGGCTATCTCGCCGATCGCATCGGCCGGGTCAGGACGCTTCAGTTCACCATCCTGTGGTTCTCGTTCTTCTCGCTGGTCTGCGCCCTCGTGCAGAATTTCGATCAGCTGATCGTCGCTCGCGCGCTGCTGGGCCTCGGCTTCGGCGGCGAATGGGCCGCGGGCGCGGTGCTGATGGGCGAAGCGATCCGGGCGCAATATCGCGGCCGCGCGGTCGGTTCGGTGCAATCGGGCTGGGCGGTCGGCTGGGGCCTTGCGGTGCTGTCGCAGGCGATCCTGTTCTCGTATCTGCCGCCCGAACTCGCCTGGCGCTGGATGTTCGCGATCGGCGCGCTGCCGGCGCTGCTGGTGTTCTATCTGCGCCGCTACGTCACCGAACCCGAGATCGCGGCGGCAACGCGGATCAAGCAGGCGGCGTCGGGTGACCGGCCGCCGCTGTGGGAGATTTTTTCCGGGCCGACTCTGAAGACAACCATCCTGGCGTCGCTGATGGTCACGGGCTGTCAGGGCGGCTACTATGCCATCACCTTCTGGGTGCCGCGTTTTCTCACCGTCGAGCGCAAGCTCTCGGTGGTGAGCTCGACCGGCTACCTCTCGGCGCTGATCATCGGCTCGTTCGCCGGCTATCTCGTCGGCGCCTGGCTCGCCGACCGCATCGGACGGCGCAACTTGTTCCTGACCTTCTCGCTCGGCGCCATCGCCATCGTCATCCTCTATACGCAGCTGCAATTGACCAACGAGATATTGTGGCTGCTGGGCTTCCCGCTCGGTTTCTTCGCTTCGGGCTACTTCTCCGGCGTCGGCGCGTTCCTGACCGAGCTTTATCCGACGCGGCTGCGCGGATCGGGGCAAGGCTTCTGCTACAATTTCGGCCGCGGCATCGGCGCCTTGTTTCCGTTCCTGGTCGGATGGCTCTCGACCTCGACGACGCTCGCCAACGCGATCGCGATCTTTGCCGTCGCCGCCTATGGCGTGTTCTTCCTTGCCGCCTTCGCGCTGCCGGAAACCCGCGGCCGGATTCTGCATGCGGATGCCTGATTGAAACTGCTCGCGGTCGCGTAACGCGCGACCGCGGCGCCATTTATCGTCTGCGGAGAGGCGTGTGGGCTGGGCAAAGTGGATCGTTGTCGGCCTGGTCCTGGCCATCATGGCTGCTGCCGGCGCGATCTTCCGCCCCGATCGCGCCATTCGCGTCGCCACCGGCTATGTCGCCCATAACATCTGCGTCAAGACATTCGTCTCGGGCCTCGATCCGCAGACGATCTTCGCGGAGGCCTCCGACCGGTCGGGCATTCGCCTGCTGCGCCATGTTCTCGTCTTCCAGCTCGATCGCACCGGGCGAACCGTCGATGCCTCGGCGCTGGGCCTGTTCCGCAGCCGTGCGGTGTTTCACGAAGGGCTCGGCTGCGTCGAGCAGCACGGATCGAAGCCGCCTTATCTGCTGAGAAGCGATATCGAGGCGCTCAAGACCCCGAAGACGCCGCCGCTGTTGCCGGAGATCGCAGGGCCCGCAGTGGTCGAACCTTCAGATCCGGCCTTGAGGGCTGCGCTCGATCACGCCTTCGAAGAACCTGCAGATCCGCCGTTCCGGCGCACCAAGGCCGTCGTCGTCGTGCATAACGGTCAGGTGATCGCCGAGCGGTATGCCCCCGGCATCGGCGTCGATACGCCGCTGCTCGGTTTTTCCATGACCAAGTCCGTGGTCAATGCGCTGATCGGGATCCTGACTCAGCAGGGCCTGGTGACGCCGTCGATGCCCGCGCCGATTCCGGAATGGCACGGTGCCGACGATCCCCGCCGCGAGATCGAGGTCGAGCACCTCATGCGCATGACCTCGGGCCTCGATCTCGATGAAACCAATTCCGGCTTCGATCCATCGAGCCGGATGTTTCTGCAGGATGACACCGCCGCCTACGCGGTAGACGCAAGGATGATCGCGCCTCCGGGCACGCGATGGCATTATTCGAGCCCGACCACGCAAATCCTGGCGCGCATCGTCAGAGACGCCGTCGGTGGACCGGAGCAGACCCTTGCATTGGCGTGGCGCGAATTGTTCAATCCGCTCGGCATGCGCAACGTCACGCTGGAATTCGACGGCGCGGGTACGCTACAGGGCTCGACTTATATGCTGGCGAGCGCGCGGGACTGGGCGAAGTTCGGCCTGCTCTATCTCAATGACGGCGTGGTCGGCGGCAAACGCATCCTGCACGAGGACTGGGTCGATTTTTGTGCCGCCGCAACGCTGGATACGGATTATGCCGCGGGCTTCTGGACCAATCGCAGCGAGCACCCCAATGCCAAAGGGCGCGTGCGGCTTGGCATTCCGCACGACGCGTTCTTTGCATCCGGCGATCTCGGCCAGCGCATCGTGATCATGCCGTCGCAGCATCTGGTGGTGGTGCGGCTCGGCGATAGCGTCGATCCGACCGGAGATATCAGAGGGCTCGGGCGGCTGATGAGGGAAGTGATCGCGGCGACGGAGCCTTGATCTCAGTCGTCATTCCGGGATGGTCCGAAGGACCAGATCCGGAAGTTCGAGATTCTCAGATGCGCAATTGCGCATCACAGTTCGATGCTTTCGCATCGCCCCGGAATGACAGCCGACTACCGCCCAATCACGTACGGTCCGCCTTTTTCCAGCGCCCGCGCATATGCCGGCCTTGCGTGAATGCGTTCGAGGAACGCCATCGCCTTGGGATGGCCCTGCTCCAGGCCGCCGCGCGCGGCGGCGGCTTCCAGCGGAAAACTCATCTGGATATCGGCGCCGGTGAATTCACTGCCGGCGAACCATTCGCTCTTGGCGAGTTCGCCCTCCCAATAATCCATATGCTGCTTGAGCTGCGGATTGACCAGCGTCGTCAGCGCCTGGTTCGAAACCTTGCGCACCAGCGGCCGCAGCAACGCCGGCGCCCGCTTCGGCATCAGCGTGAACAACAGTTTCAGCAGCAGCGGCGACATCGCGGAGCCTTCCGCGTAATGCAGCCAATAGGTGTAGCGCAGCCGTTCCGGCGTCTTCGCAGGCGGAATCAGGCGGCCGTTGCCGTAGGTATCGATCAGGTATTCGCAGATCGCGCCTGATTCAGCGATGGTATTGCCATTGTCGGTGATGACCGGCGACTTGCCGAGCGGATGGATGGCGCGCAATTCCGCGGGCGCACGCATGTCCGGCTGCCGCTGATAGCGGACGATCTCGTAGGGGACGCCGAGCTCTTCGAGCAGCCACAGCACACGCTGCGAGCGGGAATTGTTGAGATGATGAACCGTCAGCATGGCCGTCCCCCGGATGGATGGCGCGTTGGTGCCAGCCGGCCGCGCGAAAGTCGAGACACCCATTCGGGCGGCGGCGCGGGACTTTTTGACAGCGACAATTTACCCGGGTAATATGTCCTCAAGTCTGAGGAATCGCATGACCACCGCCGCTAACCCCGTCTATGTCGCCTTTGCCGACGATCGCCGCGTGGGATCGGGCAGTCTGCGCGACGTCGCGCGCGCCGCCCGCGAGGCGCTCGGCCTGCGCGAGGATGCATCCATCCTCGTCTTCGACGACAGCAGCAGCGCCCTTGTCGACCTCGACCTTCGCGGCTCGGTCGACGACGTGCTGGCGCGAATCCCGCCGGCGGCAACGCCGCCGACGGACGAAGATACCGCGGCCGCAGCACCCCGCGGTCCCGGCCGCCCGAAACTCGGCGTGGTCGCGCGCGAAATCACGCTGCTGCCGCGGCACTGGGACTGGCTGGGGCAGCAAAAAGGCGGCGCTTCAGTCGCGATCCGAAGGCTGGTCGACGAAGCGCGCCGCGCGAACGAGGACGGGGATCGTATCCGCCTCGGGCAGGAAGCGGCCTACCGCTTCATGTCGGCGATGGCCGGCAACCGGCCGCATTTCGAGGAGGCGATCCGTGCTTTATTTGCCAATGACCCGCGCCGTTTCGAAAAATTGATCGCCGAATGGCCCGCGGATGTACGCGACCATACGGCAAAATTGGCGGAGCGGGCATTCCGGCCAGAAATCTCAGCCCGCGCCGGTTGATCCCGCCAAAACCAGCCGCTAGGCTGTTTGGAATGATACTGATCATATAAGATATCTCAGGGAGACCGCCGTGAGTTCACATCCGCAATTCCTGTTCGATTTCGGCAGCCCCAATGCCTTTCTGAGCCACGAGGCGATCCCGGCGATCGAAAAGCGCACGGGCGTGAAATTCGAATATGTGCCGGTGCTGCTCGGCGGCATCTTCAAGGCCACCAACAACAAGTCTCCCGCCGAAACGCTGGCCGGCGTCAAGAACAAGCGCGAGTTTCACGCGCTGGAGACCGAGCGCTTCGTCAAGCGTTTTGGCGTCAAACCCTACACCATGAATCCATTTTTCCCGGTCAACACGCTGAACCTGATGCGGGCGGCTGTCGCAGCCCAGCTCGAGGGCGTGTTCGAAAAATATGTCGAAGCCGCGTTCCATCACATGTGGGTCGAGCCGAAGAAAATGGACGACCCTGATGTCGCCGTGAAGGCGCTGACCGCCTCCGGCCTCGACGCGGCAAAACTGCTGGCCCGTTCGCAGGAGCCGGAAGTGAAGGCGAAGCTGATCGAGAATACCCAGGCCGCCGTCGAGCGCGGCGCCTTCGGCTCGCCGACGTTCTTTGTCGGCAAGGAAATGTTCTTCGGCAAGGAGCAGTTGCGCGAAGTCGAGGAAATGGTTTCGGGGAAGTAGATCTGCAATCCTCATGGTGAGGAGCCGCGCTTTCGCGCGGCGTCTCGAACCATGAAGGCCCGTGTTGACGCCATCCTTCGAGACGCGGCGGAGACGCCGCTCCTCAGGATGAGGACTGGAGAGCACAATGCAAAAACGCAACGCGACCGTGGCCGTGATCGGCGCCGGCGATTACATCGGCGGCGAGATCGCCAAGAAATTCGCCGCCGAGGGATTTACCGTGTTCGCCGGCCGGCGCGACGGCGCCAAGCTGGAGCCGCTGGTTAGGGAGATCGAGGCGGCGGGCGGATCGATCGTCGCGCGCACGCTCGATGCGCGGAAGGAGGACGAGGTCGCGGCCTTCCTCAACGACGCCGACGCGCACGCGCCGCTGGAAGTCTGTATCTTCAATGTCGGCGCCAACGTCAACTTTCCGATTCTGGAAACCACCGACCGCGTATTCCGAAAGGTCTGGGAAATGGCCTGCTGGGCCGGCTTCCTGGCGGGACGTGAATCGGCCCGGCTGATGCTGCCGCGCGGCAAGGGCAATATCTTCTTCACCGGTGCGACCGCGTCCTTGCGCGGCGGCAGCGGCTTTGCCGCCTTTGCCAGCGCCAAGTTCGGGCTTCGCGCGGTGGCGCAATCGATGGCGCGGGAGCTCGGGCCGAAAAACATCCATGTCGCGCATCTGATCATCGACTCCGGGGTCGACACCGCCTGGGTGCGCGAGCGCCGCGAACAGCTCTGGGGCAAGGAGGCGCTCGACAATCCGGACCTGCTGATGCCGCCCGCTTCGGTCGCGGCCTCCTACTGGCAGCTCTATCAGCAGCCGCGCAGCGCCTGGACGTTCGAGCTGGAGATTCGCCCGTTCGGCGAGAAGTGGTGACGCATATCATTCATGCATTGACGCGTCATGGCCGGGCTTGACCCGGCCATCCACGTCTTCATCTGTAGTCGCGACAAGACGTGGAGCCCGGCACAAGGCCGGGCATGACGGTGGGATAGGAGAATTAAGATGCGCGTTCTCGTGGTCGGCGCCGGAGCTATCGGCGGATATTTCGGCGGCAGGCTGCTTCAGGCAGGCAACGACGTCACCTTCCTGGTGCGGCCGAAGCGCGCGTCCGAGTTGGCAAGCGCAGGTCTTGTCATCAAGAGCCCGAACGGCGATGTCACGCTGAAAAATCCGCCGACCGTGCAGGCCGACAAGCTCACGGAAAAATTCGACGTCATCCTGCTGAGCTGCAAGGCCTTCGACCTCGACGATGCCATCAAGTCGTTCGCGCCTGCGGTCGGGCCGCAGACCTCGATCATTCCGATGCTCAACGGCATGCTGCATCTCGACGTCCTGGACAAGAAATTCGGCCGCGACCGCGTGCTCGGCGGCCTCTGCGCGATTGCTGCCACCCTCAACGAGAAACGCGAGGTCGTTCAGCTCCAGCCGATGCAGTCGCTCAATTTCGGCGAACGCGACGGCAAGATGTCCGATCGCGTCCGCGCCATTGCCAAGATCATGACCAACGGCATCACCGGCGCCGTTGCCAGCGAGAACATCGTGCAGGAGATGTGGGAGAAGTGGGTGTTTCTCTCGACGCTCGCGGCCTCGACCTGTCTGATGCGGTCGTCCGTCGGCAATATCCTGGCCGCGCCGGGCGGGCGCGATTTCATGCTCGGCATGCTGGATGAGACCAGCGCGATTGCGAAAGCGGCCGGCCATGCACCGACCGGGCCGTTCTTCGAGCGCACCCGCGGCTTGCTCACCGCGGAAGGCTCGCAAATGACCGCGTCGATGTTCCGTGACATCAAGATGGGTGCGGCGGTCGAGGCGGACCACGTGATCGGCGATCTCGTCGCGCGTGGCGATGCCGCGAAGGTGCCGCTGGCGAAGCTGCGCACCGCCTACACCCATCTCAAGGCCTATGAGAATCAGCGGGGGTGATGCTCCTCATGGAGCGGAGCGCGACTTCGCGCGTCTCGAACCATGAGGCCCAAGGCCACAGTCTTTGT
>Ga0068855_100009980_pt1 | contig 11442 bp, 9 predicted proteins | sample KBSCornC52_FD_66592 | JGI IMG/M metagenome (GOLD analysis project Ga0068855, IMG submission 66592) | Corn rhizosphere microbial communities from Kellogg Biological Station, Michigan, USA - KBS Corn C5-2 | ecosystem: Host-associated > Plants > Roots > Rhizosphere > Soil ... | reverse complement strand
CCCGACCGCGCGCATTTCCTGATCGAGCAGCTGATCGACAAGGCGCGCCGCTCGGGCGCCTATCTGCCCTTTTCGGCGAACACCGCATACATCAACACGATTCCGGTCGAGCAGCAGGTGCGCATTCCCGGCGACCAGAACCTCGAGCACCGGATCCGCTCCATCACGCGCTGGAACGCGATGGCGATGGTCGTGCGCGCGAACAAGCATACGAACGTCGGCGGACACATCGCGAGCTATGCATCCGCGGCGACGCTCTACGACGTGGGGTTCAATCACTTCTGGCACGGCATGTCGGAAAAGCACGCCGGCGACCTCGTGTTCATCCAGGGGCATTCGTCGCCCGGAATCTATTCGCGCGCGTTCCTGCTCGGCCGGCTGACCGGGGGGCAAATGGACAACTTCCGGCAGGAGGTCGACGGCCGCGGCATTTCGTCGTACCCGCATCCGTGGCTGATGCCGGATTTCTGGCAGTTTCCGACGGTGTCGATGGGACTCGGCCCGCTGATGGCGATCTACCAGGCGCGCTTCATGAAGTACATCCGCGATCGCGGCCTCGCCGACACCGAGGGCCGCAAGGTCTGGTGCTTCTGCGGCGACGGCGAAATGGACGAGCCTGAATCGATGGGCGCGATCGGCATGGCGTCGCGCGAAAACCTCGACAACCTGATCTTCGTCGTCAACTGCAACCTGCAGCGCCTCGATGGACCGGTGCGCGGCAACGGCAAGATCATCCAGGAGCTCGAGAGCGATTTCCGCGGCGCCGGCTGGAACGTCATCAAGGTCATCTGGGGATCGCGCTGGGACGGGCTGCTCGAGCGCGACAAGACCGGAATCCTGATGCGCCGGATGATGGAATGCGTCGACGGCGAGTACCAGACGTTCAAGTCACGCGACGGCGCCTACGTCCGCGAGTACTTCTTCAACACGCCGGAGCTGAAGGCGCTGGTCGCCGACTATTCCGACACCGACGTGTGGAACCTGAACCGCGGCGGCCACGATCCGCACAAGGTCTACGCGGCGTACCACGCGGCCGTCAACCACACGGGACAGCCGACCGTCATTCTCGCGAAGACGATCAAGGGCTACGGGATGGGCGAGGCCGGCGAGGCGCAGAACATTACGCACCAGCAGAAGAAGATGAACGTCGAGGCGATCCGCCGGTTCCGCGATCGCTTCGCCATCCCGGTGCCCGACGACAAGCTCGAGGAAGTGCCGTACGTGAAGTTCGAGGACGGCTCGCCCGAGCGCGAGTACATGCGCGCGCGCCGGATGGAGCTCGGCGGCTACCTTCCAGCGCGCAGGCGCAAGGCGGAAGCGTTGCCGATTCCGGCGATCGGCGTGTTCGAGCGATTCCTGAAAAGCACCGACGAGCGCGAGATCTCGACGACGATGGCGTTCGTGCAGGTGCTGCAGATGCTGCTGCGCGACAAGGCGCTCGCGAAGTACATCGTGCCGATCGTGCCCGACGAATCGCGGACGTTCGGCATGGAGGGCCTGTTCCGGCAGCTCGCGATCTGGAACCAGCTCGGCCAGCTCTACACGCCGGAGGACAAGGACCAGCTGATGTTCTACAAGGAGGACAAGCACGGCCAGATCCTCCAGGAAGGCATCAACGAGGCCGGCGCAATGTGCGACTGGATGGCCGCGGCGACGAGCTACTCGACGCACGGCGTGCCGATGATCCCGTTCTACATCTTCTACTCGATGTTCGGCTTCCAGCGCGTCGGCGATCTCGCGTGGGCGGCGGGCGACATGCGCTGCCGCGGCTTCCTGCTCGGCGGCACCGCGGGGCGCACGACGCTGAACGGCGAAGGACTGCAGCACGAGGACGGCCACTCGCACGTAATGTCCGCGACGATTCCGAACTGCATTTCATACGACCCGACGTTCTGCTACGAGGTCGCGGTCATCATCCAGGACGGGCTGCGCCGGATGTATGGCGAGCAGCAGGACGTCTACTACTACCTGACGGTGATGAACGAGAACTACCGTCATCCGGCGATGCCCGAAGGTGCTGCGCCCGGCATCATCAAGGGGATGTACCTGTTCGAGCGCGGCGCGCCGTCGAAAGGCCCGCGCGTGCAGCTGCTCGGATCGGGCACGATCTTCCGCGAAGTGATCGCCGCCGCGCAGTTGCTGCGCGCGGACTGGGGTGTCGAGTCCGACTTGTGGAGCTGTCCGTCGTTCACCGAGCTCGCGCGCGACGGCCAGGCGGCGGCGCGGTTCAACCTGCTGAATCCGACGGCGGCACAGCGCACGTCGCACGTCGACGACTGCCTGCGCGCGCAGACCGGTCCCGTCGTCGCCGCGACCGATTACGTGCGCGCATTCGCCGAGCAGATTCGCGCGTACGTGCCGCGGCGCTACGTCGTGCTGGGCACCGACGGATTCGGCCGCTCCGACACGCGCGAGAAGCTGCGCGGCTTCTTCGAGGTCGACCGCTCATACGTGACGGTCGCGGCGCTGAAGGCGCTCGCCGACGAAGGCGCGCTCGACGCGGCGATCGTCGCGAAGGCCGTCGCGAAATACGCGCTCGATCCGGCGAAGCCCGCACCGTGGACCGTATGATGCGTCGCCGCGCGTTGTCCATCCGCCGGCGCCTTTGCGGCGTGGCACTTCGCGTCGTCCCGACGGGCCGCCGATGAGCGCCATCGACGTCAGGATCCCCGACATCGGCGACTTTCACGACATCCCGGTGATCGAGGTGCTGGTGAAGGAAGGCGATGCCGTCGCCATCGACGATTCGCTCGTCACGCTCGAATCGGACAAGGCGACGATGGACGTCCCGTCGCCGGCCGCGGGCACCGTGCAGGCGTTGCGCGTCAAGCCCGGCGACAAGGTCAGCGCCGGCACCGTCGTGCTGACGCTCGAACCGGCGCCGTCCGCGCAGCCCGGCGCGACGGTCGCCGGGACGTTGTCGGCGACGCCGCACGCGGAAAACGAGACGCCGGCCCCGCGCGGCGAGAAGGGCCGTGCCGACACGCCCGGCGAAGGCGCGAGCGCGACGCCGCCGGCCGGCCAGACGATCGAGGTGCGCGTTCCGCACATCGGCGATTTCAGCGACGTCCCGGTGATCGAGGTGTTCGTGAAACCCGGCGACATCGTCAAGCCCGACGACGCGCTCGTGACGCTCGAATCCGACAAGGCGACGATGGAGGTGCCGTCACCCGTCGGCGGCGTCATCGAGGGCGTGCGGGTGTCGGTCGGCCAGCGCGTCAGCGAAGGCACGCCGCTCGTCTCGCTGAAGACTGCACAGACGGGCGCGGAGCCTGCGAGCCGCGCGACACCGCCGTCGCATCCGGCGAACACCGATCTCGCAACGCCTGCAATCGAGCGCAGCGCCACGACGGCGCCGACGCGCGAGGCGGCGGCAAGCGCGCCGGCCCGCGCGCCATCGACGGACGACGCGATCGTCGCGCACAGCGCGCACGCCTCGCCGTCGGTGCGCCGCTATGCGCGCGAGCTCGGCGCCGACATTTCACGGATTGCAGGCAGCGGTCCGAAAGGGCGCATCCTCGAACCCGACGTGCAGGCGTTCGTCAAGCGCTCGCTCGCCGGCGGCGCTGCGCCGTCGGGCGCCGCCGCACCAACGGGCGCAACCGGCGGCGGAGCGCTGAACCTGCTGCCGTGGCCCACGCCGGACTTCGCGAAGTTCGGGCCGATCGAGCCCGTGTCGTTGTCGCGCATCCGCAGGATCTCGGGCGCCAACCTCGCGCGGAACTGGGTGTTGATTCCGCACGTCACGCAGTTCGACGACGCCGACATCACCGAGCTCGAAGCATTTCGCGTCACGCTGAACCGGGAAAACGAGAAGGCCGGCATCAAGATCACGATGCTCGCGTTCCTGATCAAGGCGTCGGTCGCGGCGCTGCGCAAGTTCCCCGATTTCAACGCGTCGCTCGATGCGAGCGGCGAGACATTGATTCGCAAGGGCTACTTCAACGTCGGCTTCGCCGCCGACACGCCGAACGGCCTCGTCGTGCCGGTCGTCAAGGGCGCCGACGGCAAGGGTGTCGCGCAAATCGCGCGCGAGATGGGCGAGTTGTCGGCAAAGGCTCGCGACGGCAAGCTGTCGCCGGCCGACATGCAGGGCGGGTGCTTCTCGATCAGCTCGCTCGGCGGCATCGGCGGCACGGCGTTCACGCCGATCGTCAACGCGCCGGAAGTCGCGATTCTCGGCGTGTCGCGCAGCGCGATGAAACCGGTCTGGGACGGCAACGCGTTCGTGCCGCGGCTCATGCTGCCGCTGTCGCTGTCGTACGACCATCGCGTCATCGACGGCGCCGCCGCCGCGCGCTTCACGGCGTACCTCGCGAGCGTGCTCGCGGATTTCCGGCGGGTGCTGATGTGAGCGTTGGGATCAAACCCGGTCGTCGCGGGCGAACTCCGAGACGAGCGAACGGCGCCACGAGGTCGCTGGTCGTCATGCGAGAACGCCGACGCAAACCATGACCCAGGACGAGCAAAAACAACTGGTCGCGCGCGAAGCGCTGCGCTACGTCGTCGACGACGCGTGGCTCGGCGTCGGCTCGGGCTCGACGGCGAACCTGTTCATCGATCAACTCGCGCGGATCAGGCACCGGATCAAAGGCGCGGTCGCCAGCTCGACGAAGACCGCCGAGCGGCTGAAATCGCACGGCATCGACGTCGAGGAGCTGAACAACGTCTCCGACATTCCCGTCTACGTCGACGGCGCCGACGAGGTCACCGCGCAGGGCGAGATGATCAAGGGCGGCGGCGGCGCGTTGACGCGCGAGAAGATCGTCGCAGCGGTGGCGCGGAAGTTCGTCTGCATCGCGGACGCATCGAAGCTCGTCGACACGCTCGGCACGTTCGCGCTGCCGGTCGAAGTGATTCCGATGGCGCGCAGCTATGTCGCGCGTGAGCTCGTCAAGCTGGGCGGCCATCCGGCGTGGCGGACGGGCTTCACCACCGACAACGGCAACGTGATCCTCGACGTCTCCGATCTGACGATCCGCGACCCACGCGCGCTCGAGGATCGGATCAACGGCATCGCCGGCGTCGTGACGGTAGGCCTGTTCGCGCGGCGCGGCGCCGACGTGATCCTGCTGGGCATGCCGCACGGCGTCGATACGCTGACGCCCTCGCGCTGATCCCGCGCGTTGTCGCCGTCGTTCCAGTCCCGCACTTTGCGGCATCCGAGCCGGGCAGGTTCGGAGCACCGCGCTAGAATCGCCTCGTGAACGATCCGCATACCCCCGACCTCGCGAAGGCAGGCGACGTCGCCGCCTACATGCAGCGCGTCGGCGCAGCCGCGCGCCGCGCCGCCCGCATCGTCGCGCGGTCGTCGACGCGCACGCGCAATCTCGCGTTGCAGTGCATCGCCTCCGCGATTCGTCGCGATGCGCAGCCGCTGCTCGATGCGAATGCGCAGGACGTCGCCGCCGCGCGCGCCATCGGGAACGACGCTGCGTTCGTCGACCGGCTGACGCTGACCGTGCGCTCGATCGACGCCATGGCGCAGGGACTGATGGAGATCGTCGCGCTGCCCGATCCGGTCGGCGAAATGTCCGAGCTCGCGTTCCGTCCGTCCGGCATCCAGGTCGGCATGATGCGCGTGCCGCTCGGCGTCATCGGCATCGTCTACGAATCGCGCCCCAACGTGACGGCCGACGCCGCGGGACTATGCCTCAAGTCGGGCAACGCGACGATCCTGCGCGGCGGATCCGAGGCCATCGGCAGCAACCGCGCGATCGCCCGGTGCATCGGCGAAGGATTGCGCGAAGCGGGCTTGCCCGACGACGCGGTGCAGCTCATCGACACGACCGATCGCGACGCAGTCGGCTATCTGATCGCCGACGAAGCTCACGTCGACGTCATCGTGCCCCGCGGCGGCAAGTCGCTGATCGAGCGCGTCGCGCGCGACGCGCGCGTGCCGGTGATCAGGCACCTCGACGGCGTGTGCCACGTCTACGTCGACGAGCACGCGAACGTCGGGCAGGCGGTGACCATCGCCGACAACGCGAAAACGCAGCGCTACTCGCCGTGCAACACGATGGAGACGCTGCTCGTGCACGCCGCGGTCGCCGGCGACGTGCTGCCGCCGCTCGCGGCGATTTACGCAGCGAAAGGCGTCGAGATGCGCGGCGACGACCGCGCCCGCGCGCTCGTCCCGGCCATGGGGACGGCGACGGAAGCCGACTGGTATGCCGAGTACCTGGCGCCGATCATCGCGATCCGTATCGTCGACTCGCTCGACGAGGCGATGGACCATATCGCGCGTTACGGCTCCGCGCACACGGACGCGATCGTCACGGACAATCACTCGCACGCGATGCGCTTCCTGCGCGAGGTGGATTCGAGCTCGGTCATCGTCAACGCGTCGACGCGGTTCGCCGATGGCTTCGAATACGGCCTCGGCGCCGAGATCGGCATCTCGACGAACAAGCTGCATGCGCGGGGACCCGTCGGTCTCGAGGGACTGACGAGCCGCAAATGGATCGTGCTCGGCAGCGGCCAGATCCGCACGTGACGGATCGCTGCGATCCGCCGCGCACGTCACTGCACGGCCACGCGTAGACGCAGGGATGTCCAGCTCGGTCTCGATTTCGATCGGCACGAACACCGCGATCGCCATATCGAAGGGGTTCGGCTGGTTCGTCACCGGATCGCCGACGCTGTTCGCCGAGACTGTGCATTCGCTCGCCGACGTCGGCAACCAGGTGCTGCTCAAGGTGGGCGAGGTCCGCGGCCGCCAGGGGCCTGACGACATCCATCCGTTCGGTCGCGGCCAGGAGAAATATTTCTGGGCGCTCGTATCGGCCGTCAGCGTGTTCTTCATTGGTTGCGGCATCAACCTCTACCATGGCGTGCATGCGCTGCTGAATCCGCAGGAAGGCGGCGCGTTCTCCCTGCTGGTGATCGGCCTGCTGCTGTTCGCGCTGGCGCTCGAGTCGTGGACGTTCGCCGTCGCGCTGCGCGAGATCGGCGGGTGGCGGGGCATCTCCAAGAACCGCAACAACACGACGGTGCTCGCCGTGCTGCTCGAGGACGCCGTCGCGCTGCTCGGCATCGTGCTGACGCTCATCGTGTCGGGCGTCGCGTATTTCTTCGGTCCGCATCCCGAGTTCGATGCGATCGTCGCGATCGCCGTGGGTGTCATTCTCGGCGTGCTGGCGGTTTTCCTCGCGGCGATCAACCGGCGCCTGCTGATCGACACGTCCGACCCGGTGATCGACGACGCGGCGGAGCAATGGCTCGGCAGCCGCGACGTTCGCGCGCACGTGCATTCGCTGGTGCTCGATGATGACAGCGCGGTGGTCTTCGTCCGCGCCGACAACGACGTGCCCGCGTCGTTCGAGCTCGGCGAGGCGCTGAAGGAGCATCTGAAGACGGCGTTCGACAAGGTGGCGAGCGCCGTGTACTGGCAATTCCCGAAAGCCGCGCAGTAGGCGGACCGATCAGGTCGACGGGACGCGCTCCGGCCGGCGCACCCACATCAGCCACAGGACAGCAGCGGCGATCACCGCGAGAATCGGCAGCGCCGCGCGGTTCATCGTCTGCCACCCGCTGGTCGTCACGAGCGCCCCGGAAGCGAGCGACGACACACCCATCGTCGCGAACACGATGAAGTCGTTCAACCCCTGCGTGCGCGCCTTTTCGTTCGGCGCGTAGGTCTCGGTCAGCAGCGTCGTGCCGCCGGTGTACATGAAGTTCCAGCCCATGCCGACGAGCACCAGCGCGGCGACGAAGTGCGCGACGCTGATGCCGTCGAGCGCGACGACGACGGCGATCACCGTCAGGCCGACGCCCGCCAGGATGATCGGCAGCTTGCCTAACCGCCGGATCAGCGATCCCGTCACGAAGCCGGGCGCGTACATCGCGACGACATGCCATTCGATGACCCATGCGGCCGCGCTGAACGGGTGACCGCAGAAATCCATCGCGATCGGCGTCGCCGTCATCAGCAGGTTCATCAACCCATAGCCGAGCGCGCCGGCGAACACGGCGACGACGAACGTCGGCTGCCGGACGATCGCGCGCAGCGGCCGCCCCTTGCCGGTGCGCTCGTCCAGCGACGGCGGCGGCACGTGCACCCGCGACTGGACCGCCAGCGCCACGAGCGCGAACAGCGCGAGCATCACGAGCGAGCCTTGGAACGGCGTGGCGAGGAGATCGCGCGTGAATCGCGTGGCCTGCGGACCGATCAGGCCGCCGACGACGCCGCCGGCGAGCACCAGCGAGATCGCACGGGCGCGATGCTCCGGTGCCGCGACCTCGGCGGCGGCGAACCGGTATTGCAGGCCGACCGCGTTGTACACGCCGATGATGCCGGTGGCGACACAGAACAGCGGGAAGCTTCGCCACTGCAACGCGAGCGCGCCCACGACGCATCCGACGATGTTGATCGAAGCGCCCGCCATGAATCCCGCGCGGCGTCCGACCTTCGCCATCCACAGCGCCATCGGCATCGCCGCCAGCGCCGAGCCGAGCACGTACGTCGTCGCGCCGAACGTCGCCAGCGACTTGTTGTGCGCCAGCGAGAACCCGACGAGGCCGTTCATCGAGATCAGCCCCGATGCGTTCGTCAGTAGCAGCGCCTGGCAGCAGGCGAGAAGGAAGATGTCGCGACGGGAGGTTTGCACGTGGATGCGGAGGCTCGCGCCACTCCCGACACGCCGGGATCGCGACGAAAGTCCGTATGATAAGGCCCACCGCATGAATGCCTCGATGGATACTCCCGCCCCGCCGCCGCTCGACCCGCTCGCCGGCGAAATCCTCGCGTTCTGGTTTGGCGAGAAGCCGCATCGGTCGCGCGACGTATGGTTCCGCAAGGACGATGCGTTCGATCGCGAGATTCGCGAGCGTTTCGCCGCTCCGCTCGCCGCCGGCATCGCCGGCGCGTTCGGCGAGTGGTGCACGTCGGCCGCAGGCTCGCTTGCACGCGTCGTGCTGCTCGATCAACTGCCGCGCAACGCATTCCGTGGCACACGCGGGCAATTCGCGGGCGATCCAGGGGCGCTCGCGACGGCCATCGACGCGATCGACCGCGGCTTCGACCGTGCGCTCGACGCGCACGAGCGGTCGTTCCTGTATATGCCGTTCGAGCACAGCGAGCGGCTCGACATGCAGGACCGCTCGGTGGCGCTGTTCACGGCGCTCGCGGCCGACACGGGCGTCGACGCCCCACTGGTGTGGGCCGAGAAGCACCGCGACATCGTTCGCCGGTTCGGCCGCTTTCCCCATCGCAACGCGGTGCTCGGCCGCGCATCGACGCCCGAGGAGCTGGCATTCCTCGCGCAACCGGGATCGCGCTTCTGATTCCGCTCGCGATCCTCGGCGGCACGTTCGATCCGGTCCACTACGGCCATTTGCGGCTCGCCGACGACGTCGCGCAGGCGCTCGCGCCGGTCGACGTCGTGCTGGTGCCCGCCGGCGATCCGCCGCACCGCGGCGCGCCGCACGCGGTGGCTGCCGATCGGGTCGCGATGCTCCGCCTCGCGTTGGCCGAATTCCCGCGCCTCGCGCTCGATACGCGCGAGATCGCGCGCGGCGGCAAAAGCTACACGGTCGACACGCTGGCGGCGATCCGCGGCGACATGCCCGGGCGCCCGCTGCTGCTGCTCGTCGGCGCGGACGCCTTTCTCGGGTTCCCGAAGTGGCACCGCTGGATGGACTTGTTCGACCTGGCGCACATCGTCGTCGTGCCGCGACCCGGCGTGACGCTCGACCGAACGCTGTCCGGGCCGCTCGCGGCGCAGTGGCAGGCGCGATCGACGACCGACGCCGGCCTCTTGCGCGCACGCGCCGCCGGCTCCATCTACGTTCAGCCGGTCGCCGCCCAGCCAATCTCGTCGACCGCCATACGTGCGGCGCTCGCCGACGGCGAGTCGCGGGCGGTTGAAATTGCCGGTTTGCTCCCGGCCGCGGTTTTGGCCTATATTGAATCGAATCGACTCTACATCCAGCCCAGGTAAGCGTCCCCGCATGCGTTTTCACAAGTTGCAGCAGGTCGCCGTCGCGGCGCTCGAAGACATCAAGGCGCGCGACATCACAACATTCGACGTTCGCCAGCAAACCAGCCTGTACGACACGCTCGTCATCGCGTCCGCCGATTCGACCCGGCAGGTGAAGGCGCTCGCCAATCACGTCCGCGACAAGCTGAAGGAAGCGGGCGCGACGATCCTCGGCGTCGAAGGCGCAGAGGCCGGCGAATGGGTGCTCGTGGACGCCGGCGACATCGTCGTTCACGTGATGCAGCCGGCCGTGCGCGCGTACTACAACCTCGAGGAGTTGTGGGCGCCGGCAGACTACAAGCGACGGGCGGCGTCGGCCGCCTAGCGCATACCGCCGCGCGCCTGCAGTGAAGGTGCGCGTCGTCGCACTGGGCCACCGAATGCCGGCGTGGATCGCCGCCGGCGTCGACGACTATGCCAGGCGGCTGCCGCGCGAATGGTCGTTCGAGCTCGTCGAGCTGAAACCCGGGGCGCGCGATCGCGGCAGGACCACGGCGCAGATCCTCGCGGCTGAAGGCGCGAGGATAGCGACAGCCTGCGCCGGTTACCGTATCGTTGCGCTCGATGAACGCGGCGCGGCCTGGACCACGCAGGAGTTCGCAGCGCAGCTTGCGCGACGGCAGGTGCGCGGCGACGACGTGGCCTTTGTCATCGGCAGCGCCGACGGCCTGTCCGCCGACGTCAAGGCCGGTGCCGACGCGATCGTGGCGATCTCGGCGATGACGCTGCCGCACGGGCTCGTCCGCGTGCTGCTTGCCGAGCAGCTGTATCGCGCCCACAGCGTGCTGGCCGGCCATCCGTATCATCGCGATTAGGGGCGCGTTATAACCGCCCCTGATCGTCACCCCAACTCACGCGACCGCGAACCTGCCATGAGCGCTCCCCTGCTCTATCTCGCATCGAAGAGTCCGCGGCGGCAGGCGCTGTTGCGGCAACTGGACGTCGAGTTCGAGACGCTGCTGCTGCGCGAGGCGCTCGGCCGCGAGCGCGATGTCGTCGAGCAGGTTCAGGATGGCGAGCCCCCGCTGCACTACGTCGAGCGGATCGCGCGAACGAAGGCGCAGGTGGGCTGGCAGCGGATGCAGAACCGCAAGCTCGCCGAGCGACCGGTGCTCGGCGCCGACACCGAGGTCGTGCTGGACGGCGAGGTCTTCGGCAAGCCGCGCGATGCCGGCGATGCCGCGCGGATGCTGCGCCGGCTGTCGGGCCGCACGCACCAGGTGCTGACAGCGGTGGCGGTCCGCTTTCGCGACGCCACCGAAGTGGACCTGTGCGCGTCGAAGGTCACGCTGCGCCGGCTGGCCGCCGCCGAGATCGAGCGCTATGCGGCGACCGGCGAGCCGCTCGACAAGGCGGGTGCGTACGCGGTCCAGGGTCGCGCGGCCGCGTTCATCGCACGCATCGAAGGCAGTTACTCGGGGATCGTCGGTCTGCCGCTGTGCGAAACGGCGACGCTGCTCGC
>Ga0068855_100009979_pt1 | contig 11443 bp, 7 predicted proteins | sample KBSCornC52_FD_66592 | JGI IMG/M metagenome (GOLD analysis project Ga0068855, IMG submission 66592) | Corn rhizosphere microbial communities from Kellogg Biological Station, Michigan, USA - KBS Corn C5-2 | ecosystem: Host-associated > Plants > Roots > Rhizosphere > Soil ... | reverse complement strand
TATAGTTCGCGATTGCTTCGTTCCTCCTTTAGATTAGCATAATTAAATTTATTCTTTCCAATCCAACCCCATATTCTGGAACATGAATGCCCATTTATCGGCCTGTCCACTGATGATCTGTGCGGTTGATTGCCCGGCACCGTGTCCGGCTTTGGTTTCGATTCGAATCAATACCGGTGCTTTTCCTTGCTGGTATTCCTGTAAACGGGAACCAAATTTGAACGAATGCGCAGGTACCACACGGTCATCGTGATCGGCTGTAGTAACCATGGTAGCCGGGTAATCCGCCGGTTTAAGCGCGTGGTATGGTGAATATTTATACAGGTAGTCGAACATTTCTTTACTGTCCTGCGCAGTGCCGTAATCATAGCTCCAGCCTGCGCCTGCGGTGAATTGGTTATAACGTAACATATCCATCACACCTACGGCAGGGAAAGCTACTTTGCAAAGATAGGGGCGCTGGGTCATTACCGCACCAATCAATAAACCTCCGTTTGATCCACCTGCAATGGCCAGGTAATCCTTCGAGGTATATTTATGATCGACCAGGTATTCGGCAGCAGCTATAAAGTCATCAAATACATTCTGTTTTTTCATCTTGATACCGGCTTTGTGCCAGGTTTCGCCGTACTCGCCACCGCCACGCAGGTTTGGTACTGCGTATATACCGCCATGCTCCAGCAAAACAATATTCGAAGTGCTGAAGGCAGGAGTCAGGTTTACGCCGAAACCGCCATAAGCATATAGCAGCAAAGGATTTTTGCCATTCATCACTGTGCCTTTTTTGTAAGTGATGATCATCGGGATCTTGGTGCCGTCTTTTGATTTATAAAATACCTGCTTTGATTCGTATTGCGTTGGGTCGAACTTCACATTAGCTTTCTTGTAAACCGTCGATTGTCCGGTTGCGATGTCATACTTGAAAATAGTTGGCGGGTAAACGTAATTGGTGAAAGTGTAGTAAGTTTCCTTTTCTTCCTTTTTAGCGCCAAATCCACCTGCCGAACCAATGCCAGGCAACTCGATGCTGTGCTCCAGTTTGCCATCCATATTATATTGTTGCACCAATGAAGTGGCATCCTTCAGGTATTCGGCAAATATCTTTCCTCCTCCGGTTGATACGGTCAATACATTTTTTGTTCCAGGTATCAGGTCTTTCCAGTTGATCGGTTTTGGGTCGGATGCATCAACCGTAACCACCTTGAAATTTGGCGTATATAAATTGGTAAGGATATACAGTTTGCTGCCCACGTTGTCTATTACGCCGTGCTGATTATCAAAATTGTCAACCACATTAACAATCCCGCTGCCCGGTTTACTTAGATCCTGGATATACAATTCGTTACCTGTAGTGGTGGTTGCAGCGGAGATCACCAAAAATCGCTCGTCTTCTGTCAGATAAGCTCCGATGTAACGGCGAGGGGTTTGCTCTCCCCCGAATATCAGTTTGTCCTGGCTTTGGGGTGTTCCTAAAACGTGGTAATATAGTTTATGATATTGCGTCATGCCAGATAGCTGACTGCCCACTTTTGGTTTGTCATAGGTACTGTAGTAAAAGCCTTCGTTTCCTTTCCAGGCTATGCCGGTGAACTTCAGGTCGCGTAGTGTGTCGCCTATTATGGATTTATCGGTGGTTTTTAAGATGATTACCTTACGCCAGTCGGAGCCGCCTTCGGATATCTGATAGGCGGCCATGCTGCCGTCTTTAGTAAAGTCAATACCCTGCAGAGAAGTAGTGCCATCAGTTGAAAAAGTATTCGGGTCAAGGAATATTTCAGGCTGACCGTCGCCTATTTGTCGCCATAAAACAGCCTGGCTTTGCAGACCGTCGTTTTTATAAAAATAGGTGTATTTACCTTCTTTAAACGGCGCGCTGTATTTTTCGTAGTTCCATAAAACCTCCAGGCACTTGTGGATAGCATCACGGTAAGGAATTTGTCCGAGGTAATCCTGGGTAACTTTATTTTCTTCTTTTACCCAAGCTTTGGTATCGATAGCCTGATCGTTTTCCAACCAGCGATAGGGATCGGGAACGGCCGTACCGAAGTAGGTATCAACAGTATCAACTTTTTTTGTTTGAGGATAGGGAAGTGTTTTGATATTCATATTCTGTGCAAAGGTATAGCCAGCGGTGAAGACCGACAGTACAAATAATGTAAGTTTCTTCATAGTAAATGCAGTTTTTGAGAATTTAAAGATAGAGTTTTGAGGGGAAAGGCAAAAGGATAAAGGCGAAACGTGGCTATAGCTGCCGATAAATAATCATAAATTATGTCATTTCGAACTCATAGCGCAGGCTGTGTCGGGGAATGGGTGAGAAAACTTGTACGCCCTGTAATATTCGCAATGCAAGTAGTATAAGATTTCTCCTCACGCCCTTCCCTGTTCGTCGAAATGACATGAGGTGCGATTATTATTCTCCCAACAACGCCTTCAATGTCTCCAAAGAATCAGCTTCTTCTTTAGGCTTATCCTGCCGCCAGCGCAGGATGCGTGGGAAACGAAGGGCGACGCCAGATTTGTGACGGGTAGAACGATTGATGCCTTCAAAACCAATCTCGAAAACCAGTTCAGGTTTTACGGTGCGAACCGGACCGAATTTCTCGATGGTATTCCGTTTGATAAAATAATCCACCTTGTTGATCTCCTGGTCGGTTAAGCCAGAGTAGGCTTTGGCAAATGGAACCAGCTTATCGCCATCCCAAACGGCAAAAGTATAATCGGTATACAGATCCGCCCGGCGACCGTGGCCTTTTTGCGCATAGATCATTACCGCATCAACAGACAACGGATCGATCTTCCATTTCCACCAGTCGCCCCGACGACGACCTACCTGGTAGGTCGCGCTTTTGCGTTTCAGCATTATGCCTTCGGCTATCATCGCCCTCGATTCATCGCGTTTGGCAGCCAGGTCATCCCAGCTATTAAAACTGATCAATGGTGATAAGCGGAAAAATTCAGGAAAAGGTGTTTTCGAATGCAATTCCTCCAACAACTTACGGCGTTCGCTTTGCGTTTTCGGGCGGATATCTTCACCCCGGTATTCCAGGCAATCATATGCGATCACCGCAACTGGGCTTTCCTGCAATATTTTCTTGCTCAGGTTTTTTCTGCCGATTCGGGTTTGCAGCACATTAAAGGGCAAGGGTAATCCATCACTGAAGCTTAATATCTCGCCATCTATCACTGTGCCATCAGGCAACGCATTTAAAAACGGATGTAGCTCCGGAAATTTTTCAGTTGCCAGATCTTCGCCCCGGCTCCATATAAATATTTTACCGTCGCGTTTTATCATTTGCGCACGGATACCGTCCCACTTCCACTCGGCCTGCCAGTCGTCAGCATTGCCCAAGGTATTTTGCAATTCTTCAACTGAACGTTGTTGCTCTGAAGTTTCTTGAATTGGATAAGCCAAAAAGAAAGGATAAGGTCGTGAAATATCGTCATCGCTTCCTTTTGCTTCTACCAACTGTTTAAAATGATACGTTTCCGGCATCCAACTACCCATAATGCGATGAGTTAAGACAGGCGCTTCCAAACCCGTCACATCGGCCAGCGCTTTGATCACCAGGTTTTGGGAAACACCTACCCGGAAACCGCCCGTCATGATCTTGTTAAAAACAAAACACTCTTGTTGGTCGAGCATTCCCCACGATTCCATCAACCAAAGCTTTTTCTCTTCTTCGTTTTTATCTGCAAGGGAATTGATCTCGGCTATCCATTCCGTCAGTGTTTTATTACTGCCTGTATTGTTCTGCGGCATCAGCAGCGACATGGTTTCCGCCAGGTCGCCCACTACCTGGTAGCTTTCTTCGAACAACCATACGGGAATGTTGGATGCTTCAATAGCCCAATTGCGTAGCAGCGTTGCGTTGATCTGTCGCTTTGGCCTTCGACCTGTAAACAAGGCCAACATATGCATCTTATCTGAATCGGGTACGTTGCTGAAGTAGTCTTTCAGCACACGAACTTTCTCATTAGTCTTATTGGTCTCATCCAGCGACAGGAATAATTGGGCGAATGCTCTCATGACGTACCCTCCAGATCATTTCCTTCGGCAGAAAGCACACGGTTATCATTCTCGTTCAGCAGATCGTTACTGGCAGTGCTTTCCTCTTCCTCGTTTCCATATAGAGTATAAACTTCCTTAGCGTTAAAACCTATTTCGCTCAGATATCTTGAGAAAGTAGCCGTATAACCGTGGGTCAGGTAAACGGACTCACACCCGGTGGCATCTATGGCACTGATCAATCCATTCCAATCAGCATGATCGGACAGCACAAAACCTCTATCAGCAGCGCGCCTGCGCTTGGCCCCACGAATTGCCATCCATCCGGAACAGTATCCAAAATCATAAGGTGCAAACCTGCGCATCCATGCTGAACCCACAGCAGATGGCGGTGCCAGCACAATGCCTTTTCTAACCTCTTCCTTTGGGGTATCATAAACTATCCTTTCCGTCGGGTTAAGCAGCATACCATTGTTCCGCAATGCCTGGTTTACATTCTCTATAGCCCCGTGGGTATACACTTTGCCGTTAGACAAGTCGAGATTCTGCAAAATGCGTTGTGCCTTACCCAACGAATAACCGACTATCACAGTAGCCAACCCGTTATCCAGGTTATTGTGCCACCATTTGTTCATTTCGTCAAATGTTTTTACCTGTGGCTTCCATTGGTAAACTGGCATTCCAAAAGTACATTCGGATATAAAATGATGGCATTTTACCGGCTCGAATGGCGTGGAGATTCCGTCATCTTCTACCTTATAATCTCCCGAAACCACCCAAACTTCGCCTTTGTATTCTACCCGTATCTGTGCTGAGCCTATTACATGTCCGGCAGGGTATAAAGAAATTTCGACACCATTTTTGTTTATCTTTTCACCATACTCTACCGTTTGCAGATCAATTTCACCTAAGCGATAAAGTAGCACTTGTTTGGATAAATGATGGGCCAGGTAATGTTTATGTCCCACATAAGCATGGTCTGCGTGCGCATGGGTGATCACCGCATAATTAACCGGCTTCCACGGGTCGATATAAAATCCACCTTTTTCGCAATAGATACCCCGGTCGGTAAACTCAAGCAGCGGTTTGTTGGGCATAGTTGATAAACCCTAATTTAGTTGAATTAGTTTTAATTGGAGGTGAAAGGTTAAAGCTGAAAGGCGAAAGCATATGTCGCATAGACTCACCCGATCATTGCTTCGCTCGATCACCCTCTCTCCGCTTCGCGCAAAGAGGGTTAATTTTTTATTCTTCCCCTCTTTACCGCTTGCGGTAGAGAGGGTCGACCAGCGTAGCGTCGTCGGGGTGAGTAAAACATACGTCATGCCTGTAAAACAAAAAATCCCGGACTAAGCCGGGATCTATATTTCTAAATTCTGAGTAAATTATTGTTGTTGCTGATTAACCGGATTACTGGTGTATTTACCGCCCAGGTTGATGAAATCAGTAAGGATTTGACCTGCTTCAATTTTCAGGAAATCCAGGTCTTCATTTTTAGGTCTGGTTTCGCCTTTTTTCAGCGGTTTAAATCCTAAAGCTTCGCGTTTTGCGTTGTCGCGCTCAAATGATTTTGCTTCGTCTGCGTCACGCTCTTTTTTCAATTGCTGCTCATTCAAGGTCACGCTCTTTTCGTTCTCGCGCTTGGTGAAGTCAGTAATATCCTGCATCAGGTATTGGTAGCTTTTGCTGGTGTTCATGCGTTGATCGTGCAATTTGGTCAACTGGGAAACAACCGTAGAAAAGTCACCAAACTTAGTGTAGTTGCTCTTTGCAATAACGTCAAACGGCAATGCTGAAGGCTCGGTATCTTCACCAAATTTATCCAATGGAATAATAGATGGGAACTTGATATCCGGTGTTACACCTTTATGCTGGGTTGAGTTTCCGCTGATACGGTAGAACTTGGCGATAGTCAGGTTCAATTGGCCTAACCTGCTTTGGCTACCTGTATTTACAGTTTTATCATTTGTTTTATTCATTTTGGCCATCAGGTCAGCCAATACAGATGGTTTGATCACCTTATCCAGGTCGATCGCATTTTGTACGGTACCCTTACCGTAAGTTTGTGTACCCAATATCAATGCACGGCCGTAATCCTGCATTGCGCCGGCAAAAATCTCAGATGCTGATGCGCTGAAACGGTCTACTATCACAGCCATTGGACCGGCGTAAGAGATAGCAGGATCATCGTCATTATCAACTTCAGTCTGATCACGTGCATCACGAACCTGTACGATCGGACCTGTTTTGATGAACAACCCACCCAGATCAATGGCCTCCATTAACGAACCACCGCCATTTTCGCGCAGGTCGATCACTACACCGTCTACGTTTTCGCGTTTCAGAGTATCCAGTATCAGTTTCACGTCACGGGTTGTGCTCTTATAGTTCGGGTTGCCCGATTTATAGTCGTTGTAGTCAATATAAAATGCAGGGATAGAAATCACCCCTATCTTTACTTCTTTACCGTTTGAGTTGTAAGTTTTGATCTCTTTCTTAGCCGATTGGTCTTTCAAAATGATCTTCTCGCGAACCATCTCTACTACCTTAGGCTTGCTGCTGGTGCTGCTGCCTTTTGACAATACTTCTAAACGAACGATAGTTCCTTTAGTACCCCGGATAAGCGCGATAGCATTCTCGATTCTCCAGCCTATCACGTTTTGGAACTCACCAGTTTTACCTTGTGCTACACCAACTATGCGGTCTTCAGGGGATAATTGTTTGCTCTTATCAGCCGGGCCGCCCGCAACAATAGATGAAATAGTTACATACTCATCTTTCGACTGCAGCGTTGCACCTATACCTTCCAGTGAGCGCGACATTTCGATATTGAAATTAGCTGCATTGGCCGGGTTAAAGTAGTTAGTGTGCGGATCGACAGCGTTGGTGAACGCATCCATAAAAATCTGGAACACATCCTGATTGTTCAGCTTGTTCGATTGAGATAACAGGTTTTCGTAGCGTTTTTTCAACGTTTCCTTATCCTTAGCCAGGTCAGCGTTAGCCATCTTCAGGTTAAGCATGTCATACTCTACACGTTCTGTCCATGTTTTATTTGACTCATCTTCAGAAGCAAAGTAAGGCAGACTGTCGCGGTCGAAAGTGAAGCTTTCGTGACCGTTGAAGTCGAAGTTCTTGTCCAACTGGGCCAAAGAATACTTGATGCGGTCGTTATAACGCTTTTGATAAACATTGAACATGTAGAATACATCAGACAGGTTTCCGCTTTTCAGGTCGTCATCAATCACATCTTTGTATTTATCAAAGTCCTTAATATCAGATGCCAGCAGGTAGTTATGGTTCTCATCCAGCGCTTTTACATAGCGTTTAAAAACCACTTCCGACAGTGAATCATTCAAAGGCACTTTTTTGTAGTTGTGCTCACTGATGATATTGGCTATATATTGGCATACAATGCTCTGTTGCGCATCGGGCTGTAAGTCGTTTGATCCGTCTACCTTTTTCATGGGCTGGTTAGCCGGAGATGCCTTGCACGCCAGTACGGCAGCAAGCACCAATAGAAAATATACTTTCCTGAACATATCTTTTACTCTCTTTAAATCTAAACTGTAGTTTGACATCAATACTCGTGCCTATTATAGGTTTGCTAATGTAAATAAAAAGAGACAGTGTAAATACTGCCTCTGTCATAGAAATAACAATATTACAATTAATGTTTTACTTGGACGGATTATAACGCGGAATGTTTCAAAGCAGTATGTTAAAGTGCTTTCTTTTCAGCATTTAAGGTGCCTTCTGCATATTTTACATCTGGTTTTGATGCAGGGACATTATTCTGGGCCAATAAAAGTATTTGTTTTTCAATATCAGCTGTTTGCGCCTGCATACCCAATGATCGGCAAAGATCTCTTGCCTCCATCAAGTCAGCTCTTGCGGACGGTATATCGCCAATATTCACTTTTATAACGGCCAAACCAAGCAAATTATTCATGGTGTGCTTATCGTCGTTTTGCTCGCGTGATATATTGCTGCTTTGCAGGTAATACCATTTAGCTTCAGACCAGCGATGCAGTTTTACATACAAGGCCGCCAGATCGCTGAAATTGTAGCTGGCATCGTTATATACCCTGAAACGCATGTTATGCTTAGCCTGTTCCATTACCATTTTTGAGGTTGCTACAAGGGTAAATTCGCAGGTCTCAAAAGTAATTGGCTGAACCTCTAAACTGTTTAATTTTAACGTGTTATTGGTGCTAACAAACTGATGCCCTTTCGCAGGCGGAAGGGCAGGTAGTATGATGTGCTTCTTTTTCAAACCTAACTTTTCCCAGATTTGGGCCGAAGCCGAAAAGCTGATCAGGCAAAAAATAATGATTAATCTTATACGCATTTATTCTATCCCGGTGCTACTAATTAATTTGCTAATATACATATAAAATTGATTAACAAGCATTTGCGAGGCTTAACTAAAAACCTCTATAAGCCCGTCGTGCAGCGCCCACACCATATAGGGTTGGGTATCAGCATGAAAAGTATCACCGTTAGCAGCAATCCCAATCACTCCTGCGCACCCGTTAAACGATTTTAATTCGTTTAAGGTTTTGTTTGTTGCATCCTGAATTGTCATACCGTCGGTAACCCTTGTAACGATCTTCGGAGCAACTGCCCCGCTCACAATATCCTCGCCTATACCGGTGCAGGATACTCCGGCATATTGATTTACATAATTGCCTGCTGCTGTGGCTGAATCGCTTACACGGTAAGGTATCTGGAATCCTTTACCCCCGGTGGAGGTAGCCGCTGCCAGATCGCCATAAATGTCCAGAGCGACACAACCCACGGTACCCATGCGTATAGAATCGCTGAGCCTTTTTTCATATTCCCGGCGGCGCATTGGTGTTTCGGGGTTGTAGTATGGGAAGCCATTATAGCGTGCAAACTCAATAGCGCCCTTGCCGCTCAGAACCCTGTCTTCCCTATGCATCAGTTTTTCAGCTACACGGATAGGGTTTCTGACCTCTTCAATATTGATAACACCTGAAAACTGCATGGATTTTCCGTCCATTAAAGAAGCACTCATCCTGATCTTACCGTCGCTTTGGATCTGTGAGCCGGTGCCTGCGTTGAAAAGGTCGCAATCTTCCAGGAGCGCCACGGTGTATACCACTGTTTCGATGGCATTGTGTGTTTGAAGATAACGGTAACCCAATTGCACCACTTCGCGCAACGCTTCTTGTTTGGCGTACTTCCCCTGCTGGTTGGTCTTCCACTCGCTAAAAAAGCCTCCATGAATAATCAGTTTCATCGACAAGTACTTTTAAAATTCAACAAGATGAATTGCGAAGCGCAGGTTTCGGAGTATCTATCAAATTTACGCACAAAAAATTCATAAGCCAAAACTTATGAATGAATATCCCCTAAACGGATTTTGTTCAGATTGATTGCCTTTGCTTTTGTAAAAATGTCGTTTCTGTTACAATTTGAGGCTTATTTAGCAGAAACGGCTTTGGCTGAGGGCCGCGGTGTGCTTAAATAATAATGCCATAACAGCATGGTGGCAAGGGACCGGTACGGCCTCCATTTTTCCGATATCAGCAGCATTTCTCGTTGGGTGATCTTTGTATGCAATTGCTTAATTCTTTTTAAAGCATTCACCGCAGCCAGGTCACCTATCGGGAAAATATCAGCACGCTGCAGGGCGAACATCAGGTATACATCGGCTGTCCAGTTGCCGATGCCTTTTAAAGCGGTTAATTGCCCCCGGACTTCCTCATCGGGCATATGATGAAATTTCTCCAGTTTAAGTTGACCACTGAGCAATGCTTCAGCCAGGAATTTAATATAGCCGCTTTTTTGACGGCTCACATAGCAGGCGCGCATTTCTTCGTCGGTGAGTAACAACACACGAGCGGGAGTAAGTTCCTGGACACGTTCTTTCAATTTATTCAGGGCTGATAGCGCAGATGCCAGCGAAACCTGCTGCTCTAAAATAATATGCACCAGCGATTCAAAACTGTTCGGCCTCGACCAAAATGGCGGATAACCATGGGTATCAATTATGTATTGCAGTTCGGGATCGGCAGCTGCCAGTTGATCGCAAATGGAGCGATAATTGGATTGATCAAACTGTTGTATCATATAATTGTTCCTAAAATACTAAATTTTTTAGGATTTGAATTTTTATTTCCGAATTTTACTACATGAACAATTTGCCGCCATTAGCCGAGCGCATGCGCCCGAAGTCGCTGGATGATTATGTTGGCCAGAAACACCTGGTTGGAAAGGGTGCCGTATTGCGCAAAGCCATTGAATCGGGTTCGTTACCCTCCATGATATTCTGGGGACCGCCGGGGGTGGGTAAAACCACTTTGGCGTATATCATCTCGCAGACTTTATACCGGCCTTTCTTTTCGTTAAGCGCAATCAATTCGGGTGTAAAGGATGTGCGGGAGGTGATCGAAAAGGCATCCCAATTAAGGGAATTGGGCGAAACACTCCCTATTTTGTTCATTGATGAAATACACCGTTTCTCTAAATCACAACAGGATTCACTTTTGGGTGCGGTGGAGCGCGGTATTGTTACTTTGATTGGCGCTACTACTGAAAACCCATCTTTCGAGGTAATCTCGGCTTTGCTGTCGCGATGCCAGGTTTATATTTTGCAATCATTAGAGGAAGATGACCTGGTTAACCTGATCAATAATGCGATGAAGGAAGATGTGGTGCTGAAGCAGAAGAATATTGATGTTAAAGAATATGAAGCTTTGATCCGGCTTTCAGGCGGCGACGCCCGCAAACTGCTGAATATTTTCGAATTACTGGTAAATGCTTTCCCGACCAAAAAGGTCGTCATCACCAATGAAGTAGCCTTACAGCACGTGCAGCAAAATATGGCGCTTTACGATAAAACAGGCGAACAGCATTATGACATCATTTCGGCATTTATCAAATCTATGCGGGGCAGCGACCCGAATGGCGCTGTTTACTGGCTGGCGCGGATGATCGTGGGTGGGGAAGATCCTTTATTTATCGCCCGGCGTATGCTGATACTGGCTTCGGAAGACATTGGCAATGCCAACCCCAATGCTCTGCTGTTGGCACAATCCTGCTTTGAGGCTGTCAATGTGATCGGCTGGCCGGAATCGCAGCTAATCCTGTCGCAAACGGCGATTTATTTGGCAACTTCACCTAAGAGTAATTCAGCTACAACTGCTATCGGAGCTGCTATCGCCCTGGTAAAAGAGCACGGCGACCTGCCCGTACCTCTGCATTTGCGTAATGCGCCTACCAAACTGATGAAGAATATCGGTTATGGCAAGGAATACAAATACGCACATAGTTTCGAAGGGAATTTCATAGACCAGGATTTTCTACCAGAAGCCATCCGTGGGACAAAGATTTACGACCCGGGCAATAATTCCCGCGAAGCGGAAACCAAAGAAAAACTCAAGAAGCTTTGGGGCGAACGGTATA
>Ga0068855_100009977_pt1 | contig 11445 bp, 10 predicted proteins | sample KBSCornC52_FD_66592 | JGI IMG/M metagenome (GOLD analysis project Ga0068855, IMG submission 66592) | Corn rhizosphere microbial communities from Kellogg Biological Station, Michigan, USA - KBS Corn C5-2 | ecosystem: Host-associated > Plants > Roots > Rhizosphere > Soil ... | reverse complement strand
CGGCTCGCCGATCAATACAAGGTCTCCGTGCTCACCCGGCCTCCCAGGATCGCCTATCGGGAAACGATCGTCGCGCAAGCGGAAGGACATCATCGGCACAAGAAGCAGACAGGCGGCGCCGGACAATTCGGCGAAGTCATGCTGCGCGTCGAACCGTTGCCGCGCGGCAGCGGCTACGAATTCGTCGATGCGGTCAAAGGCGGCGCCATTCCAGGTCAATTCATGCCGGCCGTCGAGAAAGGGATACTGCAGGCGATGGAAAGCGGGCCATTGGCCGGCTTCCCGATGCAGGACGTGCGTGTGACGGTTTTCGACGGCAAGAGCCACCCCGTCGATTCGAAGGAAGTTGCGTTCGTCACGGCGGGACGCAAGGCGTTCATCGACGCCGCGCTGAAGGCGCAGCCTCTCGTGCTCGAGCCCATCGTCAATATCGAAGTGATGACGCCCGAGGCGGCCATCGGCGACATCATCGGCGACCTGTCCACGCGCCGCGCCCAGGTACAGGGCACGCGCGCACTCGCGGGACACGCCGTCGTGGTAACTGGAAAGGTGCCGCTATCGGAGCTGACCGATTATCAATCCCGCCTCAACGCCATAGCCGGCGGGCATGGCAGCTACAGCATCGAGTTCAGTCACTACGATGCGGTCCCGCCCAATCAGCAGGAGCGGCTCGCCGCGGAACATCGCAAGCAACATGAAGCTGCGGCGCAGTGAATGCGCTGCGCAGGGCCTGCCTCGATTGACGTGGCGCAAGACTTGCGCACCGACTCAGGCCGCCCTCGTCCACACTTTCTGCAATGCGACACCCGTTTTTCACGATCGGTCATTCGACACGCTCGCTCGACGAGTTCATGGGCCTGCTCGAGGCCTCCGATATCGAACTGCTCGTCGACGTGCGCAGCTTTCCGCGCTCGCGAACGAACCCGCAGTTCAACGTGGACACGTTGCCGGATGCGTTGGCGGCGCACGGAATCGAGTACTGTCATCTGCGGGAGCTCGGCGGACGGCGAGGCAAATCGCAGCGCACGGAGCCTTCGGCGAACGGATACTGGACGCATCCCGCGTTTCGCAACTACGCCGACTACGCATGCACCGCGACGTTCGCCGAAGGCCTGGCCGCGCTGCTCGAATTGGGCGCGCGCAAGCGCTGCGCCATCATGTGTTCGGAGGCCGTCTGGTGGCGCTGTCATCGCCGCATCATTACCGACTACCTGCTATCGCGCGGCGAAGCGGTCAGACACATACTGGGGGATCGTCATGTGGACGCCGCCACCATGACGCCGAGCGCTCGACCTCAACCGGATGGCACCATCATCTATCCCGCGGGCACGCGGTCGTCATGAGGCACAATCCGCGTGCCGCCCGCTCCATACGAAAGACGCGTGTCGTGGCAAGTCGCGCCAACGCGGCTTCTCGAACTGATATCGGACGAAGATCGCGCGGTTGCTTCGGCGGCCATGCGCGCAATGTTCGAGATGAAGAAAATCGTGCTGACGGATATCGAGCGCGCTGTCGCCGCACTCGGACGGTGACATCAATGAGGTTCGAGGTGAAGCGCCTCCGAGCGCGCCGGCCGGCCGAGAAGAAAGCCCTGCGCGTGCGTACAGCCGCAAGCGCGTACGAAGTCGAGTTGCTCGTTCGTCTCGACGCCTTCGGCCGTCGTCGGCATCCCGAGTTCGCGTGCCAACGCAACGATTCCGCGCACGACCGCCGCCGACTTGCTCTGATGCACGGCCGTTTTGACGAACGAACCATCGATCTTGAGCTTGTCGAACGAAAAGCGCACGAGCGTCGACATCGTCGAGTACCCCGTGCCGAAGTCGTCCAGTACGAGCCCGACCCCCTGCGCCCGCAGGTTCGCCAAATTCCGGCGCGTGTGCACGTCATCGCTCAGAAAGACGCTTTCCGTGACTTCGATGTTCAGCCGCTGCGGCGGCAAGCCCGTTGTCTTCAGCACCGTCGCAACGGTCGATGCAAACGATGCCTCGGTCAATTGAACCGGCGATACATTGACAGCAACCACCGCGGCATCGGACCAACTCAGTGCATCGATGCACGATTGGCGCAGCGCCCACTCCCCGAGCGGCACGATCAATCCCGTTCGCTCGGCGATCGGAATGAAGGCGGCCGGCAACAACTCGCCCCGGCTCGGATGCGTCCAACGGAGCAATGCCTCGCGGCCTGTGACCGCCCTCGTGGCGATCTCGACGACAGGCTGGTACTCCATGCGCAAGCCCCTGAAAGTGCGCAGCGCGCCCTCGAGATCGCTGCGCATCAGGCTCAGTTCTTCGTTCGTTGCATGCGCCGAAGGATTGAAAACGGCCGACGCGCTCTTGCCGCTGCGCTTCACCGCGTACAACGCCCGATCCGCGCAGATGAGCAACTGGGCGCCCGTATCGCCGTGATCGGGGTAGAGCGCAATACCGACGCTCGCACCGACATGCACAGTCGCATCGCTCAGTAGGAACGGCTGTGAAAGCGTCTTGACGATGCGATCGGCAAGCGCGGACGCGTCGGCCGACAACGTCGTACCGTCGGACACGACGACAAACTCGTCGCCGGCCAGACGCCCGACGAGTTCGCCTTGCGGAGCGATCTCGCACAGGCGCGCCGCCGCTCCTTGCAGAATCTCGTCCCCCGCGGCGTGACCGAGGCTGTCGTTGATGGCCTTGAAGCCATCGAGATCGATCAACAGGACGGCGAACGCGTGGGCTCGGCGCGGCGAAGCGGCGCTCGTTCGCTCGAGCAAAAACTCGCTGATACGGGCGCGATTCGGCAAACCGGTGAGGCTGTCGCGATGAGCAAGCCGATGACTGCGTTCACGCGCGGCAAGCAGCGCGACGGTGTCGCGATTGCTCCGCAGGGCAACGGTGAAAAATCCGGCCGCGCAAAACGGCGCTTGAAACAGCAATACGAGCTTGCCCGATCCCGGGGAAAGCGCTGCGCCCAATCCCAACAACCCGAGGATTGCCGAAATCTGCACCAGGACGAGGCGAGGCGTACCCGCGTTGCGTCCAGCCAATCCACCAATCACGCCGACGGCGCAAACGTTTCCAAGCAGGAAAAGCGTCGAGTCCCCACTGGTATTGCACAAAAACGTGCCGAAGCCGAACAGCGCACTCCAGAGGATGCTCGCGAAAAGAAAGAGCGCGGTGGGCGTTGACGCTTTGCGTGCGCTACGTCGACGACATATATAAACCACCGTCAACCGCACCGCGAGCAACGCAAGCACGGCGCCGCCCCAACCCGCATACAGGCTCCTGCGATGAAAATAGTACGCCGTTGCTGCCACACTGATTTCGCATATCGATGCAAAGACTATTTCTGGCGTGCGGGTGAATAGATTGGCTAGCAGCGTTTGTCTGTTTTCGAAGCTCAGATGCGCATCGGAGGAGACAAGCCACCTGAAAAAAGCCGACTTCGGTTCGCTAAAAGCCATGTCCAACGGTTTCGACGGTAAGAGGATCGGCGTGAGCCTATCGCGCGATTATTACGTGAAATCGTAAGAATTGCCAAAAAAAGCGAAAACGCGCGAAAAAAGATCGACGCAGCGCATCGAATCATCGGCTTCGCTTCGAAGATCAACCTTTCGCGATCGATCGAACAAACCATCGTCGAGCGCTTAACGTTGCGCTCATGGCGACGCGTTTTGCAAAACACCGATGATCCGCGTCGCCGCATTCAACGTTTCCGAGATTGCCGTCAAGTGTCGCCTGACCGGGCAGATAAAACCTCCATGGATAGACAATCATTGCCGCCCGATAGCGAGGTCTTCTCGATCGCCATGAACGAGTCGCTTGGCATCGAAGCGGCTGAACTCGAGGCGCGGGCGGATTGGCACTTCACGAAGCGCGAATTCCGCGATGCGCTGGCGTGTCAGTTACAAGCCGTTGCCATCCGTCAGCGCGCACATGACGTCACAGGCGCGGGAAATGGCGCACAAAACGCGGGCCTTCTCTATTTTCTTCTGGGCCATCACGAAGATGCGATACGCGCTTACGCGGAGGCGTTGGAATCGCGTACGAGCACGGACGACTTTCGCGGGCAAGCCGTGACATTGGCGCGGATGGCGGAGGTGTATCAGCATATCGGCCGGCACGCGCAAGCCGTTCAACTGCTCGAACAGTCGCTGGACCTCCTCTCACGGGCCGGCACGAGCGAAGACATCGGGACCGCGCTGAACAACATCGCCGTCTCCTACCGGGAACTGGGCGAATGGGACAAGGCGATGCGATGCTATGAGCGGTCGCTCGAGAATCGCAGACAGACCGGCGACATCGAGGGACTCGCGGCAACGCTTCATAACCTCGGCGTCCTGTATTCCGATCAGTCGCATGACGATCACGCCCGCAAGCTGCTCGAGGAAGCCCGCGGCCTACGGGAAACGATGGACGACATGCAAGGAGTCGGGCAAACGACGCTTCGGCTCGGCATGCTTCACGAAAAGCATGGAGATTTCCCGGCCGCTATCGCGGCCTACGAGCGTGCCCTGACATTGGCCCGGCGAGCGGACGTGCAAAGCAAGGACGACGAAGCCGCTGCACTGCTCAATCTCGCGGATGTCCATGCGAATCAAGGCAACATCGAGCGCGCGCTCGCGCTGCTGGGGGACGCCGAAAGGCTCTTCAACGAAACAGGCATGACGACCGGCGTGGCCATGGCGCAATACGGGCGCGGCAGCACACTCGCGGCAGCGGGCCGTATGTCCGAAGCGCTGGCCTGGTTCGAGGCGGCACGATCGCATTTCTTGCGGCTGAACGACCGGCCTCGCCTCATCTCCACGTTCATTGCCATGGGCACGCTTTTGTCGCGCACCGAGCGGCACAGGCAGGCTCGCGAGGCGTTCTCGTCCGCGCTCGAATTGCAAAGGGAACTGGCACTGCGCGCCGACGAGGCGATCACGCTGCAATTGATCGATCGTGAATCTGCCGCTCTGGGCGATACCGGAACCGGTCTCAATCGCCATTAGCGGGTCATCGTTCCGGCCGGCGGTCGTCCATATAAACGGACCGGAACGATTAGGCCGCTCGCCCCCGCCTGCACGCGCCCCCGAATTGCGCTAACCTGTGCAGCGCTCGGCTGAAAGTGGCCAACTTCTTACTGGCGACGCAATGACGCAGCCCCTTCGAATCGACTTCGTTTCCGATATCGCATGCCCCTGGTGCGCGATCGGCCTATCCTCGCTGCAACAGGCACTTTCCCGGCTGGGACAAGCGGTCGACCCACAGATCGTCATCCATCCGTTCGAGCTCAATCCGCAAATGAGGCCCGAGGGCGAGGCGATCGTCGATTATCTCGGCAAGAAATACGGACGCACGCCGGAAGAGATCGCCGAAACCCAGGCGGTGATTCGCGAACGCGGCGCGAGCGTCGGCTTTACGTTCGGCCCGCGCAATCGCGTCTACAACACATTCGATGCGCATCGGCTCTTGCACTGGGCCGGCATCGAAGGCAAGCAGTTGCCGCTGAAGCTCGCGCTCATGCAGGCCTATCATTCCGACGGCAAGGATCCGAGCAATCGCGACGTGCTCGTCGAAGCGGCGCAAACGGTCGGACTCGATGCCGACCGAGCGCGCGATGTTCTGGACAGCGGCCGGTATGCCGATGAAGTCCGAGCCGAAGAACGGGATTTCCAGGCACTCGGCATCCAGTCGGTTCCGTCGATCATTTTCAATCGACGCTACCTGGTCACGGGCGGACAGCCGGTAGAAGCATTCCAGCAAGCGATCAAAGAGGTTTTGGCGGAAACGTAGTTTGCGTTTGTCCGCCATCGCGTGACGGCGCGAGCACAACGCGATGCGTTTGCGCCGATCGGCGCAAACGCGCTTGGATACTCGAGGCAAGAGGCTGCGTCAGCCGAGCGGCAGGACTGTCGCCGCCACGGGTGAGTGCTTCGTCCCTTCGTCCGTTCGTCCCTTCGTCCGTTATGACTTGGTGGGCGCGAGCGAGCCCATTCCGTGCGGCGTCTTCATCGTCGTGCAGGTACCCGTCGGCACATTCTTGTAGTGTGCGCCGTCATAGTCCATCTTTTGCGTGCCGGCGCAAGTGGTCCCCGCCCCCGCCTTGCAGTCGTTATGGCCGGCAAGCGCCACGCCATAGCACTTTTCCACGTTCTGGGCGGCAGCGTTCTGCGCGAATGCGCCGGTCGCCAGCGATGCGAGAACCAGGGCTGCTGCGGAAAGTTTGTTCGTATTCATCAATTCGCTCCTAGATGCCATCAAGTGGTTAGCGATCGCTTGCACCGCATCATTGGCCTCGCCCGACTGTCCGGGCACGGCGCGGCTGCACTGCGCGATCTGCCAGGTAATTCGCCGCAGTTGGGCAAGCGGTTACAGCGGTCGAAAAATTTTCGACACCGGCTTCACGAAGCCGCGAATGCTTCGGCGACAACCTCGATGAGTGCTTGCATGCGGGCCGTCTTATACAAGTCCAGATGGGCGACGAGCCAGACCTCGAAGTGCTCGCGGCGATGCGGCATCACACGCACGAGTTCGGGCTCGTCGTCCGCGCGAAAGCATGGCAGCCCGGCAAGACCGAGTCCGGCGATCGTCGCCTCGAACAGCATCATCGTCGATGCAGTCTGAAACGCCACCCGCGCCCGGTTGGTAGGCTCGCCGCATAGGGCGTCCCACATCGACGGTACCACCGGCTGCTGATACATGACGAGATCGTGTCCTTCGAATGCCTCGCCTTCACGCGGTGTTCCACGCGCGGCAACATAGGCGCGCGAAGCGTAAATACCCATTTCCAACTGAGCCAGCCGCCTGACGACGAGCTCCGGCGAATCAGGCCGAACCGTCCGGATCGCGAGATCGGCCTCACGCCGCGTGAGATTGGCGATATCCACCGATGTCACGCAGACGATATCGATACCCGGATGCGCACGACGCAGCTTCGCGATGGCGGGCACGACGAATTTTTTGCCCAGCGAGTCAGTCGTCGCCACGCGAATCGTCCCGGACAACGCTTCGTCCAGCCCGGCCACGCGCCGCTCCATCGCCAGCGCTGCCTGCTCCATGGCCTCCGCCGGTGCGACCAGCGCTTCGCCCGCCGAAGTCAGCACGTACAGCGAGGGCGTGCGCAGGAAAAGCCGCGCGGACAGCGCCGCTTCGAGCGCCGCGATGCGCCGCCCGACAGTGGCCTGATCGACGGAGAGGCGGGCGGCCGCGCCGCGCAGTGTGCCGGCTCGCGCCACCGCCAAAAAGAAACGCGCATTGTCCCAATGAATCATCGCTGCGAAGCCCCGGGCGCGGATGGGTGTCGGTGATGCAAATGTGCATCATAGATATGCGATATTACTGCTTTATTGCATCGCCGCGCATTCGTAAACTGAGAGGCATTCAGCCAACGGAGGAACGAATGTCCGATACGGTTCTCGCACGCGCGGACGAATGCGGACTGCAGCGCCGCGACGCATGGCGCAGGCGCGTCACGCTAGGTCTGGTCGCCGGCGGCATGTTCATGGCAGTGCTCGATACGACGATCGTCAATGTCGCGCTGCCCGCCCTGCGTGCGTCGCTCGGCGCGACGGTGAGCGGCCTCGCATGGATCGTCGATGCTTACACGCTGACTTTTGCCGCGCTGATTCTCGCCGGCGGCGTCGCCAGCGATCGTTTCGGCGCAAAAACGGTGTACCTCGCCGGGCTCGCGGCATTCGTCGCGGCGTCCGCCGCGTGCGGTCTCGCCCCATCCGTCGGCGCGCTCGTCGCGGCCCGCTTTGCGCAAGGTGCCGGCGCCGCACTGTTCCTGCCCGCCTCGCTTGCCATCGTCCGCGCCACTTTCGACGATGCGCAGGAACGGGCCCGTGCCATCGCCACATGGGCGCTCGTCGCGTCGGCCGCGGCCGCGATCGGCCCTGTCCTGGGAGGATTGCTCGTCGATAGCTTCGGATGGCGCAGCGCATTTCTCGTCAATCTGCCGACAGGCGCGGTTGCTTTCGCGGGCGCGCTGGTTTCAGTCCGACAGGCACCGCGCAGCACCTCCGTGCGCCGCTTCGATTGGGGCGGACAGTTCTCGAGTGCGGCCGCACTGGGTGCACTGTGTTTCGCCGCAATCGAATTGCCGACTCGCGGTCCGCGGTCGCCCGAAGTCGTGGTGGCTTCCCTGTTGTTTGCCGCCTGCGTCGCGGCACTGATTTTCTTCGAGCGCCGCTCGCGCGAGCCGATGGTGCCGCTTGCGTGGTTTCGAAACCGGATCTTTCTGGCGATGAATGCGGCGGGAACGCTTGTCTACGTGGGCTATTTCGGACTGCTGTTCAATCTGAGCCTTTACCTGCACGGTGCGCTCGGCATGAATGCGAAGGCGACCGGTTTCGCCCTCTTGCCCATGGCGGCAAGCCTGTCGTTCGGCAACCTGCTCTCGGGCAAGCTCCATGCGCGCCTCGGCGCCGCCCGCTTGATGACGATCGGCCTGGCCGCGGCGGCGGTCTCGGCCCCCCTCACGGCCGCACTGTTCTCATGGGCGGCACCGCGCCCATTCATCTATGCCTCGATGGCCGTTTTCGGAGCGGGCACCGCTTTGTCGGTACCGCCGATGATCGCCACCGTGCTCGAGCAGGTGCCCGCGGAGCTCGCCGGCGTGGCCTCGGGGCTGCTGAACGCGTTGCGCCAGGCGGGCAGCCTCATCGGCGTCGCGTTGGCCGGGGCGGTCACGATGCTTGCCGCGCATCTGAGCGTTTCGCTGTATGTCGTCAGCGCGGTGGGCGGCGCGGCGTATGCCGCGGCCGCCATGCTGGCGCATGCGTTCGGCGCCGAGCGCGGCACTCACTAACCGAGAATCGGGTCCCAGAGCGCGCAGTCGTAGTGGACACCGTAATGGTAAGCAGTCCTGATGTCCATTCATCGGTTCATGGAATTCACGCATTCACCGCGCACGCAGATCTTCCCGCTCGAGGCGAAACCGTTGGTAGCTCAGCGCTTCGCTCGCGTTATATCCGACCCATTGCATGCCAAGCTTTTGCGCGACACGCAGCGACGCGGTGTTCGCGGACGCGATTTCCGCAATGACGCGCGGCAACCGTAGCGTTGCGAAGGCGTGATGCACGAGTGCGTGGGCGGCCTCGGTGGCGATTCCCCTACCCCACGCATCGCGCACGAGACGCCAGCCGATCTCGACCTCGGGCCCCGCTCCATGGTCTGGAATGAGCAACACCCAGCCGATGAACCGCTCGGGCGCGCTGCGCTCGCGTATCGACCAATAGCCGAGCCCGGGCGGATACGCCCTCGTCGTGCGGAATGCCACGAACTGTCGATGCGCGACCGGGTCCTGCCAAGGCCCGGCGATATGACGGGTGACCTCGGGATCGCGATCCATTGCGAGGCACGCCTCGAGGTCGGCGAGCGTGCGCTGACGGATCAGCAACCGGGGGGTATCCAGGGCAGGCAGTTCGGGAGTCGAAACGGACATGGCGAAAGAGTAATGGGTTTTCTGTATCGAATTCGGCTGGTTTGCAATGAACCGCATAACCGTTGCGGGAGCAAGTCTTTCTAAAAGCCGACATTTAAAACCAGATCGTAATATTTTAGACAGCCACATAGGGATTAATACCGATAAACGGGCAACCCAATCATGCAACCGCTTAGAGTGCGCGTACACTCGTCATGCCAACCCACGGGACGGCCGCGCCAGCGTGATCCGCGGCGCGGCTGACGATCTGGAGACAAAAAGGAGAACGCAAAAATGGCTTGGACGCGTGAGCAGAAAAACGTCACGATCGCAGCCTATCTAGGCTGGACGCTCGACGCCTTCGATTTCTTCCTGATGGTTTTCGTCCTCAAGGATATCGCTGCAGAGTTCAACACGAAAATCCCGGCCGTCGCGGTTGCGATCACCCTGACCCTGGCGATGCGGCCGCTCGGTGCGCTGATCTTCGGCCGGCTCGCCGACAAGTTCGGCCGCCGGCCGACCCTCATGATCAACATCGCCTGCTATTCGGTGCTCGAACTGCTCTCGGGCTTTTCGCCGAATCTCGCGACCTTGCTCGTCATGCGCTCGCTGTTCGGGATCGCCATGGGCGGGGAATGGGGCGTCGGTTCCGCGCTCACGATGGAAACCATTCCCGCCAACGCCCGCGGCTTCGTCTCCGGGCTGCTGCAAGCCGGCTACCCGACCGGATACCTGCTCGCTTCGGTCGTGTTCTGGCTGCTGTTCGACGTCCTGCATTGGGGCTGGCGCAGCATGTTCTTCGTCGGCATCATCCCCGCGCTGCTGGTGCTCTATATCCGCAAGAACGTTCCGGAATCGCCCGCATGGCGCGCCATGGAGACGCATCAACGTCCGGGCCTGATCGATACGCTCAAGAGAAACTGGGCGCTCTCGATTTATGCGATCGTGCTGATGACGGCATTCAACTTCTTCTCCCACGGCACGCAGGACCTCTATCCGACGTTTTTGCGCGTACAGCACAGCTTCGATCCGGCTACCGTCTCTCGCATCCTGATCGTCCTCAATATCGGCGCGATCGTCGGTGGACTGTTCTTCGGCTCGATGTCGGAAAAGATCGGCCGTCGCCGCGCGATCTGCATCGCGGCATTGATCGCGTTGCCCGTGCTTCCGCTGTGGGCGTTCTCGGCTAGCGCCGTCGCGCTCGCGATCGGCGCGTTTCTCATGCAAATCTCGGTACAGGGCGCGTGGGGCGTGGTTCCTGCCTACCTCAACGAGATCTCGCCCGATGAAATTCGCGCCACGTTCCCTGGCTTCGTCTATCAACTCGGCAACTTGATCGCTTCCGTCAACGCCACGATGCAGGCATCGCTCGCCGCCAGCCAGAACAACAACTACTCGCTCGCCCTGGCCGCCGTTGCGGCAATATCCGCAATCGTCATCGCGGTGCTCATTCTGTTCGGGCGCGAGCAACGTGGCGTGGACATGCTGCGCTCGGCTCAACGCGTCGGCGAATCAGCATGACGGGACGCCCGTGATACCCGATGCCTGACCGCCTTCAGAGTTTGACGGACCGGAGTAGCGCCGCACCGCGTGCCTTCGGCCCGTCATTTCCGCGAGGGTTGGCGGACTCTAGAGGACTCCACCCACAAACAACGCTTGCCGCCGTATCGATACGTTTTTATCGTTCCCGAAACAACGAGTTTCAATCAAGAACTTGAATCGCTTGTTCGCGGCCGGCTAACCGGCATGGGAGGCGCACATGGCAGTTCGCACATCGAACCGGATAACCGGCGACACGAAGGCACGCATTCTCGATGCGGCCGAAGACATCTTCATCGAATACGGTTTCGAGGCCATGTCGCTGCGGCAAATCACGTCGCGCGCGGACGTCAATCTGGCCGCGGTCAACTATCATTTCGGCAGCAAGGAAGCGTTGATCCACGCGATGTTGTCCCGTCGCCTCGATCGCCTCAACGAAGAACGATTGAAGATGCTCGAGCGTTTCGACGCGGCGCTCGGCGACCGGCTCACCTGCGAACATGTGCTCGGCGCGATGTTCAT
>Ga0068855_100009976_pt1 | contig 11445 bp, 7 predicted proteins | sample KBSCornC52_FD_66592 | JGI IMG/M metagenome (GOLD analysis project Ga0068855, IMG submission 66592) | Corn rhizosphere microbial communities from Kellogg Biological Station, Michigan, USA - KBS Corn C5-2 | ecosystem: Host-associated > Plants > Roots > Rhizosphere > Soil ... | reverse complement strand
ATGAAATCCCAAGTGATCATGTTTCTGATTCTTTGCACGTTGCCGATGGCCAAGCATGCCATTTCGCAAACCAGCTCGGCGGGAGATTCTAAAGCGCCGGCTGCCACTTCCGGGTCTCCTTCGGCGAGTATCGGCCTCTTCGTAAATCCCAAGAATAATCAAACTCCTCAGCAACAAGGGGAGGACGAAAAAGCCTGCTATGCGACTGCCCAGCAGCAAACCGGCATCGATCCCACAGCCACGGCTGCTGCACCAACCGATCCTGCGAAGAAGCAGGGAGGAGGAGCCAAGGGCGCGGCTGGAGGTGCGGCCGGTGGAGCTGCCGTCGGCGCGATTGCCGGAGACGCGGGAACAGGTGCCGCCATCGGAGCCACTGCCGGCGCCGTGCGCGGTAGACGTCAGCAGAAGAAGGCGAACAAGCAGGCCGAGCAACAGGCCGCGGAGCAGTCACAAGCGCAGCAGCAACAAAAGATCGACACATTCCGCAGAGCATTCTCGTCCTGCATCGACGCCAAGGGATACTCGGTAAAGTAGCGTAGTAGTAGGAACGTCTGGCTGCCTTTTTTTGCTTACTGCTCCTTGTGGCCGTCACCCTTGCACTGTGCTCAAATCACGAAGTCCTCTTCGACTTACCAAGTTCTTAAGTCCAGAGTGGGTGCCAGGCCTGTATCCCTGTCATTTCTGACAGTCTGCGGTTCCAGCCTACGTCGCATCCTACTTTTCAACCGAGGAGGGCGGCAGGGCACGATCTCTCTTCCGAAATTTAGCCGCTGTAGGAATGAAAATTCAAAAAGCAACGCGAGTTCTTGTAGTAGATGATTTCAAGTCTTTCCGGGAGTGGATTCTCTCACGGCTCAAAACGCACGCTCAGTTCGAGATCGTGGGCGAAGCGTCAACCGGACAAGACGCGATCCAAATGGCCGAGCGGTTAAACCCTGACTTGATCTTGCTCGATCTGGGACTTCCCGATATCAACGGGATTGAGGCGGGAAAGCAAATATCCCGCATCCTTCCGTTGGCGAAGATTCTCTTCCTGTCTGGCTGTGCTGAGGGCGACACTGTCGAGCCCGCGCTCTGTCTTGGAACGAGCGGGTATCTTTTCAAGGGAGACGCCGAGCGAGAACTGGTGCCGGCGATCGAAGCGGTTATTCGGGGCGACAACTTCGCGAACCTTGCACGAAAAACCGGGCAGGGGAGCACCTTCCCCCCGCTCAAACTGGCCTTGTCAACCTGACTCCGTTGCGCGCAGTCATTTTCACCTGTGACTAACTGAGCGATGCCATCGAAGCCTAACGGTTTTGAGACCTTTGCGGGCACTCTCCTGCCAGAGGCTTCCATTCAGCGATATCCACTTTTTGTCCCTGGTTGCAATGAGGGTCTCCATGTCCATATGCAATGCCCTCAAAGGAGATGCCGGTATCGATATCCGGTTTCTCGTTGCGGAAGAAGACATTGTATTTCCGGTTCGCTCTATAGTCGTTGACTACGTAGCAGCCCGGAACCTTTCCGAGCTTTACGCAACCGTGACCTTGAACATGCGTAGTTTGGGGGCTTGAGCGCTCGGTCCTCTCCTGAGCGACTGTAAGCAGGGCTATCGATGCCATGAGCACAAGCAAAGCGGCCAACGGTACTTTCTTCTTCATTCCGGTCCTCTTTATGGAAATTCATCCGCACGCACGCCCCAATCAAGTCCAGTTAGATTCTGAGATGCCGCGGCGCTTAAGGCGACTCGGAAAACTGACAGCACGGGAAGGGGGAAGGGAGATTTCGCTTTTGGCCGGCTTGGTTTCGGAAGCGTTCGGGCAAGAGAGTTCGCCAGGCGTCAAACTGCTGTCCATTTTCCTAGTTCCTCTCTCCTTCATTCCCGCGATATTAGAGGAGAGCAACCATTGCAAAAAGACGGACAGGTCGAGCCATGTCAAATCCGGTAGCCCCGAAGAATGCCATTGTGGCCTCAGCAAAAACCGCTTGTTTCTCCCTCGTAGCCTGTGTATTGCTCCTAACATTCGTCGTGCATGCGTGGGGAGGAAACAAGACAAAAGACGAAGACACATTGATCAATGCCTCTGGCGTGCTCCAGGGGATGCTTTCCGACAAGAACATCTCACGCGATGTGATTGAGAAAGCTGAGTGCATTGTGGTTCTGCCGGAAGTGAAGAGGGTGGGGCTCGTCGTAGGAGGCAGCGGCGGGCGCGGGCCGATGCTTTGCCGGACAGGCGATACGTTCTCTGGAGGATGGTCCGCACCGGCCATGTACACGGTTGGGGGCATGAGTGCCGGCCTGCAAATAGGAGCTTCCTCGAGCGATATGGTTCTGTTGATCATGACGAAGAAAGGAGTGAGCGCCGTTCTGAACGGCAAAACCAGGGTCGGTGCAGATGCGACGGCAGCGGTTGGTCCGGGAGCCACGGCTCAGAGGCTCTCGGGCAACGACATCCTGAGTTACGCGAAATCCGAAGGCCTATTCGTCGGTGTTTCCCTCAATCGGGCCTCCCTCGAACCCGACGACGACGCGAACCGGCGTTTGTATGGTAAGCCGATCACTCCAACGGAAATCGTGAGGCACAACCGAGTCCGGCCGCCAGCCATTGGAGGAGAAGCGCTCATTTCACTGCTTGACGCGAACGCTCCTTCGCAGTGAACCACTCGGGTTCAACGCACGTTGTATCCCTTGCGAGTAGGGTGTACCTCAAAAGATGATTTTCTCGATCAGAAGTGCGAGCACCACAGACGACACCGTCGCTACCATTCCAGGAACCATGAAGCTGTGGTTGAGAACGTATTTACCAATACGGGTCGTGCCGGTTTGATCAAACGATATGGCCGCCAACAATGTCGCGTAGGTTGGAAGGAAGAAGTAGCCATTTACGGCCGGAAAAAGAGCGATCAAGACCGGCGCTTGCAGACCAAGCGCTATTCCGACGGGCATCAGGGTAACGACCGTCGATGCCTGACTTGCCAGTAGGACAGAAAGCACGAACAACCCAACGGCAAACACCCACGGGTGTTGGTGAATCGCACCAGAAATGCCGTGAATCACCAACTGCCGGTTCCCTTCAAAAAACGACGACCCAAGCCAACCGAGTCCAGCGATTGAGATCAACGCCACCATACCAGCGTTCATGATGCTGCCTTTGACGGTTTCGACGGGGGATGCCCGGAATAACAACATGTTGATCCCCGCCGCAGCAAGCATGACAATCATGATTGCCGGAGCGACCTCCACTTGCTCGATGGTCTCATTTCCTTCACTCCCAACTGAGTATGTTGGACGCAAAGACGGGAATAGGCCAAGGGCTACCACCAGCACGACCGCGAGCAAGAAGACGACCACCGAGCCCCGCGCTCGCTTCAGATTCATCGCCGGAAGAGTTTCGCGGGAGGCTGGAGCTTCGATTAGCCCTCGCGCTAACCGATCTTTGTAAATCGGATCATCCTTCAGTTCAGCCCCTTTCCACATCACTGCGACTGCGCCGAGTAAGCTGCCAAGCAGCGTGGAAGGGATGCAAATCAACAGTATGGATTGCAGCTGGACCCCCGCAGGAGCGAGAAGACCTAGTAGCGCCACCGTAGCGGCCGAAATGGGGGATGCGGTGATTGCTTGCTGCGATGCAATGGTGGCAATCGAGAGTGGGCGCTCCGGGCGAATCCCGGCGTTGCGTGAAACTTCTGCAATGACAGGCAACAATGCGTAGATGATGTGTCCGGTGCCTGCCGCCAAGGTGAACAGGTACGCAATCAGTGGCGCCACCAGCGTGATGCCAGCTGGCCAGATGCGCAACGCCCGGGCCGCAATAAGAATGAGGTAGTCAAGGCCGCCGGCCGCCTGCATGGTGGCTGCCGCAGTGATTACCGCGAGAATCATTCCCAGCACCGTGCGAGGGGGCATCCCGGGGGGAAGTCCAAAGGCAAAAACCAGGATCACCAGTCCGACCGCCGCCACGGTCCCGAGAGCGATGCCTCCCAGGCGAGAACCTATGAAAATGCAGGCGAGTACGACCAGAAGCTCCAGCCAGATCATCACGCTGCCAGTCTTGCGCCGGCCCCGGTCATCGTTTTTGGATCGAGCACAGTACGGATTTGCTCTTCGGACAGTAAGTGCTTCTCGCGTACTAATTCAACGATACCCTTGCCGGTCTGCAGCGCCTCCGCCGCCAGGTCCGTCGCCACCTCATAACCCAGCAGCGGATTCAGCGCGGTGACCACACCGATGCTGTGTTCCACGTACTTGCGACAAACATCGCTATTGGCGCTTATGCCTTCCACGCAATGCTGGCGCAGCGTCACAGAGGCGTTCATGAACATGGTCTGCGATTCGAGAATGCAGTAAGCCATGACCGGCTCCATAACGTTCAGTTGCAGTTGCCCACCTTCGGCGGCGAGCGTCACTGCCAAGTCATTCGCGATCGCCTTGAAGCAAACCTGATTCACAACTTCCGGTATTACGGGATTCACCTTGCCCGGCATGATGCTCGACCCGGGCTGCATCGGTGGCAGGTTAATCTCATGAAGGCCGGCGCGGGGACCGGAGGACAGCAGGCGCAAGTCATTACAAATCTTAGATAGCTTGATTGCCAAGCTCTTGAGAACTGAGGAATACAAAACAAACGACTGGGTGTCTTGTGTGGCCTCAACCAGATTAGCTGCCAGCCGGATCGGCTTGCCAGTAATCGTTGCCAGGTGATCGACCGATCTTTCGGCATATCCTACCGGCGCATTCAGACCGGTTCCGATGGCGGTGCCGCCCATGTTGACTTCGTAAAACACGTTCTCCACCCGCTCCAAGGCAGAAATCTCATTGTCCAGGCTCTCCCCGAACGCATGAAACTCTTGCCCGAGGGTCATGGGAACAGCATCCTGCAACTGGGTGCGTCCCATCTTGATCACGTCGCGATACTCGTCGCCTTTTTGATGAAAGGCCACAACCAGCTTGCGTAACTCCGCGGTTAGCTTCCCATTGAGCAGACAAATGGCGATATGTAAAGCCGTGGGATAGGCATCATTTGTCGACTGCGAACGGTTGACGTGGTTATGGGGGTCACAGTGCTCGTACTGGCCTTTTGTATAACCCATGAGCTCCAGTGCGCGATTGGCGATCACCTCATTGGCTGCCATGTTGGTTGAAGTGCCGGCCCCGCCCTGAATGAGGTCTACAAGAAACTGCTCGTGAAGACGTCCGTCAATAATCTCCTGGCAAGCGCCATCGATCCCAAGTAGAACTTCTTTGCCAAACTGCTTGCAGTCGTAGTTGGCGCGTGCGGCAGCCATCTTCACGATGGCCAGCGCCCGAATCAAGTCCGGATACTGGGAGATAGGGACCCCGGAGATGTGAAAGTTTTCCAGAGCACGCGCGGTCTGTGCTCCATAGTAAGCATCGTCGGGAACGGCCTTGTTGCCAAGCAAATCATGCTCGATGCGCATGCAAATCTCCCTGTTAGTGTGCGGACAACCCACAATAGCAGCGGCTCAAGAACAGTCCACTGGCACAAATTGCAGTCCCATAGAGCGGGGAAGGCATTAGATATTGCAGTTGACTCTTGCTTGTTGGTAGCAGCGTGGCAACTTCAAACGTGAGCGGTCCGAAGTTCGAGCGGCACAGGAAGATGTTCCCTGGGGCGCGCCCGCGAACCGATTCCTGAAAGGATAGTTCTATGCGGTCGAGACTCAGATTGTCCCTGGTTGGGATAGTGGTTCTGACCTTTGGAATGTCCCAAACATCCGCGGGTCAGGAAAAAAAGCTTCCCAATATCGTGATCCTGGCAACCGGTGGAACCATTGCCGGGACAGCCGCGAACGCAACCCAGGCCTCCTACACGTCGGGCGCGGTAAAGATAGACGCGATGGTGGCGGCCGTTCCGGGTCTGAAGGAACTTGCCAATCTGAAAGGAGAGCAAGTTGCGAACGTTGGATCACAAGACATGACGTTGGAGATCATGCTCACGCTTGCCAAACGTATCAACGCGCTACTGGCCCAGCAAGATGTCGACGGTATTGTGGTCACTCATGGCACCGATACCATGGAAGAAACCGCCTTTTTTCTCAACCTTGTGGTCAAAAGTTCCAAGCCGGTGGTTCTAGTGGGCGCGATGAGACCCTCGAATGCGGTCAGCGCGGATGGACCACTGAACCTATTCAACGCTGTGGGCGTTGCGGCTGACCCGAAATCCAGGGGGCGAGGAGTGCTGGTCGTGATGAACGATTGGATTCACGGCGCACACTCGCTCACGAAGACGAGCACAACTGCCGTTCAGACCTTCATGTCGCCGCTGCGAGGCCTGGTCGGGATTTCCACTTACGGGAAAAACGACTTCTACAACAGCCCCCAATGGAGGCATACGACGGAAAGCGAATTCGACATCACGAACACCCAAGCGCTACCACGAGTCGACATACTCTATGCCTATGCGGACATGCCCGCGGACTTAGTCGAGGCCTCGGTAAAAAACGGTGCTAAGGGAATCGTCATCGCGGGAGTGGGAAATGGCAACATGAACAAAGCTTCTCTGGAAGCAGCCGCTAGAGCAGCAAAGAAAGGCATTGTGGTAGTCAGAAGCAGCCGGGTCGTTACCGGGGTCGTTGGGCGCAATGTCGAAATCAACGACGATGAAATGAATTTTGTCGTATCCGATGAACTCAATCCCCAAAAAGCAAGGATTCTCTTGATGCTCGCCCTCCTCAAGCCGCGGACGAGTGCTGAAGTTCAGAGCTTGTTCTACAGCTACTGAAGGGCAGCCCTGCTTGTGCTCTCTTCATGAGGCGCCTGGCTCACGAAGCCGCCTGGTCGCTAGGCCTCTCAAACGGGTACGGCTGCCAAATCGATGCGGTGCGAGCAGGGGATAGGTTGGGATCCTGTTCATTCCAGTCCGTTCAGCAGTTTTGCCAGATCTGAATGGCGCTGAGGTCTCTCGTGCTGACTTTCACGGCGAAACTAGGTTCTAATGAGACCCGGTTTGTGCTACTTATATGAGGGTTATGCTGAGCGGGCCTACGTTCGGACGCCGGCGATTCGTCTGGGTTCTGAGTGCAGTTGGCGTGGCTCTTGGCGGGTTGCTGCTGTGGTACGGCGCCGGTTCACTGTTTAGCCGAGACCAAGTGCATTTCAGCACCCAGATCCGGCCCATCCTGAACCAGAACTGTGTTCAATGCCACGGCGGCGTGCGGCAAAAGAACGGCGTTTCTTTCATCTACCGCGAGGAAGCGCTTGGCGTGGGGAAGTCGGGCCGTCGGACGATTGTGCCAGGCGATCCTAGTGCTTCTGAGTTGATCGCCCGCATCACCTCCAAGGACCCCGAAGTCCGGATGCCGTATCATGCGGCACCGCTTCCCGCCAAACAAATCGAACTCCTCCGCCGATGGATCCAGCAGGGCGCCAAGTGGGAAGACCACTGGTCATTCGTAGCGCCCAAACAGCAGACGATTCCTTCCGTGAAGCAAGCCGATTGGCCGAAACAATCTTTGGATCACTTCATCCTCGCGCGACTGGAAAAGGAAGGACTGCATCCATCTCCAGAAGCCGGCAAGGCGGAACTGTTGCGCAGGGCATCCCTGGATCTTACCGGACTCCCGCCGACAGCGGAGGAGCAGGCCGCCTACATGGCAGATTCCTCCCCAAACTCCTACGAGAAACAAGTGGACCGATTGTTGGCCTCGCCACGCTACGGCGAACGCTGGGCGGCGATGTGGCTGGATCTCGCTCGATATGCCGACACCAAGGGATATGAAGCCGATCGCGAACGACCCGGAGTTTGGCCTTTTCGCGATTGGGTGATCCAAGCGTTCAACCGCAATCTCCCGTACGACAAATTTGTCATTACCCAGCTGGCCGGAGATGAGCTGCCGAATGCAACCTTTGAAGATCGGATTGCGACCTCATTTCATCGCCAGACGCCCAATAACGACGAAGGGGGGACGGATGATGAGGAATTCCGGTTGGTTGCCGTCATGGACCGCTCAGCAACCACTTGGTCCGTGCTAAACGGCTTGACCATGAATTGTGTGCAGTGCCACTCGCATCCTTATGACCCAATTCATCACAATGAGTATTACAAGTCGCTTGCTTTCTTTAATACAACGCAGGATGCCGATTATCCCAGCGACGCCCCGGTGTTGCGTGTCCCCAAAGACCGCTCTCGCGATTCGGAAGCGGCCCAGTTGCAGCAGGAGATCGCGGCGTTAACGGGATCATTGGTTGACCAAGGCCGCAGCCTGGAAGCTCAGACCCGGTGGATCCCTGTAACCATCACCTCGGCAACGGCGAGTGAGGCAGCCGCCTTGCGATGGGAGATCGTTCAATTGGAACGCAAACTCGGTGAATTGAAAAAGAGCAAGCTCCCTGGTAAGGAAGCGAAGTATAAAGAGGCTAAAGACCGCGAGAAGGAGATTCGCGACCTTGCGAAGGCAATTGGGGAAGACAGAAAGCTGGCTGACGCAAGAGCGAAGGTTAGGCCAGTTGCCTTTCAGGTACAGAATGCTGAGTTCGACGCGGCTTCGACGACTCCTGGTAAATCGGTTTATGAAGTCAAACTAACCACGGTCTTGCCGAGTTTGACAGCGTTGCGAATGGAAGTGTTCCCCGGTGAGCCCGAGGTTGCACAGCATACTCCGGAGTTAGGTTTTATCGTCGAAAAAGTGGACGCATGGGCCGTCGGCCCGGACGGGCGTGCGCAGCAAGTCGCATTCCGGAATTTTGTACCGGACTCTCAGACAAGTCTCTCTGAGGCGGTGTCTCGTGCGGTTCAAGCCAAACCTGGACAGGAAGCGGATGCAGAAACCGGCGGGTTTGCCTCGAACCCAAGCTTGTTCCAAAGCCGCTGGCTGGTAGCTGTTCCCGCCTCGCCGATTCAACTCTCACCCGGCAGCTACTTAAAAGTCCACTTGACGCAAACCAGTACGATTTCAAGCAAGCCCGCCCTGGTGAAGAGGGCAAGATTGTATGTCAGCGCAGACACTCGTTGGACCGAACTCAGTTCCGACCGTAACTACAACATTGGCCTTGCAAGGCTCACAAGCCTAGAGAAGCGACTGGAGAAAATACCGACCGTTGAGACACCGGTGATGGCGGAGCAGCCGGCATATGAATTCCGAAAAACTCTGGAATTTGAGCGCGGAAATTTTCTTACCAAGTCCGGGCCCGCACTGAGCCCCGATGTACCTGCCATCTTTCCTCCGCTTCCCGCCGGAGAGCCACGGAATCGACTTACCCTCGCACGATGGTTCTTTTCTCCGGGACAACCCCTGACTGCACGTACGGCAGTAAACCGCTATTGGGAGCAGCTGTTCGGTACCGGCATTGTCGAAACGCTTGAAAATTTTGGCAGCGTAGGAGAGGAACCGAGTCACCCTGAACTGCTCGATTGGCTCGCCCTGCACCTTCAGAACGATCTTCACTGGAACATCAAGGCCCTGTTACGCGAAATGGTGCTCAGTGCAACCTATCGACAAAGCGGGAAAACGACGCCTGAACTGAGCGAAAAGGATCCACGCAACCGGCTGTTGGCTCGCGGACCCGAGCAGCGCCTCACCGCAGAGATGGTCCGGGATCAGGCGCTTCTGGCAAGCGGACTCCTCAATCTGGCTATGGGGGGACCTCCGGTAATGCCGCCCCAGCCTGCGGGAATTTGGAATTCGGTTTACAACGAAAGCAAGTGGGTGGACGCAAAGGGCCCGGACCGCTACCGCAGGGCGATTTACACCTACATTAAGCGGACAAGCGGATATCCAAGTTTTCTTACCTTCGATGCTTCTGATCACGACACTAGTCTCGCGCGGCGTATTCCTACCAACACGCCCCTGCAAGCTCTGGTGACATTAAATGATCCGGTTTACGTGGAAGCCTCCGAGGCGTTAGCTGCTCGTATGATGAAGGCGTCAGCAAATCTCGATAGACAATTACAGTATGGCGCGCATTTGGTTCTTTCCCGTGGCCTGACTGAAAATGAGCTGACGACGTTGCGCCGCATGTTCACCAGAGCCGCGGGTTCAGGGAAAGGCGCAAGGTTGGTAGTATCAGGAGCCGGGCTCAACTCGGGTAAGGATCGTCAGGCGCTGACCGCAGCAGCCGGTGTCTTGCTGAACTTGGATGCCGCATTGACTAGGTGAATCTTTTATGGCGAATCCCGAACTTCAAATGGCGATCTTGCACGCTCAGACGCGGCGCCATTTTCTGCGATCGCTCGGCAGTGGGGTAGGATCGCTATTCCTCGGGAGCTCGCTCGCGAATTACGCGGCCGCCGCGGATGCCAGCGCCGGGGAGAGACCGAATCTGTCGTTTGCGCGTGATGCCGCCATGCCGCTCTCGCAACTCCCTCCGCAGTTTCCTGCAAAGGTTAAGCGGGTGATCTATCTGCACATGGCAGGCGCTCCCAGCCAGTTGGAGCTCTTCGACTACAAGCCTGAACTGCGGCGCCTCGACGGCCAGGACTGTCCGGCATCTTTTCTGGCGGGCAAACGATTCGCGTTCATCAGTGGCGTTCCCAAACTCCTAGGTTCCCAGTACCCGTTCAAGCAGGCTGGACAGAGCGGACAATGGATCTCAGATCGCTTGCCTCACATAGCCGGCCACGTGGATGACATTTGTTTCATCAAGTCCATGCGGACCGACCAGTTCAATCATGCCCCCGCGCAACTGCTGGTGCATACCGGTAATCCGAGGTTGGGTTATCCGGCCTTTGGCTCCTGGGTGCTGTACGGTTTGGGAACCGAGAACCAGAACTTGCCCGGATTCATCGTTCTGCTGTCGGGTGGCAAATCGCCAGATGGCGGCAAGCAGTTGTGGAGTTCAGGTTTCCTCCCCAGCGTCTATCAAGGAGTGCAATGTCGGTCGCATGGCGAGCCGGTGCTGTACCTGAATAACCCTCCCAGGGTGGATCGTGGCTTGCGGCGCACCATGCTCGATGCGATCGATGAAATTGACCGGCAGACACATGCCGAATTTGGCAATCCCGAGACGGTGACGCGGATTGCGCAGTACGAGCTGGCGTTTCGGATGCAAATGGATGCCACTGATGCGATGGATATTCATAAGGAACCGGAATCGGTTCGCGCGAAATACGGGTGTACGTCGGCCGGTTCCGAATTCGCCAACAACTGCCTAGTGGCCCGGCGACTTGCAGAACGAGGTGTGCGCTTCATTCAGCTTTACCACTGGGGATGGGATTCGCATGGCGCGACTGCCAAAGAAGCCTTAAACATTGGATTTAATGATCGCTGCCGGGAAGTGGATCAGCCTACGGCAGCCTTGTTAGCCGATCTGAAGGAACGTGGCTTGCTGGAAGATACCCTGCTGGTGTGGGGTGGAGAATTCGGCCGCACCCCGATGCGTGAAAATCGTAACGGGCAAGAAATGAAATATGTAGGTCGCGACCACAACCCGGATGCATTCACCATCTGGCTGGCAGGTGGGGGCGTGAAACATGGAATCACGTACGGGCAGACCGACGAGATGGG
>Ga0068855_100009973_pt1 | contig 11448 bp, 7 predicted proteins | sample KBSCornC52_FD_66592 | JGI IMG/M metagenome (GOLD analysis project Ga0068855, IMG submission 66592) | Corn rhizosphere microbial communities from Kellogg Biological Station, Michigan, USA - KBS Corn C5-2 | ecosystem: Host-associated > Plants > Roots > Rhizosphere > Soil ... | reverse complement strand
CATTCATGAAGGCCACGCGGCTGCAAATGTGGTCGGCGCGAATGCAGTCGTCATGAGCTCCGCAGTGCGTCCCGATAATCCCGAAGTCGTCGAAGCACGACGTCTGGGGCTGCCGGTGATCCCTCGTGGCGAGCTGTTGGCCGAGTTGATGCGTTTGAAATTCGGCATCGCGATCGCGGGGAGCCACGGAAAAACGACGACCACCTCTATGGTGGCCGCCGTATTGATCCATGCCGGTCTGGATCCTTCCGTGATGGTGGGCGGGCGCGCTGCTGTGCTGCGTGGATCCAACGCGCGCGTGGGAGCGGGTCACCATCTGGTGGTCGAGAGCGATGAGAGCGACGGATCGTTCCTGAAGCTGGCGCCCATACTGGCCGTGGTCACGAACATCGACCGCGAGCACCTGGATCATTACGCGGATCTGGAGGCGATCTGCCGGGCGTTTGTCGAGTTCGTGAACCGTGTACCTTTCTATGGCGCCTCGATCCTCTGCCTGGACGACGAAAACGTGCAGCGCATTCTGCCACGCATCAATCGCCGCGTGATTACGTATGGCGTTAGTGCGCAAGCCGATCTGCGGATTACTCGTTCTTCTACCGGCCACATGGCCAGCGAATTTCATCTGGTGCATCACGGCAGCGACCTGGGCTGCTTTCGCCTCCCCGTGCCCGGCGCGCATAACGTGAGCAACTCGGCTGCGGCCGTCGCTGTCGCGCTGGAACTGGAAATTCCGATCGAGACGATTCGGGAGGCTCTGGCGGGATTCAGCGGCGTCGACCGCCGCTTTCAAGTGCGCGGTGCGGAGCAGGGAATCACCGTCATCGATGATTACGGGCATCATCCTACCGAGATTCGCGCGACCCTGGCCGCCGCGCGAGCCTGCCGGTACCGCCGCATCCACGTGCTGTTCCAGCCCCATCGCTACACCCGTACGCAGGCGCTGATGGACGATTTCGCCAGCGCATTCCATCAGGCCGACACTGTTCATCTTGTCGATATTTATCCTGCATCGGAGCAGCCAATCGAGGGCGTCACTTCGCAAGCCCTGGCCGAGCGCATGCAAACCTTCGGGCACCGCGGCGCGATGTATGCCGGAAGCATGGACGCAGGTATCGAATCGGTTCTTAATGCTGCGGACGCGGGCGACGCGATCGTCACGCTAGGCGCAGGAAGCGTTTCGCAAGCGGGCTCGGTAATCGTCGAAAGACTAAGGAGCAAGCGTTAGCGTGGGCCGCAAATCGTACGAGGGGACGGGTGTGTTGCCGGGATTGGAGGATGAGGTCCGTCCGGCTACACCGCCGGGTCGCACCGCCTCCAAGAAAGCTGCGAACTCCGCGCGCACCCAGCGTTTTTCGATGCCGCGCCTGATCGCGACCTTCGTCACCGCGGCGATTTTCCTCGGCTTGGTCCTCTACGGGTTCCATCGGTTGGAGCAGTTCCTGATTATGGATTCGCGTTTCGCGCTCACCGGGCCGGGCGACGGATCTTCGCTTGAAATAGATGGTGCGGCGCATGCTTCCCGGCCTTCCATCGAGAAAATTTTCGGTGACGATACTGGCGCCAGCGTCTACTTGATCCCTCTGGCTGAACGTCGAGACGCGATCCGCGACGTGCCCTGGGTTCGCGAAGCTTCGGTGGCGCGCGTCTGGCCAAATCGCGTGATCGTCCGCGTCAAGGAACGTACTCCGGTCGCCTTCGTCCGGATGAATGCGTCGCGCTTCGGGTTGATTGATGTGGATGGCGTCATTCTTCCGCCGGCGACCGACCGGTTCAAGTTGCCGGTATTGTCGGGTGTTCGGCCCTCCGATTCCGTTGCCAAGCGGCGCGAAGGTGTCCAGCGAGTGCTGCGACTGGAGTCCGACCTGGGTGAGGCCATGGCGAACATTTCGGAAATCGATGTATCCGACGGCGACAACCTTAAGGTCTCGCAACCCTACGATGGGCGCAGCTTGACGCTGTTGCTGGGCGACCGCAACTTTGCCGCGCGCTACGGGAATTTCGTCAGTCATTATGGCCAGATCCAGCAGCATCTGCCCGGCGCGGCAGTCTTGGATCTGCGTGTAGAAGATCGCATCACAGTGGTGGAGTAGAAGTCAGCATGGCAGGTAAGACACAACTCGCGGTAGGACTGGACGTCGGCAGCTCGCGGACGCGAGCGGTCATCTGCGCGCTGGATGGCGACCATATCCGCTGTCTGTCCTATGGGTTGGCGGTGTCGGCCGGCTGGACCAAGGGACGCATTACCGACCAGGATGCAGTGGCCGAATCGATTCGCGCTGCGGTGGCCGACGCGGAGCGGGGAGCCGGCGTCTCGGTCGAAGCTGCCACGCTCGGCATGGGCGGACGCGCGATTCATGGAGCGCAGGGCCGCGGTCTGTACGAGTTCGGCCGTCCCCGCGAAATCGATCAGGACGATCTGATCTACGCGGTGGAATTGGCCTCGGACGTGGCATTGGAGCGCGACCGCATGCTCTTGCACGTCGCTCCACAGGATTTCATTCTCGACGGGCGCGCCGGTTTTCGCCGTCCTACCAAAGGCGTGTGCTCGCGCCTGGAAGCCAACGTTCATCTGGTGACTGCTTCCGTCCAGGAACATCAGGCTTTGATCGCGTCGGCTCACCTGGCCCACCTGCCGGTGGAAGAAACGGTATTCGAGCCGATGGCGGCGGCGTACGCGTGCGTAGGACCTGAGGAACGTGCCCGCGGCGTCGCCGTGGTCGATATCGGTTTGGAATCGAGCGGTTTGGTGGTTTATGACGGCGAAAAGCTCATTCTCGCTTCCAGCATTCCGGTGACCGCCGACCACTTCACTCGCGATATCGCCTGGATGTTGAAAGTCTCGTATGAGGACGCCGAGAGCCTCAAACAGCAATACGGCTGCGCGATGCTGGGCCTGACTGCCGAATCGACGCTGATCGAGATCCCTTCGCCCGAGGGCCGCATGCCGCGCGAAGCGCATCGCAGCGAACTGATCGAAGTACTGGAAGCTCGCGCCGACCAATTGTTCAGTTTCGTGCGCGCCGAGATTCAGCGCGCGGGGATGGATCGCAGTCTGCTCGAAGGTGTCCTGCTGACCGGCGGTGGAGCGATGCTGCCCGGCATGTGGGATATGGCCGAGAAAAAGCTCGACTGTACCGCCTGCCTGGGTCTGTCGAAAGGAATCGGCGATTGGCCCGAGGAGCTGCGCAGTCCGGTGTGGGCGACTGCTGCCGGACTGGCGATGTATTCGGCCAAATTGAAATTGCACCGGCCGCCGCCGCGGCGCAGCCGGGGTTTGATGGGGCTGGTGATGCGGTGAGGTTTGCAGTGAGGTGATGCGATGAAAGAATTGAGCGCTCAGAAGAAGAAGGAAACCATGGCACTCGATAAATTGAAGTTCGTGATTCAAGAAGAACCTGCACCCCGGACACGGATTCGTGTGTTTGGCGTCGGCGGAGGCGGCTCTAACGCCGTCGCGCGAATGCTGCAGGAAGGTCTGGCAGGCGTGGAGTTTTGCGTCCTGAATACCGACGTTCAGGCGCTCGCGTCCTCACCTGCGCCGACGAAGTTGGCGATCGGGTCCAAAATCACCAACGGTCTGGGCGCCGGGTCCGACCCTTCCGTCGGGCGCCAGTCCGCGCTCGAAGATACCGAAAAGATTATCGACATGCTGGACGGCGCCGACATGGTGTTTGTCACTGCCGGATTGGGCGGCGGCACAGGTACGGGAGCCGCGCCGGTGGTCGCTTCGCTTGCCAAAGAGCTGGGCGCGCTGACGGTGGCCGTTGTCACCAAGCCGTTCGCCTTTGAGGGATCGAAGCGGCGCAAGCAGGCCGAGCAGGGTCTCCTCGAACTCGGCGGCGTGGCTGATACGGTTATCGCGATTCCCAACGACCGCCTGCTGGATCAAGCTTCGCCCGATACCAGCATCTTCGATGGATTCCGCCTGGCCGACGATGTTCTGCGGCAAGCCGTGCAGGGGATCAGCGACATCATCACCACGCCTGGCCTAGTCAATCGCGATTTCTCGGATATCCGCAACATCATGGTCGGCATGGGCTACGCCATGATGGGCACCGCGACCGCGTCGGGCTCCAATGCTGCTGCGGCGGCGGCCGAGAAAGCCATCGGATGTCCGCTGCTCGATGAAGGCGGCGTGCGCGGCGCTCGCGGCGTGCTGGTCAACATCACAGGATCCCGCAGCCTGGGCCTTCACGAAGTCAACAAGGCCTGCACTCTGATCCGCGACGCAGCCTGCAATGAGGATGTCGAAATCAATTTCGGCGTTGTGCTGAATGAAGCGATGGGCGATGAAGTCAAGGTTACTGTGATCGCTACTGGATTCGAGCGCGCAGGTTTACCCTCCATCGCGCGGCGTCCGCGTACGACCGATACGCCGGTTTTCGAAGTGCCGCGCACTCCCATCGCTCATGTGGCGCCGCCGGAGCCTGCCGCCGTGGAAACCGCCGCGCAGGAACTCCCTCCGATCGAAGAAGCGCAAGCGGAACCTGAGCCGCAGTACGAAGAGATTCCCAAGGCTGCGGCAGCACACGCCAATGGCGCATCCGAGCCTATGTTCGACGATCTGGACGTTCCGCCGATTCTGAAACGCGATCGTCGCTTTGTACAGTAAGACGACTAACCGGAGACGATTCGTAGCGCGTCCTGAAATCGTACCGCCCGCATGTTCTGCAAGAGCTGGTTCATATGAACCCTCGCGTACTGCAGCTTTGCTTCAGCGGGGGCCAGGCTGATTTTGCCTTCCCAGATGCCGTTATGAAAATCCCGGAAATCCGGAGCCTTCGCATTGGGCTCAATTGGCCTGCCTCCAGAGCCAAATAACATGAAGACGATAGCGCTGAGCATGTGCATGGTCTGGCGCATGAGGTAAAACCGCGCGAGCCTGTATTCACCCGCAGCTTCTCCGAAATACGTCCGCAGATAAGCGTCTTCCTCCGCGTCATTCGTGACAACAAAATTCGCCACGATCGCGAGATCGAAGTACCGGTCGTTCAAGAAGGCGGCTTCCCAATCCACCAGCCAGGGGCGGTTTCCGTCGAAAAGGATGTTTTCCGGTTTCAGATCGTTGTGACACGACACCATGTCCGAATCCCGCGGGTAAACGCTGGTTACACGGGCGTACCGTTCGAAGAGTTCCGCGGTTTCACTCTCGGGCAGAATGTTTGCACCACGGAATCTTTGAATGAACCCATCCACGCTGACGATACTCTTGGGTTTCGAGAACGGCGGCAGTCCGTGCAGCGTGCGAAGCGTAGCGGGTAACCGAGCCAGAGCCTCGGTTCGTGGAAACGGCCGTGCCTGCACGAAATCGGTGATCGAAACCCGATCTTCGCTGCTCGTGTACCAGACCCGTGGTGCGATTCCAGCCTCCGCTGCCTGCTTCATGCAGGCAAAGTGGTTGGTTTGATCGCCTCGGCCAGGGCCGGCAGTGACGCCCGTATCCATGACGACGCGCAACAGATATGGACATCCCCGCACGACGATGCGAAAGACGAGGGCCGAGCTTAGCCCCGCAGTCATCATCCGTATGTCTTCGAACTCGGCTACCCCAAACGCTTCTCGCAGCGCGCGCGCCACAGCATCTTTTTTTGTTTCCGGAATCATGAAGTCCTCCTCGTCCAGCTTTCCAATCCTACCCAAAACAATCCTGGATAACGGATTGTTTTCAACTAGTTACGCCTGCTATACTTTAGTTGGCGGGGCAGTTTACACGCCGAAATTTCCCTTCAAACGCAGGGAAGTCTGTGCTGTTTTCCAGCGTCTAAGCAACAATGTCTCTGCTCGCTGACGTTCGGTCAGGCCTTCGATCCCTGCTCAAAAATCCTGGTTTCACGGCCGTCGCTGTAATCATGCTGGCGGTTGGCATCGGCATCAACGCCACGGTTTTCACGGTGACCAACGCCGTCCTTTTCAAAGGATTCGCATTGGTTTCCGGGAATGATCGCCTCCGCTACATCAGCTACAAGAACTCCAACTGCTGCGTCTCCTATCCCGATTTTCTGGATTGGCGAGCTCAGTCTCAGTCTTTCGAGGGAATGGCGATTGTTCACGGCGTATCCATTGCCCTGACCGATTCGAGCGGTTTTCCCGAGAATCTCAGCGGAAACGAGAACAGCTCCGACGTCTTTAGAGTGGTCGGCGCGAAACCGATCATGGGACGAGACTTTACGTCCGGTGATGAGGTGCCGGGGGCAGCTCCTGTTACGATCCTGCACTACGGCTTCTGGGAGCGCAGGTACGGAAAAGATCCAAATATCATCGGACGAACGCTGCGGATGAACGGTGCTCTCACGACCGTGATCGGCGTGATGCCCCAAGGTTTTTCGTTCCCCCAAAGAGTAGACGTATGGGTGCCGCTGGTGCAGACTCCTCGCGTGATGAAGCGCGAAAACCGGGAGACCTGGATGGTGGTCGCCCGGCTGGCCGAGGGCGTCACTGTCGAAAGCGCCCGTGCGGATATGGACATCATCGGCAGGCGTCTTGCAGCCGAGTATCCGGTCACGAATCACGACCTTCTTCCCGAAATACAAACCTTTACTCAGTTCTTCATTGGGCCAAACGGAGCCTTGATTTATGGGTCCATGTGGGGTGCGGTTGGATTTGTGCTTTTGATCGCGTGCGCCAATCTCGCGAATTTGCTGCTGGCCCGCGCGATCGGCAGGTCGCGAGAGATTTCCGTCCGCATCGCACTGGGGGCGGGGCGGTGGCGGATCATCCGGCAGCTCCTTATTGAGAGCGTGATGCTATCGGGCCTGGGCGGTTTTCTGGGCTGGTGGATCGCCAAATGGGGTGTACGCACCTATGATCTCGCCATGGCTCGCAAGTCATCCTGGCTGATCGTTGACTATACAATGGACAACCGCGTTCTTGCGTATCTCACCGCGATCTCGATCGGCACCGGAATCCTGTTTGGACTCGCACCGGCGCTGCGGCTATCGAGACTCGACGTCAACGCCACACTGAAGGACGGTGGTCGAGTTGCCACCGGCGAGGGCCGCGGGAAACATCTGTCCGCGCTCCTGGTGACGGCAGAAATGGCGCTGGCCATCGTGCTGCTGGCGGGCGCCGGCGTGATGATCCGCAGCTTTCTGAAGATCCACAATGCCGATATCGGCGTCAATACCGCCAATATTCTCGGAGCGGCCATCGATCTCCCTTCCGCCAAGTATGCGCGTGCTGAGGACAAGATTTCCTTCTACGAGCGTCTCATTGCCCAGCTTGGAACCATGCCAGGCGTGGAATCCGTAGCGACGGCTGACGGCCTGCCTGCGTGTTGCTCGAACCGGCTCCCGTACGAACTTGCGGGCGCGCCACCGGCCGACGACTCGCACAGCGCACGGCTTGCTGAGATGAAAATCAGCCCCGGGTACTTCCGGACTCTGGGAGCGAGGCTGCTCTCCGGCCGTGAGTTCAATGACGCCGATGCCGCTTCGGGTGTTCCGGTGGCGATCGTGAATCAGTTGTTGGCGGCCCGGTTCTGGCCGGAAGAAGATCCGCTGGGCAAACGTCTTCGGTTTTTCAATAGAGATGCGCCTGGACCGTGGTTGACCGTGGTTGGCGTCGTCTCGAATATCATCCAAAATGACGCAAATCGGCAAAGATTCGATCCTCTGGTTTATCTCCCGTTTCGGCAAGACCCGGGAGGGGGTGCCTGGGTGCTCGTGCGAACTCGCGGTCGTCCCGAGAGTCTGGCAAGTGCCTTTCGTAATGAGGTCCAGGCACTGGATTCCGATCTCCCCTTATATGGCCCCATGCCCATTGCAGAACGCATGGAGAGGTTTTGGGACAGCCGATTCTATGGAGCGCTGTTCTTAATTTTTGCCGCGATTGCTCTCCTGCTCGCTTCGATTGGTCTGTACACCGTGATCGCGCATTCGGTGAGCCAGCGCACTCAGGAGATCGGCGTTCGCATCGCGATCGGTGCAACCACCCGCGATATTCTTTCGCTGGTGTTCAGGCAGGGGATGATTCCACTGGGAATCGGCCTGGCCATCGGACTGAGTGCATCGCTAGCGGTTAATCGACTTCTGGAATCCATGCTGGTCCAGGTGTCACCGTCTGATCCGATCACACTTCTGGTCGCATCCGGCGTGCTGATTCTGGCGGCGATGCTGGGATGCCTGATTCCGGCGCGCCGCGCGATCCGCGTCGATCCCGCGGATGCTCTCAGGCACGAATAGCATCCACGGGATCGTAGGACTGGTTGGTTATTTCCCCACGGCTTTCCACAGCTCCGCCTTGGTCTGCGGAGTAGCGGAAGTATGCACATTGATATAGCGATCGAAGTCGAGATTCATCTTCTCGAGAATCGGGACCAAGGCTTTGATGTGATCGTTAGCCGGTTGTCCCGGAGCCGGCAGCGAGAAGTCGCCCTGGAAGAGGATCTTCTCCTTGGGGATATAGGCGATCATCAAGCCGTTGGAGTGAGGAACCGGAGAGACGTGATACAACTCAACGGTTCGCGTTCCGTCCGAGTAGACCTTCTTCTCTGCAACCGTTTCCACTTTGGCTTTCTTCGGATTTTTGGCGAGAACGTCATCCAGCAGGGTTCTGGGAGTGTTAAGCGCCTTCTCCAAAAACTCCTCGTTGTTCTTCTGCGTGATGATCGTTGCCCCTTCAGCCACCAGCGCCGGCAGCCCTCCGGTGTGATCGGAGTGGGGATGCGTAACCATGACATAACGGATCGGCTTGTTGGGGAACAGCTCCTTCGTTTTGGCGATGTACGCGGTACCACGGGCCACGGATTGTCCAGCCTCCAGCATCATGACGTAGTCCTTGAACTCCACGATCACCGAATCGTAACTGCCCGGTCCGGTGGTGAGCCTGTAGAGGCCGTCGCCCAGCTTTTCGGTAGTGACGACCAGAGGAGCCGGAGCACCGCCGCCACCGCCTCCGCCTTTACCGGCAACCGGAGCGGGTGCAGGAACCAGCGTCGCCAGATCGGGAGGATTCCCCTTCGCTGCCGTCACATCGACCACAAAGAAGGGCCATCCGCCGCGCGTCTGCACGATCTTCGCGGGAGCCATGACCCCGCCGAAATCCTTCCAGCCCGAGTAGACCGCGAGGATGTGCATGTCGCCCATAATGTTGTCTCCCAGCCATGTTTCGACCCGCTCGACGATGTTCTGGTCATTCACATAGCCGTTGATGACGTAGTTCTTGCCGGAGACCGCCTTGACGGTCGGGCTCCAGGTCAGCACGGTGTAGTTCTTGCCATCGACCTTCTTCTTGCTCACCGTCGCGTTGTTCGCGGCAGCGCCTTTGAGGAAACCCCAGGGCGTGATGTAAAACTCCAGGGAGTTGTTCCAGGGTTGCGCGACGTCGGACTGCTGCGCCGTGACCTGTTGAAAGAACGTTCCAGGCATCGGCTGTGTTGCGCCGCCGCCCGCCGGATTGTTCGTCGCTCCGGTTGCGCGCGACGCGGGGGCGGTCAAATCGATGACGCGGACGTAGTTGTTGATCGGCCGCATGGGATCATGCGTTCCCCTGCAATTCATATCGGCGGCGTTGGATCCGCATTGCTGGAAGGCAACGTCCTTTGCCGATCCTGAGTATGTGATGGATTTCAAATCGCCCATGGCCTTTTGCGCACTGGCGATTACGGTTTTGGCATCCTGCGCGATGGCGCTCGCACACAGGGACGCCAGGCAGATTGCGCTTACAGCAAGTTTTTTCACAGCTTCTTCTCCTATGAACATCTTGGTTGCTCGATACCCGTCTGGAACATTAACATTCTATAACCACTGGGTCTCTCCTGGGGTAGCGAAGGTCAAAAGGGCTTCGTATCCGCGCGAAATAGTGCTATCCAAGTAGAGTCATGATCAAACTCACCCGGCGGCAGTTCGGCGGAAGCCTGCTCGTTGCAACCCAAGCAACTCCGCGACTCTTTGGCAAATCCGCCTCGACAGGAGCTATCGATAAGGTACTGAGTGAAGGCATCCAGCGCAGGCAGATCCCCTGCGTCACGGCCATGGTCGCCTCCACCGATAGCATTCTGTACAGCGGCGCCTTCGGCAAACGCGATTCGGCATCCGGTGTCGATGTCAAACCCGATTCGATCTTCGCCATCGCGTCCATGACCAAGGCGATTACCTCGGTCGCGGCCATGCAGTTGGTCGAGCGTGGCAAGGTAAAGCTCGACGAACCTGTGGCCAAACACCTTCCTGAACTGGCCAAAATGGACGTTCTTCAGGGTTTCGACGCTGCCGGGAAACCTGTGTTGCGCCCCGCCACCAAACCGATCACCCTGCGTCATCTCTTGACACACACGTCCGGCTTCGCATATCCCACCTGGCATGAGGGGATGTTCAAGTACACCCAGGCCACCACGCCGCTGCCCCCGGGAATCGTCGCGCCTGTGGTTCCCCTGATGTTCGAGCCGGGAACTGCCTGGCAATACGGCTATAGCGCCGATTGGACGGGGAAGTTGGTCGAGGCCGTCAGCGGTCTGAACCTCGAGCAATACTTTCAGCGTAATATTCTCAAGCCGCTAGGGATGAACGACACGTCCTTCATTTTTCCGGCGGAGAAGTTCGATCGCCTGGTGGGCCGGGCGCAGCGGCAGAATGGGGGACCCCTGCAAGAGGTTCCTCGCGCGCTGCCGCCGAAACCCGCCGCGTTCAATGGCGGCGGAGGTCTCAATTCCACCGCGCCCGACTACATCAAGTTTATGCAGATGATCCTGCGCTACGGACGCTCCGGCGTGCGCGAGGAAATCCTTACGGCCAAATCGGTGGAGGCGATGTCGATGAACCAGATCGGCGGCCTGGGCGCGGGAAAACTGAAGTCTTTCATGCCCAACCTTTCTAGCGACGTGGATGTGCATCCGGGATTCGTCGACAAGTGGGGCCTGGGTTTCCTCATCAACACCACGGCGTATCCCGGCGGCCGCTCGGCCGGAAGCCTGGCCTGGGCCGGCGTCTACAACACGTTTTACTGGATCGACCAGCCGCGCGGACTGTGCGCCGTCATCATGATGCAGTTCCTGCCGTTCGTGGATAAGGAAGCCGTGGGATTGTTAGGGGACTTCGAGCGGGCGGTTTACGCCAACACATAGCCGCAAATATACGCGAATGAACGCGAATAGGGCTGGTGCGTGCCTGTTGCTTGTATTGGTACTCCCGCTTTGGAACCTGGGAGTAACCAAGTGGCAGCATGCGCATAATCCAGTACCCGGAAACTTTTATTCCGTCGACGGACGGCAGATGCACTTGCACTGCTCGGGCGCTGGCTTACCTTCGATCGTTATTGAGGCTGGCGCGAGCGCCGACTGGCTGGGCTGGCAGGGAGTGCAGCCGAAGCTTTCGCACTTGACGCGGGTTTGCACCTACGATCGCGCGGGGCATGGTTGGAGCCAGCCTCGCGCTGGTCCGCGGGATGCAGGGCCTGTGTGGGCACAAGAGCAGGAGGAATTAAAGACGCTCTCACCGCTAAGTTGGAGAGTGATCG
>Ga0068855_100009968_pt1 | contig 11453 bp, 14 predicted proteins | sample KBSCornC52_FD_66592 | JGI IMG/M metagenome (GOLD analysis project Ga0068855, IMG submission 66592) | Corn rhizosphere microbial communities from Kellogg Biological Station, Michigan, USA - KBS Corn C5-2 | ecosystem: Host-associated > Plants > Roots > Rhizosphere > Soil ... | reverse complement strand
TTCCGTAGCGTTCTGCCCCGAGAAACACAACGCATGTTGCAAGCGTGGGACGCACGCATCAATCGCGTGAGTTGGACTTCTCACCAAGTGCGCAAAGCCATGATCTCGAAGTTGAACGCAGGCATGAATGCGAACTTGCAGATCCTGCGCGTCTTGGTGCCGATGTGCCCGCTCTTGGGTCTCTTGGGCACGGTTTCCGGAATGCTCAACGTGTTCGACTCGATGGCCGCTCGCGGTTCCGCAGACGCTCGCTCCATGGCGAACGGTGTATCGGAAGCCATGATCTGCACACTGAGCGGTCTTGCAGTGAGTATCACAGGACTCTATCCGGTGTTCTGGTTTCGCCGCGCCGTACGCCGTGAAACAGAGTTGCTCGCGGATAAGTTCAGCTACTAGTGATGGACTTGAAACTCGAGGCATGGAGAGATGCATCAGACCTGGTTCTGACTAACTCCTAACCCCTAACTTCTAACTCCTTCCTCAACCATGCGCCTACGCAAACTCTCGATCGCATCCCATCACTCGGACGAAACCGGCATCGATCTCGCACCGATGCTCGATTTCGTATTGAACCTCCTCATCTTCTTCATCATCACTGCCGTCTTCGTCAAGGAGGTGGGTATCACCGTGAGCCGGCCGAATGCGGCCACGGCGGAAAAGAAGGAAGCCGGCAATATCCTGATCGCCATTCGCGACGGCGGTGAAATCTGGTTGGACAAACGCGTAGTCGACGTTCGCGCAGTGCGCGCCAACATCGAACGACTTCATGCGCAGCGTCCGGATGATTCAGTCGTCGTCGTGTCGGACAAGGGCGCGCACACCGGCATCTTGGTGCAAGTCCTCGATCAAGTGCGCCAAGGCGGCGTGCAAAACGTTTCCATCGCTTCTTCGGACAGCAAAGGCTAACTCCTCACCATGCAGTCGCACAGTCATGCAGCCGAGTCGGAGGAAACCGGCATCGACCTCGCGCCGATGTTGGATTTCGTGTTGAACCTGCTCATCTTCTTCATCATCACCACGTCGTTCGTCAAAGAAGCCGGCGTCACGGTCACGCGCGAACAAGCGCTCACGGCCGAGCACAAGGATTCCGGCAACATTCTGATCGCGATCCGCCCGAACGGCGAAATCTGGATGGACAAGCACGAAGTGGATCTGCGCGACGTGCGCGCGCAAATCGAACGCTTGCATGTCGAGCGCCCCGAAGACACGGTAGTCATCATCGCCGACAAGGATTCGCAAATGGGCGTGCTCACGCAGGTGATGGATCAAGTGAAACTGGGCGGCGTAAGCGATGTGTCTATCGCCGCTGCGCCCGCGGGAGGCTGATGATGCAAATGGCGATGAAACTGCCGCAGTCGCGTCTCGCGCCGGCGATTCTGGTATCGCTCGCCTTGTCGTTCAGTTTCTTCTGGTTGTTGTATTTCGTCACGCGAGGTCATCACGCGGGTGCAGATAAAGCGGAGACGTTGCCGACCATCGACTTCGTGCGCCTGAAGCGCGATACCGAGGTAGAAACATTGCAACGACGCAGACCACCGCCGCCTCCGCCGCCCAAAGAACCACCGCCGCCTGCGAAGATGAAAGTGGCCGCAGATACGGTGCAACAAGCTGCTTCGCCCATGCCGTTCGCCATGCCGAATCTCGGTCTCTCGCCGACAGGCGGCGGCGGCCCGATCATCGGACAAATGGGCGGTGGCGGCGGTCCTACACAGAGTTTCTTCGACGGCGACATCATTCCGTTGCAACGCATGGACCCTGCATATCCACGCGATGCACGCAGGGCCGGCATCGAGGGCTACGTGGTTCTCGAATTCACCGTGAACCCCGACGGCAGCGTGCGAGCGGTGAAAACTGTCGAAGCCAAGCCCAAAGGATTGTTCGAAGCAGCTGCGGCGACTGCAGCGATGAAGTGGGTCTTCAAACCCAAGATGGTCAACGGTGTGCCGGTCGAACAGAAAGGCCAGCAGCGCATCGAATTCAAGCTTAGGAAAGAGGAATGAGCATGAACAACGCCGCGCGTATCGCGATTGCATTGGCTGTGAGCGGAGTGCTCTTCGGTGTGAATGCCTCTGCCGCCGACTGCTCGGCCCCGCCGAAGAAAGTGGAGGGCATGAGCGAGGCCATCTACAAAGGCGTGCAGGAAGCCAACGAGGCGATGTCGAAGAATCAGATGAACGAGGCGATCAAAAAGCTGCAAGATCTAGCGGAGAAGGGCTCCGACTATGAGAAGGCACTCGTCAACTACAACTTAGGCACGGCGTACAGCAGCAAGAACGACTACACAACTGCTACCAAGGCCTTTGCCAAGGCGCTCAGTTACAACGCGTTACCGCAGCAGCAGACGGAGCAGTTGGAGTACACGCTGGGCCAGTTGCAGATATTTTCGAATCAGCAAGAGGAGGGCATCAAGACATTGCAGAGCTATATTGCAACGTCGTGCAGCACAGTGCCTCCCGAGGCATATATCTTCCTGGCGAATGCACTGGCCGAGCGTAAGCGCTACAAAGAAGCGCTGCCCGCCATAGAGCAGGCGATTGCAAAGGCGAAAGAGCCCAAGGAATCGTGGCTGCAAATGAAGTTGTCGATTTCCTATGAACTCAAGGACTACACGAGCTGTGCGCAAACTCTCGTGCAGTTGATCGGTATGCTGCCCGACAAGCCGGAGTATTGGCGGCAACTCTCCAGCATGTTCCTCGAGATGAAGCAGGACACCAACGCGCTTGCAGTGTTGGCGCTCGCCGAACGCCAGGGCTTTGTCGAGAAGCCGAACGAGATCAAGAATCTCTATAGCGTCTACATGATGCTCGACCTGCCGTTCAAAGCCGGCATGGTGTTGCAGAACGCAATCGACAAAAACAAAGTGCCAAGCGACGAGACGACGCTCGATCAGCTCGGCAATGCATGGATCAATGCGCGCGAAACCAATCGCGCTGAAGCTACGCTCAAGAAGCTTGCGTCCATGTCCGACAAAGGCGAGTACTACTTCAAGCTTGGAGCGATGTACGGCGACAACGAGCGTTGGAAAGAATCGAAAGAGGCGCTGGACAAAGCACTGCAGAAAGGCGGCTTGAAGCGCACCGGCGAAGCCTGGATGCGCGTAGCCGTCGCCGAGTACAGCCAGAAGAACATCAAAGGCGCGCAAGTCGCTTTGCAAAAGGCCGCGGGCTATGAGGAAACTCGCAAGCAAGCGGGCGAATGGCTACAACATCTCGGCGGCGCGGAAGGCGCTGGTCAGGTCGCGCGTGCGGAAACGGGAGGATGAAGCAGCACGTTTGCGGTAGATGTTTATTTAAGAGTAAGAGGTCTTCGACGTTCTGTGAGGCTGTGAGCCTGTGTCGGGGAGGGCTTTCCAGGGCCGCCGTGAATACATCCCTGTAGGCTGCGGAAAAAACGTCCCTGTTTTTTACGCCCCTGGAAAGCCCTCCCCGACACAGGCTCTATCGACATTCGATGATGTGGCGCTCGATTTGCTCGATTAACGATGCAGTGTCCGATCGACTCGACGTCGTTCTCATTGCGTGCCACAGAAGTTTTCGAGCGCCACTGGAGGGTCTTGGGTTGGGAGATGTTTTCCCGAGCGTCAAAAACATGGACGTTTTTGCCGCAGCCTCCATGGACGGATTCACGGCGGTCGGGGAAACATCTCCCAACCCAAGACCCTTAGCGAAGGGTCACTACAGAGCCATTCGAAGCTGCTACCCCTAGCTCCCACATTCGCATCACACACCGGGTACCCCATCCATCCCACGTCTCTTTCTCCATGAGCACTCGCGCTCGAATCATGGAGTAAAGAGAGATTGCGTAGCGGTGGATCGGCGTTGCAGCGAAAAAAAGGGTGGACTGTAGTGGCGAGCGCCACGCTTGCAGTGTGTTTCACAACTGCCGGCGCTGAGAACCTTCTCGACGTATATAACAGCGCGTTGCGCAGCGACCCGATCATTCGCGAGGCAAACGCGCGTCGCAACGCCAGCATGGAGGCCAAGCCGCAGGCGTGGTCGTATTTGCTGCCGCAGTTGCGCGTGGTGGGCACAGGTACTCACGACGAACTCACGCGAACGGACGTAACGCAGCGGCAGAAGACACAAGCCGACGTTACCGGGTATGCGGTGCAGTTGAGCCAGTCCGTATTCGATTGGGCGCAATGGATGGTGCTCAAGCGCGCGGATACTCAAGTCGCACAAGCGGCCATGGATTACCGCATCAGCGAACAGGATCTCATCTATCGCACGGCGCTGCGTTATTTCGACGTGCTGGCTGCGCAAGAGACCGTCGAAGCAAGCGAGGCCGCAGTCACTGCGCTCGAACGACAATTGGATGAAACGCAGAAGCGTTTCGCCGTAGGACTGAGCGCCGTGACAGATGTCGAAGAATCGCGCTCGGCGCGTGATATCGCGGTTGCCGATTTGATTGCAGCGAAACGAGTATTAGCGAGGACATGGGAGCTTCTACGCGAATTGACGGATACCCCGATTTCGTCGCTTGCCGCACCCTCTGACGAAATGCCGCTCGAACCGCCGCAGCCGCAAAATCCCGAGGCTTGGGTGACCGAGGCGGTTGCCCACAGCCCCGTTCTCAATTCCACTCGCCTGGGTGCCACCATCGCCGAGCAGGAGGTCAAGATCGCCAAGGCCGAACACTTGCCCACGCTCGCGCTCGTCGCATCGCAGAGCCGGTCGTTGCAAGCAGGGCCTCGCACGACCGCGACAGCATCCGGCATTTCTTATGCACCTGCGGATTTGGGATTGACCGATAGGTCTATTTCGTTGCAACTTTCAGTACCGTTATATTCCGGTGGGTATATTTCTTCACGCGTTCGAGAACGCGAGCATTTGGAGAGCGCTGCGAATGACAGGGTCGAACGCGTGACGCGCGAAACGGAACATTCGATCCGCGATGCGTATCTCGGGGTCTTGAGCGGCATCAGCCGGGTCACCGCGCTCAAGCAGGCTGTCAGTTCCAGCAAGACCGCTTTGCAAGCGACCGAAAAGGGTTTCGCAGTGGGAACTCGCACGACCGTCGATGTCCTGAATGCGCGCAGGCGGTTGTATGAAGCCCAGACCAGTTATGCGCGTACACGATACGACTACATAGTGAGTCGAATCGTACTGAAGCTGACTGCCGGCACGCTGACCGGTAGCGACCTTGCGGAAATCAACGATTGGCTGCTGCAATGAATGTCGTATCTATTCACCTCCCTGTCATCATGAAGGCCGAAGCTGAGTGCTCCATGAGGCAAAGCAGCGGAACTTCATCGAGTGCTGTGGCGTTCGACTTGGCAGTGGCCTCCAGAGGGCTGCGATAACCCGCAGGTTGTCCTATGAATGAGCGCACGACCCCCGAAATCACTTCGCATGATCTGAAAAAATCCGACCCGGTCGAAGACTGTGGTTGGGAAGCGATCGTATTGCGGAGAATTCGCGGGCGAGTGCAAGAAGTCAGCCGTCACCTCGGTGACCTGGTGCATGGCGACGCCTGCGGCTGGGAAAGCCGCAGTGTCGAACTCCTCAAAGAAAAACTCGGCATCGGCCCGCCGGAATTACGCGCCGAACCCCTGCGCACCGATCGACGCATCGAACCCCGCTAACGCGGCCGCAGGCCGTTGTCGAAGAATTCACTGAACCGGTCGGCGATCTGATTGGGACTGAGCGAGTCGTCTTGCCGATACCAATGTGAAATCCAATTGAGTGCTCCGGCCAGTGCGAATGCCGTCATCTTGGGATCGCACGGGCGAATCGAGCCGTCCTCGACACCTTCTTTGAGCAGCCGGCGAATTCCCTGATCGATCTCGGATTTGAGCGCCTGGATGCGTTTGCTCATGGCGGGACTCAGGTCCTGATCTTCGGCGCGCACCATGCACCAGCCGAATTCGCCGGCAATGGCCTGCGCATACCGCCGCACCAGCGCGATGAGTCGTTCGCGTGCGGGTCCGCTTTCGCCGTCGAGCTCGGTCAGCGCCGCTTTGATCTGATCGAGACCCGTACGAAAGCACTCGAACAGAATCTGCTCTTTGTTTTCCACGTAGTAATAGATCGTGGGCTTGCTCACATTGAGTTCGGCGGCAATATCGTCCAGGGAAGTATTGTGATAACCACGCTCGCGAAACGCCCGAGCCGCTGCGAGAATCACGGCCTCACGCTTCACCGCGCGCTCGCGGATCCGTTCCGGCGAGGGTTTCCAGGGCGAGGCCGGAGCATTTTCGCGATTGCGTTTGGCGACCATAGGCGAGCGTGAACGTCGTGGAGTCGAGTGCATGCTACGTTGCCCCACGGCTCTGTGAAAAGCTAGACTCGTGAGTATAAATTCTACTAAGCAGTAGGATCTGGGCGCTGGCCAGGACGGGCTTTATTCCTCTGGCCAGCGCCCTATGAAAGCCAATCGAGTGAAGGATATGTATCGCGCACCTCTGAAAGATATTCGTTTCGTTTTGGACCACCTCATCGGCGCCACGGCGCTCGGCGAGGCCAACGGTGAACCCGGATATTCGCCGGATGTGGCGGAGGCCGTCCTTACGGAGGCAGGCCGGCTGTGCGAAGAAGTGCTCGAGCCGCTCAACAAGACGGGCGATTTGAAAGGCGTCGAATGGTCGCCGCAAGGTGTAAAGACGGCACCGGGATTCAAGGATGCCTACGCTAAATTCGTGGAAGGTGGATGGCCGCGTTTGCGCGCCAATGTCGAGGATGGCGGTCAGCCGGTTCCGCGCGTGCTCGCCACCGCCACGCAAGAGCTCTGGGGATCTGCAAACTTGTCCTTCCAGCTCTGTCCGCTGCTGACGCAAGGCGCGATCGAGGCGCTCTACATCTGCGGCTCGCAGCAATTGCGGCACAGCTTCGTCCCGAAGATGGTAACCGGCGAATGGACAGGGACCATGAACTTAACCGAGCCGCAGGCCGGTTCGGATCTTGCGCAAGTGCGCACGCGGGCCGTTCCCGAAGGCGATCACTTCCGCGTTTTCGGCCAGAAGATTTTCATCACCTGGGGCGAACACGATTTCACTCCGAACATCATTCATCTGGTGCTCGCTCGCATCGAGGGTGCACCGGCCGGCGTGAAGGGCATTTCACTCTTCGTCGTGCCGAAAGTGCTGTTGAATGCCGATGGTTCATTGGGCGAGCGCAATGAAGTGCGTTGCGTGTCGGTCGAGCACAAGCTCGGCATCCATGCGAGTCCCACGTGCGTGATGGCTTACGGTGATACGAAGGGCGCTGTCGGTTATCTGGTGGGCGAAGCGAACCGTGGCCTCGAGTACATGTTCATCATGATGAATGCCGCCCGTCTCGGCGTCGGCGTGCAGGGCTACGCGATGGCGGAGCGAGCTTTCCAACAAGCAGCGGAGTGGGCGCGCACACGCGTGCAAGGTAAGCCGCCGGCCGCCGCCACTGCGGGTGCGCCTATTCTTTATCACCCCGACGTGAAGCGTATGTTGCTGACGATGAAGTCGGGCACAGAGGCCATGCGTGCGCTCGGGCTATACGCAGCACTGCAATTGGATCTTGCCGAGCAGGCGCCGGATGCAACAGCCCAAGAGGCTGCGAAAATGCGCGCTGAACTGCTGATTCCCATCGTAAAGGGATGGAGCACGGAATACGGCATCGAGATGACTTCGCTCGGTATCCAAGTGCACGGCGGCATGGGGTTCATCGAAGAGACGGGGGCTGCGCAATACCTGCGCGATGCTCGCATCACTGCGATTTATGAAGGTACGACGGGCATTCAAGCGAACGACTTGTTCGGTCGCAAGCTCGCACGCGACGGCGGCAAAGCCATGTTGGAGCTGATTGCGGCCGCGACGCGCGAGCTCTACTCGATCAATTCGAATGATGCGACCTTACAAGCCTTGCGGCAGGCGACGATCGAGTCATTGGCGTCGTTGCGTACCGCGACGCAGTTTCTGGTCGGCTTGGGTGCAACGCCCGATCTCGCGCTCGCAGTTGCCGTGCCTTATCTCAAGTTGAGCGGCTTTGTCCTCGGCGGCTGGTTGATGATGAAGGCGTACGGTATCGCCCTCGTCGATTCGAACGCGGGCGACCAGGAATTCCTCGCGGCTAAGATGCAAAGCGCGCGGTTCTACATCGAGAACATTCTGCCGAACGCGTTCATGTACTCACGCATCGTTACGAACGGCGCTACGAGTGTGATCGAGGCGAGTGCGGAGTTGATTTGAGGAACCCAAGTTCCCGTCCTCTTCGCTCACTCACGCAGAAGCAGTTGCATGAAAAATTCGAATCTGCGCTCGCCGCCGCCGACGGCGAGGACGGCGCACATTGCATTCACGAACTTTGGATGCGCGGCGACATAGGTTCGAGCATCGAACAGCGGATATCGCGCTTGTGGAGCGTTGCGGCCGACGGCATTCCCGATTGGTTGCCCATGCGTTACGTAGAATGGCTGCCGCTTGCATATGAAGCGACGCAAGAGTTTCAGACGAAGAAACGCGGCAAGCACAACGTCTATTTAGTGCTTCTAGATTACGCAGATAGTCGTAACGAGCCGCATGGTATCTATGTCGGCATGAGCCGCTACGAGCCGGCCGAGCGCTTCGATCAACACAAAGCGGGCATTCGAGCTGCCGGTTGCGTGACACGGCGCGGTTTGGAAGTGCTTACCGGACCGACGTTGCATCTACAGAGAATCAGTCGAGCCGACGCCGCGCGTATCGAAGAGCAGTTGGCAGAAGCGCTAACGGCGCGAGGAATATTCGTGCAGGGAGGGCATTGAGGAAAAAAGCTACCGCACCAAACGCACGGTCACGCTGCGATATACAAAATCCGGCGATCCGTACGCGGCCCTCTGCGATTGCGCCGTGGCCGTGATGTCGTAAGTCGTGAACGAGATTCCGGGAGGAGGTTGCGGCTCAGTATGAGAAGTGGGTTTGCAATCCACGGTGACGATGAAACCGTTGACCACGAACGCAAGCGGGGGCGATAACGACACGCACGTAGCCGGCGCGCCCGACGGCGGATTCACGCGATACGTTCCCCATTCGATGCCGGCTTGTGCCGCTGCTTGAGCGCGATCCTGCAACAACCGTAAATCGACGGTGCTTTGTTGTGCCATGCCGATTCGTATTGCAAACGCGGCCAGGGCGGCCACGATCACGAGTAGAAAAATCGCCGAGACCAGCGCGAAGCCCCGTTGCCGAATCATGGCAGATTCTCCAGATTCAGCTCATGGAACGAACGGACGAATTCGCTGCCCGAGGTATTCGCCGCCGCGGAGAACGTTACGTTCGTCGTCATCAACCAACCGCGGTTGCCGGCCAATGGATTCGACATCCGAAAACCACAAGCGGTGACTTTCGTTGCGATCAGGGAGTTCGTTGCGCCTCGTGCCGTTAGTTTCGCTGCGGTATTGACGGAGTTCTGGTTAGGCGTTGGCGTATAACCCGTGTAACGGCGAACTGTTTGTGCAGTGAGATCGCAGAGATAAGTGACTGGGCTGTTGAAAAAATATATTTGTTGGCTAGGTGAAGGCGCGAATTGGACGCTCGCTGTGGTGGCGACGTGAGCTTCGCCCGGCGTCCCGGAAATCGTGATCGTACTGTTCGCGTTGCTCGCGTAAGGATTCGAGCTGCTGTCTTTGAGCACTGTAGCTTTTGTATCCGCCGCAATGTTCAGAACCGACGTATCCGCGACGGCAATGTCAAAGCCGTTGCCGTCAGCGGGTCCTGTTGTGTCGAGTTCTTTCGTTGCATCTCCCATTGAACCTTTGGTGTGATAACGCGCCCGATCAGTGGCCGGCAATATCTCGAGCACGGCAATCGCCGCCGTCGATTGGTAGCGGATGCTGTACGGCACAGCACTCACGAGATCGCGCCGCATGGTGCGCCACAGATTCTCTGCGGCATCGTCCATCTCTGCACGCCTGGATTGAGACGAATACATGTCCAACGGCGCACCGATGAAGGCGGCCATGAACCCTGCGACGATGGCAGTGACCGTGATCGCAACGACCAGCTCGATCATGGTGAAGCCGCGATGGAATGTGCCACTCATGGACGTCTAGTCCTGAACGCAGTCGAAGCGACAGCGACACCGCTCGGATGCGTAACCGTCACATCGATGCGGCGCGTATTGTTGGCAGGGACCGCCGGTGCGCCGAGAGCCACGTTCTGTACGGAGATCGCAATCTGGAATTGATCGAGGCTCGCGATTGAGTTGCCGAATTGATCGTAGGCACCGACTTGCGTAAAGCCATTCCAAGCGCTGATGCCGTCTGCTGACGTGTCGAATTGCGCGCTTGCAACGCGTTGCAAGTAGGCTTGCGCGATCGATTCCGCTTGATCTCTGATCATGCGCTCGGCGCTCGTCTTCGCCACCGCGGACATCGCGCCCATCAATGCCGTAACGGCAATGCCGAAGATCACGATGGCGATGACGAGTTCGACGAGCGTTACGCCGCGAACGGAACGAACATGCTGTTTGGTACTGCGCATTACAGCACCTGGACCAGTCCACCGGCGCTTTGAACCGTGACGGTGAACGGCTTACTGCCGATAGTCACTGCAACAGCCGCGCCGCCACACACATTGCCATTTGCATCGAAAGCAAATTGAGTCGAGCCGACAGTGACACCTGTGGGCGATGTGCCTGCCAATGCCGAGCCGTCAGAAAGCGTGACCGCATTGGGCCAAGGAGCAACGCATGAAGTCGATTGAGCAGTACGCTGCGTTGCTTGATAGCCATTGGCATCGATAGAGAACGACACCGTGCTGCCGCTCGCCACGGCGATCTTTTGCGCCGTACGCATTGCCGAAGCAACTTCGTCGGCATAGCCGCGCTCTGTGAAGGGCAGGGTATCGAAGAACGTCGGACCGGCGAGCGCGGCGAGAATGCCGATGATGAGAATGGCCGCGATCAGTTCAATGAGCGTGAAACCGCGGAATGCCGTCTGCGTTGGACGGGGCGCCATGATTGCGGATCGCTTGCAACGATGGCGCCTCGCCACGCAGGCGAATGGCCGGTTAACAACCCGTCACGGTGACGGTGATGACGGGCGCGATGGTCTGAACTTGGGTCGATGCGGGTGTCGTGTTCAACGTGACCGTCTGCGTCGTGGCATTGGCGTATGAAACCGAGCAGCTGGCGGGGGTGGTTGCGCCGTTGCGTGTGAACACACCGTTGTTGTAGGCGAATCCGCTCGTATCCTGCACGAGATCGGTTAACGTCGTGCGATTGGGATAGCTATTGGTCATGTTGATGGTCTTACCTTCGACGATGACCGCAGCGCCGGGAGCAAGTCCCTGCGACATAGATACACCGTGCGCCATGGCTGCCGCGCCCCTTAGTGTTCCAGCCATCGCGTTCACTGCGGCGACGCGTGCTTCGCGTTCCACGCCGATGAACTTCGGCACCGCGAACGACGCCAAAATGCCCAAAATCACGATGACGACGACCAACTCGATGAGAGTGAATCCGCCCTGATACGACTTCCGCATGTTCGTTTCCTCTGAATAA
>Ga0068855_100009961_pt1 | contig 11456 bp, 13 predicted proteins | sample KBSCornC52_FD_66592 | JGI IMG/M metagenome (GOLD analysis project Ga0068855, IMG submission 66592) | Corn rhizosphere microbial communities from Kellogg Biological Station, Michigan, USA - KBS Corn C5-2 | ecosystem: Host-associated > Plants > Roots > Rhizosphere > Soil ... | reverse complement strand
CCATGTTGAGGGTGACAAGTTCCTGATCACACCAGCCGGCGCGAAACTTGAGGGTGAAGGGAATGCTGATGGCGGCGCGGACAGAGCGCAGGATTCTCTCCACCAAGGGAAGGTCGCGGAGGAGGCCGGAACCGCCGTTGCACTTCACGACCTTGTTAACGGGGCAGCCGAAGTTGATATCGAGAATGTCGAAGCCAAGGTCCTGACACACGCGTGCGGCATCGGCCATGACGTCGGGATCGGCGCCGAAGAGCTGCGCCGAAATGGGGTGCTCCTCCGGCTCGAAGGCGAGGTAGCGCTGCAGCGTCTTGGTCGGCTTCTTGGCGCGAATCGAAGCGCTGACTCCGTGGGAGCTGGTGAACTCGGTCATGATCAGACCGCAGCCGCCCAGATTGCGGATGAAGCGCCGGAACACGGTGTCGGTCACACCCGCCATGGGGGCGAGCACCGTCGCGGGGGCAATCTTCACCGGTCCGATTTGCAAATGTTGAGGGAAGTTCACGTCGACCACGGCTTACCCTCTATGGTAGCAGCGCGTACGCACTTGGCGGCTGCCGCGGCCTGAGCCGGCCTGATCATTAAATCAGCGGCAGCGCCGCGACGGCGTGAATCACCGCTGCGATCCGGACAGCAGCCATCACAACCTCTTCACTGACGCCCTTTTCGCGCAACGTGCGGTCGTGGGCCACGATGCACTTGCCGCAACCGTTGATGGCTGAAACCGCCAGACACCACAGTTCGAAATCCAGAGGGTCGGAGCCATGCGAACGCATGAAGTTCATCCGCAGCCGCGCCGGCATCGTGCTGTACTTCTCGTGCTCGCTCAGGTGCTGGAACCGGTAGAAAATATTGTTCATTCCCATGATTGCGGCGGCACCCTTGGCGGCCTCCATCGCGACGGGCTGCAGATGCGGCTCTGCTTCGGCGAGCAGTGCTGCGAGAACCTGCGGATTACGCGCCGCCGTGGCGCAAGCCACCACCGTGCCCCAGGTCTGCTGTTCCGTCAACTCCTGCTGCTTGACGATATTTTGTAAATTCAGCTTCAGATCTTTCGCGTATTCGGGAATGCTTGAGAGAAGTTGTTCCATTCGTTGTCCAAGTCACTTGAAGAGGGGCGGACCGGTGTTCCGCGTCCGCCCCACACGACTACACCGTCAGGACCGGCTCACCCTTCTGCCAGCCGCACGGACAAAGTTCGTCGGTCTGCAGCGCATCCAGCACGCGCAGGACTTCATCGGGATTGCGGCCGACCGAGAGATCGGTCACGTAAGTGAAACGGATGATCCCGTCGGGGTCGACCAGAAACGTCGCGCGCTGCGCCACGCCTTCCTTCTCATCGAGCACGCCGAGCTTGGTGGTCAATTCGTGCTTCACGTCCGCGAGCATCGGATACGGAAGTTCTTTGAGGTCCGCATGGTGCGTGCGCCAGGCGTGGTGCACGAACTCGGAATCGGTACTGCCGCCCAGGATTTGGCAATCTCGGTCCTTGAACTCGCCGTTCTTTTTGCCGAACGCGGCGATCTCCGTCGGGCAGACGAAAGTAAAGTCCTTCGGCCAGAAGAAATAGCATTTCCACTTGCCGGGATAATCCTTATCGGTAACGGTCTGGAAGGCGTTCTTGAGGTCCGTCGAGACTGTGGCCTTCAATTCGTATGAAGGAAACTTCTGTCCTACTCCTAACATCGCTTGTTGGTTCTCCTTGTCTTGTGTATCGATTCACGTTTGGTGAACCGGTTAATGCGTTGGCAGCGCGTCGAGCTTCGCCGCCAGGATAAAATCGCTCTCGGTCAGGCCCTCGATTTTGTGGGTGTAAATCTTCACGCCCACGCGTCCCCAGCCGAGTTCCAGATCCGGATGATGCCCTTCCGCTTCCGCGACTTCGCCGATCCGGTTGACGAAGGCCAGCGCGGACTTGAAGTCGGGAAAACGGAATTCGCGCGACAGATGGTGCTCGCCCACCACGGTCCAGTGCGGCGTCTGTGCCGCGTAGCTTTTCAAACTTTCGCCCTTCAGAGGCGGAACGCCACCCTTACAAGGCACGCAATGCTTGGCTACTAAGGGTTCAGAAGACATTAGCTTTGCTCCTTCGTACAATGTTCGCAAGTTCCTCGAAGCAAGGCTTCGAATTCCCGTAGTTTCCTTCCCCCGAGCGCACTGTTCGATACTTTGGGTGGATCGAACCACTCAATGTCTTCCACGCGCCCACAGTCGTCGCAGACGAAGTGATGGTGGCGGTGCAGGTTGGAGTCGAACAGCGCGGCTTTACCGTCGATAGAGATCTCGCGCACCAGCCCGGCTCGCGACAACACGTTAAGACTGTTGTATACGGTCGCGCGGGACGCCCGGGGATCCGAACGATTGATCGCCTGAAAGATCTCGTCAGCCGTCGAATGCACGTGCTTCCGCATCAGATATTCCATGATGCAGAAACGCTGTGACGTCATCCGGAGGCTGCGTTCTACAAAAGCGCGTTCGATCTCCTCACGCTTATACATCATCTTAAATTAGATTATGTCTAAAGTAGGAACGGAGTGTCAAGGGGAGGTGTGCTGGTCAGCGTACCGGTAGATCCAATCCCGCGCACGCAGATACCATTCGGCGCCGGACCAGTCGAATGTGGAGGAATTCCGCATCCACCTTTGGATGATGCCGTCGGTCGCGAGGAACCAAAGATTCTGCGACGGCGGCCCGTATTGGCGCGCGATCGCGAGATCCTGTTCCGCACTGCGGCGCACCGCCTCACGAACGGTTCGCGGGCCCTCCGGCCAGGATTCAATGGGCGACGGCTGCCTGCCCAGCAGAAAGTTCGCGAGGCACTGCGTTGCCGAGGCGTCGATGCCCTCCGCTACGTCGGGTAGCGTATCGTCCCGCATGGCAAAGCGATGCTGGATCGCCGGCGCATTCGATGGTACGCGCGCTTCCCCGATCCGCATTTCCATCGGCGCCACGTACCAGATGCCGACCTTCAGCAGTACCTCGATGCGTACGCGCTGCACGTCGGCCTGCGCCGGAACCCAGACGTCCAGCAGATAACAGCGCGTGGTCTGGCCGGGAATCATTGCCTGCGTATCGGGCAGACTGCCGAACGCGGGATTGCGCACGGGCGTCAGCAGGTCCGGGATCCATTCGCCGTCGACGGGCGTGAAGTCCTCTTTGTAGAGGCTCGTTTGGACGATACTGCCCGGGTTGGAGCCGACGTACAGGAAATATGAATTGTTCTCCGGGACTGTTACGGAGACGTGAAACACCGTGTGCGCATTGCGCGGCACCTCGGGTGAAAGAATCTCGCGCGGATACGCGGAGCGGTCAGCCGCCACCACGCGCCCGAATGGGTCGAAGCGCTGAAACTCGGAGTGGATCTGGACGGACTGCGCGGCGAGCCGCAGCCCGAACGCCAGCAGGACGGACAAGGTTCTCAACAGTTTCAATCATAAAGCCCGGCTTGCCGGTCTGGGCGGCGGGCGGATTACTGCGGCGCGGCGGGGGTGTTCTTGGCGCGCTCTTCCGTCAGCTGGCGCTTGAGATCGTTCACCTGCTGCCGGAGTTCCAGCGTCCGCATACTCTCGTTGATCAACTCCGTCTTCAGGTGCTCTTTGTCGGCAACCACTTTTTCCAGTTCGGTCCCCGGACCTGCCTTCGGCGCTTCCTGTGAGCCGAGCGAATCCGAGCTGTTGAAGTTGGAATACTCGTCGGCGGGGTACGGACCATCCACCTTCATATGCACGGAAACCGAAGCGCTGTGCCGCACGTAGGCGTATCCGCCTCGGGCCAACTCTCCGCGCGTCAGCTCGATGGGCGCCGATTTATCGCCGCCATCCTGGATCTCGATGGTCGCGCGGGTCGCTGACATTGCAACTTTGGATTCGCGGTCCCAGCGAATCAGGAATGCACCGTTGATATCGTAGGTCTCGAGGCCCAGGTCGGCGCCCTTCGCCACAGGTCCGAGCCTCCAGTATGCCGCCGCGCCGCCCGCGCCCGCGACCAGCACCAGAATGGCGGTCCAAACCCAGGTCATCCAGCGTTCGCGCGGCAGCCTCTGTCCCTGAAGGAAGTTGGGCAGGCTGACCTCGGTGTCGCGTTGTGATGGCGGAAAGGCAATCTCGACCGGAGGAGCAGTGTCGGGTGCCGTCACCGCGGCGACAGCCGTTGCCGCCGCTGTCCCTGAGTTCCGATTGCCATTCTCGCGGGGAGGCAGCGGCATCGGCACCGAGGCCGGAATTTCGACCGACTGCGGCGGAAATAGTGGAGGCGCGACCGGCAGCTCCTGAAGTTCCCGCACCGGCGGGTTTTCCGTTATAGCTGCCGCGACCGCTCCTCGCGCAACGGCAACCGCCGCGAGCGCCTGCTCACCGGCTGGCGTTAAGCCGAATGCCGGTGGCTCGAGCTTGAATTCTTGATACGGCGCGTCGGACTTGACGGCGCCGCTCCGATCGCGGAAAAAGAAAGCACCGCGGGTTGGCTGCAGATTCACCGGGCGCAAGACCATGGCGATCTGCCATCGCTCCGGAAAGAACTCGTTGTAAATCTCAAGGTCGGCCGGAGAGAGGAAGATGTCCGACCGGGTATGCGAGTGGTACCAGCCGACCGGCGCGAGACCTTGCAAGTCTGGATCCTCGTCCGCATTCTGGAGCAGGCCCGCGAGGCCGACCTGGTCGTTCACCGATAACGTAAACGACGGTCCGGTCGCATACTGGCATTTGATGGGGCGGTGTGCGCGAATGTCCAACAGATCGCCGGCGCGAACGCCGAATAGCACCCCCCCGATCTCGACCCCACCGCGCGGCACGGAATAAAAAGCTTCTACCGCGAGGATGCGGGCTTCATTAACAACGGGTGCTGTAATGGCGACCCGGTAGGGACACTCCGGATGGGACCAGAGGAGGATCTGTGGGTTCTCGTGTTGCAAGGTACAGAATGCATTTTAGCGCGTTTTGTACGATCGCACACCATAGCGTCTGCTATGCGGTTTGCGGCGGCTGGCTTGACCCATCCGGCGCCGAGCCGCCCGGCTTAGACGCCGATTTCTCCGGCTTCTCCGGCTTCTCCGGCTTGGTCAGGTTTTTGACGGGGCTGATCAGGATATGGGCATTGCGGCCTTCGAGCCGAGGCTGCCCTTCCATCGCACCAAACGTGGAGAGATCTTCGGCGAAACGCGTCAGCAACTTCTTGCCGAGGTCGGTGTGCGCGATTTCGCGCCCGCGGAACTGCACAACCGCCTTGACGCGGTTGCCCTCTTTCAAGAATCGGATGGCATGGTTCTTCTTGAAATCGTAGTCGTGATCATCGGTATTGGGGCGGAATTTCAGCTCCTTTACCTGGACCACGTGCTGCTTCTTGCGCGCGTCGTGCTGTTTCTTCTTCAGCTCGTATTGATAGTGTCCGTAATCGACGGCCTTCGCGACCGGTGGAACGGCGGTCGGCGAAACCAGTACCAGGTCGAGCCCTAGCTCCTGTGCCCTCCGCAATGCCTGTGCCGTCGGCATGACTTCTGCCGTGCCGTCTGGAAACACGGCGCGGACCTCTCTTACTCGGATGGATTCGTTTACGTTTTCCCGGCGATTCTGCCGGCGCGGGGGGAAGTTTCTTCCTGGAATCATGAAAGATAGTGTTCGGCTTGATACTACGTTACCAGAAACCAATTCGCGGCGCGAGGGTAAAACTTTGGCGTCCAAATCGGAATTCGTCGTGCGACGCCGCCGGGCCCGTCCGACTTCAACGCCGGCCCCGCAGGCGGTTGATGACGCGCCGGTCGCGCTTCGAAGGTTTGCCCTCGAACTCAAAATCGAAGATCGGTGCGAGTTTGCGGTCCTCTGCTGCCTTCTCGCGAGCTTTGCGGGACTCCTCGGTCTCCCGATAGAGCGTGTGTGCGACACTCGCCGGGCCCCGCATCTCGCTCAATTGCAGCACTTCCACCTCGAACTCGCCACTCGGGTTCTTGATTCGCAGCATGTCACCGGGATGCACCTCGCGCGCCGGCTTGACCGGCTGGCTCGCGGCCTGGATGCGGCCCAGCTCACAGGCAGTTGCGGCAAGCGATCGCGTCTTGAAAAAGCGCGCCGCCCACAGCCATTTGTCGATGCGAACGCGTTCCTTGGGTCCTGCGGACATCGAGACTACTTGCGGGCGATCATCACGCGCGAGGGATAGAATCCCTGCTGGACAATGCGGTCGTGATCGATGCAGAAGCCGTAACCGGAGAGCATCTCCTCGAAGCTCGAGCCCAGCATGCGGCCCCAGAACGCAGGTACCAGCGTCCCTGCCAGGCGATGCATCGCATTGAAGGCCGGCAGGTTCTGTCCGACATTCACCAACACGAGCTTACCGCCCGGCCGCAAAACCCGGTGCATCTCATCGATGGTGCGCACCAGGTCGTCCGCGCCGAGCAGTTCGAGCAGGTAGCAGGAGACCACGGCGTCGAAGGAACCGTCGCGAAACGGCATCCGGCTGGCATCTACTGCCTGACAATGCGCACGCACTCCGGGCACACGGCGCTGCGCCTCGCGTTGGGTCTTCGCGGCCATGTTCGGCGACAGGTCCACTCCGCACGTCATGCCTCGCGGGTTGCGGCGCGCGAGGTGCCGGAACATCTCGCCTGAGCCCGTCGCGACTTCGAGGACCCGAGTGCCGTCCCGCAGTCCCGCAAGCGACAGCGCGACCTTGTGGGCCTCGGCATGAAACAGTTTGCTTGAGATGGGGTATACACCCGCGACCAGGTCGTAGAGGCGGCGCGTGGAATTCTTGAAGCCACGAAAGCCGTTCCGCTCAACTGTCGGAGGCGCGCTCGGGCTGGCCATTCAGGCTGTCACCGCCGAAGTGGCTGCGGTCTGTGTGCGAAATCGGCTGAGATGAAACATACGTAGGATTCGATTGTCGACTGTTCTTCCACTAATTACCATACCCTGTTGTCGTGGGAACACGGAAACTTACGATCACGAGGGCATGGAAGTTCCGTTATAAAAGCGACTACCAATCGACGACGGAACCGTCCTCCGCATCGTAGCTTTCGCGATTCCGCCAGTCGTGATCGAGCTTGCTTTCGAGTGCGTGCTCGTCGAGTTCGATGCCCAGGCCCGGACCCGTAGGCAGATCCAGATAACCGTCGTGCACCGCGAACGGCTTCTTGATATACCCCTCGCCGAGCGAGACCTGCTCCTGACACAGGAAGTTCGGGATCGCAGCCGCCATCTGGACACCGGCGGCCAGAGAGATCGGCCCCAGTGGATTGTGCGGCGCGACGTCCGCGTAGTACGCTTCGGCCATGCCCGCGATCAGCCGCACCTCGGTGATGCCGCCCGCGTGACAAAGGTCCGGCTGCAAAATCACGGCGGCTCTCTTTTCGAGCACCTCGCGGAAGCCCCACTTCGTGAACACCCGCTCGCCAGTCGCGATCGGCAAATGTGTGCCGCGCGCGATCTCCGCCATCACATCATGGTTCTGTGCCTGGCACGGCTCTTCGATGAACATCGGCTGATAGGGTTCCAGCGCCTTGATCAGCAGCTTCGCGGTGGCGGGGCTGATCGCGCCGTGGAAGTCGATTGCGATGTCGACGTCGTCGCCCATCACCTTGCGGAGTTCCGCAAAGTGCTCGGCGGCGTAGTGGACCGCGGCCGGAGTTTCGATGTACCGCGCCGGGCGTTGCTTCGCGGGACCGGTCTTGAAAGCGGTGAAGCCCTGGGCCTTCATCGTCTTCATCTGCTCAGGCGTGTTGGCGTGCGCGTAGACGCGGACGCGATCGCGGGTCGGACCGCCGAGCAGTTCGTAGACGGGGACGCCGAGCGCCTTGCCCTTGATGTCCCAGAGCGCCTGGTCGATGCCGCTGAGCGCGCTGGTAAGGATCGGGCCGCCGCGGTAGAACGCATGCCGGTAGATCGCCTGCCAGTGATGCGCGACGCGGCGCGGATCCTTGCCGATGAGGTACGGCTCGATCTCCTTCACCGCTTGCGCGCAGGTCAACGCCCGGCCCTCGGTGATCGGCTCGCCGTAGCCGACGATCCCCGCGTTGGTATGGACCTTCAGGAACAGCCAGCGCGGCTTCACCAGGATCGTTTCGAGCCTGGTCACCTTCAGGTTGTCCTTAGGCGAGATGGGAGCGTTTTTCGCGCTCACGGCCTGAGCGGCGTCGGCCTTGTCGAAGGCAGCAAACCCGGCGGTCGCGAAGAGCGAACGAATAACGGAACGGCGCGTCGAATCCATGGCCGTGGATTATATCGCCTCTGCAAAGCTCATTGCCGAAATATAGGCGTCCTCGAATTCCGGATCTGCGGCCAGCGCGACATGCTCGACGCTTGCAGCGATCTCGCCGAACAGAGCCCGCTTGGCGCCCAGCAGCGCAGTGTTCCCCGAGGGTTGGATCAGTTCCTCCGCAAACTCGAGCAATCCGATCCGGCGCGCGCTCCGCACGTTGATGTAGTTCCCGAACGCGCCTGCCAGCGAAACGCGACGCACGTTGCCGCCAAAGCGCCGCTGCAGAACTCGCAGTCCTCCCGCGATCGCGCCTTTCGCCAACTGCACCTGGCGGACATCCGCTTGCGAGATCTCTATGCCATCCGTCAACGCCAGCGGCTCTGCCATGCGACCGTTCTGCCGGATCGCGCCGATCTCCAACCCACACGCCACTGCGTCAACCAAGCCACTGCCACAGATCCCGCGCGCACGTCCGCCGCCGATCACGTGACACCGGAGTTCGCCTCCGCCCACCTCGACCGCAGAGATGGCACCCGTGGCCGCCCGCATCCCGCAAGAGATCCGGCCGCCTTCGAACGCCGGTCCCATCGCCGTCGATGCGCAGATCATCCGCTCGCGATTGCCGATGACAATCTCGCCGTTGGTCCCGAGGTCCACCAGCACGGTCACATCATCGCGTTCAGCGAGTCCCGTCGCGACAATTCCGGCCAGAACGTCGCTGCCGACAAATCCGCCCAGGTTGGGCAGGAACCGGATCGCGGCTCCCGACGCGCGCGGCCATTCGAGCGAGCGTGCGCTGAATTCCACTTCCTCGCTGTGGAGCGGTTCGAAAGGCGCGGCAGCCAGCGGCGCCACGTCGAAGCCGCAGAACAGGTGCTGCATCACGGTGTTGCCGACGATCGTGACCACGGAGGGTGTCGCGCGATCCTCCACCAGCTCCGCGATCATGCGGCCCAGTTCACGACGGATCAACGCGGCAAGAGTCCCGAGTCCGTCAGCGCTCAATGCATACTGGACGCGCGTCATGACATCGGCCCCGTAACGCGCCTGCGGATTGAGCGCCGTACGCACGCCCAGCACCGATGCAGTCTGCAGGTCGACGAGTTGCGCCACCAGTGTCGTGGTGCCGAGGTCGATGGCAACGCCGAGCCCGCGCCGCGGTTCGAAGTCGAACGGGGTCTCGTCCGACAGGATGTTCGATTCCCATTGCCCAATCTCGAGCGTGACGTTGCCGGACACCGATGCCCGGCACGACAATCGCCACCCGTCGCCACAATCGCCCCCCTCGAGTTGCCCCTCCAGCACGCGCACCCGGCATCGCTTGCAGCGCCCGTCGCCGCCGCATGGAAACTCGACACCAAAATCGAACAGCACCTCGCGCAGGGGAGCACCGACTTCCGTCGAGACCGTCGCTCCCAGTGGCTCGAGACGAATTACGGCTTGGGCCACTGCGCCGTTACGATCCTCTCATCATGCGTGGCCGCGACCTCATGGCCCGGGGGGACTACCAGGAAATCGCCATCCCATCTGCCGTTCACAAGCTTCTCGAGCAGGTAAAGATCGCCGCGCAGTTTCTCGAATTTCCACTCACGCCCCGCCGCTTCGTCGCGCGTCATGCGTTCGAATTGGTCGTCGGGCTCGATGCCCATCTCGATGTAGGTGAACTGCCGGTAATTCTTCTTGTACGCGTGCAGTTCCTCCATCAGGTACTGAGCGTTGTCTTCGCCGTACTTTTCCACCAGCCGGTCGAAGTCTATCGTGTCCCCGAATAGTTGCTGGCCACCCGAACCGCCGCGCTCGATCCAGCCGCTGGTCTTGAAATAAACGCCGGGATTGTTCATGAAGTATTCGCTGTAGCGTTGCCGGCTCCCGAGGAAAAGCGTGATGCAGTCGTGCGCCCGCGGCAGGACAACCGGGATGGCACGCGCCCTCAATCCGACCAGCCCGTTGCCGCACAACGCGTAACCAAACGCCACGGCATCGTACTTCGACTGGTCGACACCGTCGAGTGTCTCCTGCAGGCGCGCACACATGTTTGCGCTACGCGTATCGTGCAGGCCTTTCGGCAGGAATTCCAGGTCGACCTGGTGCGGAGAACGGGCCGCGAGGGCGGCGATCTCCCGGAACAGAACTTCGCAACTGATGATCTTCAGGCGCATAGTCCGCCGCACTTATTAGATCTCACCTTGCAACCCGTGCGTGCAAGGCACTCCCCAGCGCTCCACAAATCCATTACACTGTTCAAGACATGCCCAGCATTTATGACCTGAAACCCCGGTTTCAGGCACTCCTCCGGCCGGGGGTCCGATGGCTGGCGCGCAAGGGAGTCACCGCGAATCAGGTGACGCTCTCGGCGTGCGCCGCGTCGATTGCGCTTGGCATCTCGCTCTGCATCCGGCCCGACTGGATGATCGTCCTGCCAGCCTTCCTGTTCGCCCGTATGGCGCTGAACGCCGTCGATGGCATGCTGGCGCGCGAGTTCGGGCAGAAGTCGCGGCTGGGCGCTTATCTCAACGAGATCACGGACGTCGTCGCGGACTCTTTCCTGTACCTTCCCTTCGCCTACCTGCCGCCCTTCGACCCGCTCTGGGTCGGCGCCGTCATCGTCCTGGCAGTGATCTCGGAAATGAGCGGCGTCGTCGGCATAATGACGGGGGCGAGCCGCCGGTACGACGGCCCGATGGGCAAGAGCGACCGAGCGTTTATCTTCGGGGCAATGGCACTCTGGATCGGCCTCGGCGGTGACGTTTCCCTTCTGGTCGGCGAGTGGTTCCCACGCGTCGTCGCGCTGCTGCTGGCCGTCACAATCGTGAATCGCGTCAAGAAGGGCCTGGCGGAGGTCGCGCCTCTTTGAACTTTCCCGCGGGAATTGCGCATTACTTGTGGAGGAGATCGACGCCATGACCCCTGTCAAGGAAATGACGGCACAGCAACAGCCCGGTTGCGAGAGGTATTTCGAAACGGACCACTTCCAGGCAAGCGATGGCGCTCAGCTCTTCTACCGCTACTGGCCGGCGCTCGACTCCGGGAAAGCTCAGGCCCCCGGCGCGATCGTCATGTTGCACAGAGGTCACGAACACTCCGGCCGGATCATGCACCTCGCAAACGAACTGCAACTCCCCGACTACGCGATGTTCGCCTGGGACGCCCGCGGCCATGGCCGGTCGCGGGAGGCGGGCTACTGTAATCCGACCCTCGCCACCTTCGTCAACGACCTCGATCGTTTCATCCGCCACATCACCGAGGCTCATGGTATCCCGGTCGAGAACATC
>Ga0068855_100009951_pt1 | contig 11465 bp, 14 predicted proteins | sample KBSCornC52_FD_66592 | JGI IMG/M metagenome (GOLD analysis project Ga0068855, IMG submission 66592) | Corn rhizosphere microbial communities from Kellogg Biological Station, Michigan, USA - KBS Corn C5-2 | ecosystem: Host-associated > Plants > Roots > Rhizosphere > Soil ... | reverse complement strand
ATTTATGCCCCGTTTCATGGTTCAGCTACGGTTTATTTACTGTAAGTCCTGGCCTCAAATAATTGACGGTTCTTTATTTCCAGGGTTAAATGTCGGCCTCCATTCTGCTCATATATTTCGAAGACAAAATGCCGGTGTTCGGGTATGGTGAATTTGGGAACGGCTATTACCCATTTCACCACTGCATTACCGGGTATGGTGCTCAGGGTATCTTTATATAAAGGGGTGATTTCCCGATCTTGTACGGAGGATCGTTTTACTTTCTGCTGGTCCTGGATAAACACCTTTGTAAAGTCAATGTTGTACGGGAGATTTGACCGATTGGCGATCTCAAAACCAAAGAACAATATGTCGTCGGCCAAATGAATTGTCTGCAATCGCAATTTCATACGGTACTTATGAATGCTAGTTGAAAAGAAGGGTTTTGATTTCTTTGATTTTTCCGCATTGATTTCTAACAGCGCCTTATCTATTGGCTTTTGTGTGAAAGTGATAATTCCACTCTGAGCTGTGTCTGAATCATTTTCTACCGTCAATTTGGTAAGGTCATATGTAGTTTGTGCCGGATTGGAGATATAGCTTACATCGAAGGCGTAGACCTTTCCATCACTGGTAAATACGTGCAGGTTAGTTGAATTAAAATCTCTTCGTGCTGCCTTTACCTTTAATACGTTTTCTACTCCTGGCTGTATTTGTGCAATTATATCCTTATATCCTCTATCGGCCTGGTTTACGGGGGCTGGAAATATGAGTACTGTAGTGGTATTATAGCCCACCATCAATTTATAATGAACAATGGCCGAAGAAGGTGGTAAATCATTGGTGACGGATTGGGAATATGCTTCCAGAATACCCGCCATTAAAAAAAGAGCAATCACAAGTACCTTTTTCATGATTAAGGAATTTTTGATTTGAAGAATATCTTTTACATTCAATGTGTTGCTTGGGGGTTACTTAGTAGTACTCGGTGGCCTGCCTTGATTGTAACAACTACAGCCTTTACTTTTTTGCTCAACAGGCTTTTGGCCGTCTCGATGCCCGCCGCTGCGGCCTGTGCTCCTAAAGAGGGGTCAAGGGAGGTAATTCCCATACCGCTGATACCCTGGCTAATTCCTTCTTTAGTCACGTCTCGGGTTATGGCTCCGGGAACATATATCCCTTCCAAGCCATCGGTATCATAGACCTTTAACGCTATGGGGTAAATTTGACCGCTGTAAACTGCGCTGGTTAGCTGTACATTTAGCCGTTCGCTATTAACCGAACATTGCCCGTAAATAAAGCTGCTGGCAGGGATGCGGTGTCCATTTATATAAATATCCTGTAACAACCGGAGCTTTATAGTAGACCCGTTTTGGAGGGTTTGGGTTTCATGTACTACTGCTTGTATTGTTGTACCACTGTTGGCCGTATTGCTATCCTGTTCTTGTCCCAATCCATAAAAAGCATTTGGCTCTAGCTGCAATCCCTCCTTATACTCCACCTCTATTTGAGTAGTATCCTTGGGGATCGTGCTTACGTCATAAACGGTCGGCTTTATCTCTGTTGTAGTATTTCGGGTTTTTTCTTTCATCCTTTCAGGATGTTGGATATCCAGGACTTTATCGAGCACTTTTTCCACTCGGGTCAAATTGGGATCAGCTACGGTATCGGGCGTCCTGGCAGTTTGCAATAGCTTTTCCAGCTTCGCAATTTCCTCGTCCCCCTGGTCAGGCTGCTGGCGGCTTGGGGCAGAGCCGGAAAATCCAGTTCGCTCTTGCTTTTCGGTGGCGGTAGGCTGATTTAAGGCGGCATATAGCCTTGCCAGCCGGTCATTGACTTTTTTTTCGTTGGGATCGGTGCTTTCTGCAACCGGGAGCGTTCCCCTGGAGGTGCCGGCAGCCACCGTTTTGTTTGCCGGCTGCTTGTCGCCGGCTGTGGGAGGGCCGGGATCATAAAACCTCTTATTATTGGGGTCTCTTTCCCATTCCGCTTTTTTCTGTGCAGAGTCCTTCGCCGCCTCCATATATACTTCCAGCTTATTTTTATCCTTTACCGGGAGGTTGGGGGCAGGTAGCTTTGTATTAAAGGCGCTTTTGGTAGTGGCCTTTGGGTCAGGTTCCGGTGTTTTTTTCTTGGTGATATTTACCAGCCCCATAATGAGGCCCGTCACCAATATGACAAAAAGGGGTAAAATTATTAGTAACTTCTGTTTCTTTTTCCTTTTATCTTCCTGTTGCTGTTGCATAGAAATGAGTTTATCGTTTTATAGAATCAGTCAAGCTATCTTTGATCGCTTGCCATTGTTTGTACTGCCTTAGCCGTTGCAAGTCCAGAGAATCCGGTAATGTCGAATTTTGGGGGCGGCTAATAGTTTGTTGCCGAAGAAAAGCAGGTTTGCGCTGCCCTTGTGAAAAAACGCCGTCATAGAGCCAATAGCCAGAAAGGCAGCTCATGCCAATACAAAAGATGAGCAAGGCCCGTTTTCTTCCGCTATTGGACATTCGTCTTTCATAGCTGCTTAGGGTTGTTGCAAATCGGATTTGAGCTTTGCGAAGCAGTCCTGCCAGGATACCGGCCATCTTATTTTTTGCGGGATCTTGCTGCCGGGTAGGCTTTACTTTACGGAATAGACGGAACATGACTATCGTTTTTCAATGGTTAAATCTCGATTATCCAGTATCTTCCAGCGTTCGATCAAAAAGCCGTGGGGATTGTTGTCACTGGCAGTAGTTAGACGGATGTAGCCCTCTGTGACAAGGGATCGGGTGGTGATCGTGGTAGCCCGGATAATTTTTAGCTTTCCTGCATATCGGAAGTAATAGGGTTGTTGATCCATATTCACCTGTATGCTGTCGGGCTCTTCCACCTGTTGGCTGATATTGCCAGATTCCAGGCCGGAATAATAACCGGTTTCATTGAGGTTATCGTATTCGGCTTTGGCGGAACCATCGGCCAGGTACAGGGCTTTGGTGATGTGGGACTTTATCACCTTGTCGTCCGGTTCCAAGCTGTAAAAATAGTAGTGGAACATTTTGACATGATCCCTGATCTCCACCGGCAGTTTTTCCCTTCGATCCGTTGCCAGGGCCTCCATTAGCTTGCCGCCAGCAATGACATACACCTTATTCTGGCCTGCTTTTAATACTTGGCTGGTTTTGTACAGGGTGTAGACGCATATCGTGCAATTAGCCAGTAAAAAAGCCAGGGAAAACGCACGGATATGCTTAAATGCGGAATCTATGTTTTGAAACTGTTTGAACATAGCGTTAAATTTTGACGTATCTTATCCAGTAATCTTGTTCTGTTGATAGCTGTTTTGGGCCGATGCTGACGCTGATCCCATATTATTAGTAGTGGAAGAAAGGGCGGTCATTGGCGTATTGATCGTTGAACTTACCACGGAAGATGAGATATTGTTTACTTTACTGAGCAAAGCGTTATGACCGTGGGCATGTACTATATAATTAGCGACCGAAGGGACCGTGAAATAACCAATAATGCCAATTATCATAAAGATTAAATATGCGGCATCCGTGGAGGTAAAAAAAGTGTCACCGCTGCTTTGAACCTGGCTTATATCAATTTTGATCATATTTTCCTGAATCTTCCCCAGGATTGCACCAAAGAGGTTTGCAACGGGTAGCCATAAGTATATGTTTATATATCTCGCCAGCCAGGTCGTCAGGCTGTGTTGAAAGCCGTCAAAAACTGCTATTCCAAAAACCAATGGCCCCAAAATCGCCAGAACGATCAAATGAAAAGTTCGGATCGTGTCAATGCATAACGCGGCAGCATAGTATATGATCTGCAACACCTGAGATATCCAGAGTTTAATGTAATACCGGATATTGAATTCCATCTTATCCAATGCAAAAGCAAGATCATTACCGATGCTCGCAAAAAAACCTTCATTAGCCGGGTCCTGTCCTGGATGGGTGTACCTGTACCATTTATCTCTGTCTCCTTCCCCGGTGGGACCAACCAGGGCCTTGTACTGGTCCGTATTCTTTATAGCCGCCTCCCGTTGAGCTAACAATGTTTGCACGGCTTCATTGGAATTGTTTACCATCGCAGCAGTAGCTGTAACCGTTGGCTTCAATACACCATTGATCACCGACAAAACAGACGGGAATATCCCTATTAGTATTGCCAGCACAAACGGCCTGAACAATGGGAAGAAATCTATTGCCTCGGCATTGGCAATGTGCCTCCATACCCTATACCCGATATAAAAAGTGGCTGCGAACCCTGCTATTGCCCTTGCTACGGAAATGAGCTGCGAACATAGCGGTATCATCTGGTCATAGACATTTTCCAGGACGGTATGCAGGTTTTGTACGTCTTGTGCTACCGTCTGCGCATACAACGCGGAAGGTAAGATCATCGCCGCTGTACCTACTATTGCTGGAATTATTATCCGCTTCATAATGTTAATTTTGAATGCCATATAGGCGTTGAACTGATCGGTTTTCTTCTAATGCCTTTTGTCGTTGTGTCGCCAACAGGCCCGCACTGTTATTAAAATGGCGGAGGAATTCGACTTTATCTTCCATATCGGTATAAATCCGGTCGATAGCATTCATTCGCTCGGCGTCACTGGCTCTTAGCTGGTTATCAGTAATCACCATCAGCAGCTCGTCCAGATTTTGCAAGGACCGTTTAAATAGATTGTCATATACACTTTGCAAGTAGCTTATATCCGAAGAGTTGAATACCTGCAAGCTTTTGAAATGCGTCAATGCCGTCTTATATTCCGACACTAAGGTTTGCTGGCCCTTAATAATATCTGCAATCCGGGCATACTGTTTTACAGTTGGGCTTACAGACAACAAGCCATTCAGGAACAGTTTGTGCATGGAAAAATTCCCCTGAGCTATGTCTTTGATAGTATTATATCCGGCAGTAAGGATTTTGTACCCATCATACATTTCTTTGAGGATGGATTTCAGCGTTGACAATTTTTCAATATCCAGGGCTAGTTCCTCTAGTTCTTGGGCCTGTGCATGAGCAGGCTGAACCTTCCCGACTCCCAGGATTATAATGAACAAAATGATAGCTACCTTTTTCATGTTAATACATTTTTTGAATGGAATGGGATTCCTGTAACTCTTTTTTCCTTTGCAATACCTGCAATTGCACCTGGCTGCTGAATGAATACAGGAATTCGTATTTATCCGTCATATTCCTGCATAGCTTATCAATGTCGTCAATGCGTTCATCGTCTTTCATTTGTAACTGGTCGTCCGTTACGACATTGGTCAGTTCAGTAATATCTCTTGCCACATCGTCCAGCAATACAGTGAATACCTGATAGAGGTAGTTCAATTCCTTACCGGTGAATACCCCCGAAGCTTTGAATTGTTGGTAGTAGGACTTGTAGCTGGATAGCATTTGAACCTGCATGGAAATCATGTCAGCAATTTTTACATCGCCTTTTATCTGAGGGTTTACTTGCTCTAAGGAATTAAAGTAATCTTTATGCAGGTTAAAATCGCCGTGTTTGATATCGCCGATCAAAGTGAGGCCTTTATTAGCGATATCATATCCCTTTTTTAGCCAGGACAGGTATGTTTTAAGCTTTATGATCTGCTCAATCATTACTTCCGTCTGGCTGAAAACCGGGCTTCCTATCAGAACAAAGCTTATTATGATGACTATAGTTTTCATATCTTCCCTTTTACAGGCCATATAATTGTTTCACAGCATTAATTTCGTTCAGGCCTTTGGAGCGTTGCAGGCTTAATTGAATATTCTGATTATTGAAATGTCTCAGGTCGCTGATCTGCTCATCGATCCCATCCGCTGCTCGATTAATGATCTTCAGGCGCTCGGCATCTGACATTTGGACTGTAAACGATTCCAGGATATTGAGAATCTGATCCAAGTTTTTTACGCTTTCATCCACGATACCGGAATACACCGTATAGATATATTGTATCTCATTAGCACTGAAATGCTTGTCCTGTTGGACAAGCGCATATGTCCGCTTATACTCAGCAACAAGTTGCTTTTGCTTGCTAATAATATCAGTTATGCGCTGGTAATATGCTATGACATTCTTCACCTGCCATAGTTCGTTGAAGTACTCCTGGTAGAGGTCTTTTTGTTGTTGTGTCCAGTGCGCTATTTCCTTCAGTTTTAATTTGGAAAGTTCATTTTCCACCTGCTTTTGAACGTTCTGCAGGTTAATGGTGGCATTCTGGACCTTTTGAACGGCAATATCTGCGGCTTTGATAATGGCCTTTATAATGTCAGTGAATTGCGCCTGCGTGTGGCTGGTAGGTGCCAATATCATCAATGCGGACAATACGATTGCCGTTAAGATGCCCTTGCTCTGTCTCATACGTTTTATCTTTATAGGTCACATGAATGAATAGCAGCTATTCAACTTTCTTAAATTCCTGGCTGTCCAATACCAATGTACTTTCTGCTGGTTTAACTGTTATTACTTTGTCGCTATTTATGGCCTGCATGATCTTGCCGCCGCTGTCATAGCTGCCAATCCAGGTCTGTTGATACCGCTCCACCGGGAAATAATGGTCTCCCTGGTTGCGCTGGAAAGTCGTTTTGCGGGCGATGGTATAGGTATTTACCCCTTGCTGGCTTTTGACAATCCAAAGGGTATCCCAGGTTGAACAATAATCGGCCTGTTCGGTTGCAGCGTAGGTCCCTGCTATAAAAAATGCTGTTGGGGCCGGATCGGAATTAAATTTTATACTTTCCAACTTTCTATCCCAATCCAATTTTGGGGGATCGGCTTTCCTATCTAAGAGGCCATCCTTGCAGGATGCAAGAAAAATGGATAAAACCGATACGGTCATGATCATTTTCGCTTTCATATCTTTTGGTTTATTAGTTAATTAGTCTGCGTTATTTCTCATATGTACTGCCAGCATTGCTATTCCCTTTCTTACACTGCCATACTTTTTAGCATAGGCCTGTACTTTAATTTTTTCCTTTTCTTCAGTTGTATAGGCCAGGTATTCTTCCAGGCTGACTTCTGTCCGATACACTTTACTCAGCAAGCCACCCAATGAAATGAATACTTCTTTGTATTTCCGGGCAGGGTCATTGGCCTTATTCATGGACAGTATCAATGTCTTTTCCTTTTCCGTTAACCCTAATAAATCCTGTATGTGCTGGAACTTATTGATGTACTTGGTCTGATCGAGCAGGATCTTACAGTCAGAATTATTAATAATCGCGTCTTTGATAATGGCCGAACTAATGATATCATCCACCTCTTGCGTCACGACAATGGCCTCTCCAAAGAATTTTCTCACGGTCTTGAATAAGTACTTAATGTATTCTGCCATTCCCTGCCTCATGATAGCTTTCCAGGCTTCTTCAATCAAAATGATCTTACGAACCCCTTTGAGCTTACGCATCTTGTTAATAAAGACCTCCATGATAATAATAGTCACAGTAGGAAACAGTATGGGATGGTCCTTTATGGTATCCAGCTCGAATACGATCATGGGTTGACCCAATAAATCCAGGTTTTGGCGGGCATTGAGTAAGTAATCATATTCCCCGCCCTGGTAGTACGGTTTGAGGACATATAAAAAATTATCAATGTCGAAATCCTTTTCTTTGATACCCTCCTTACGTAGGTTGAGAAGGAAAACGTCTTTTAGAAATTCATAAAAAGTATTAAAGCAAGGAAACACTTCATGGTGTTGCTTTAGGTGATCGAAATAGGCCTGCAATGCATTGGACAAGGACACATATTCCGACCGGCTAAAACTTTCATCGTCCTTCTTCCAAAGGGCCAACAAGAGCGTTTTTATAGATTCTTTCTTCTCGGTGTCCAGCTCGTCTTCCTGTATAAAAAAGGGATTAAACTGAATCGGCTCCTTCTCGGAATAGGTGAAATAATAGCCGCCTTCCAGTTCGCACAGCCCCCGGTAGGAATGGCCTACATCGACAATGACGCAGTGTGCTCCATTTTCCAGGTATGACCTCATCATGTGATTGGTGAAAAAGCTTTTCCCGCTGCCGGATGGGCCTAAAATGAACTTATTGCGGTTGGTACAAATCCCTTTTGTTATCGGTTCGTCCGATATGTCCACATGGATAGGCAGGCCGCTGATCCGTTCCCCCAAGCGGATACCTACCGGTGACAGGGAGCTGCGGTAGTTCGTTTCCATATTCAGGAAACAGTTGGCTTGCTCTGCAAAGGTGTCAAAGGTTTCCTCAGCAGGCAGGTCAGCCTCATTACCTGGCATTCCTGCCCAATACACCTGGGCGGCGCTGGCCGTCTCCTGTCGGGTACGGGCATCCATCTGGGCCAGCGCCGCCGATACCAAATTTTTCACCTCCTTTGCCCTTTCTTTATCGTCTGTCCAGGTGAGAATATTAAAATGCGCCTTGATCGGCATGCGTCCCTGGGAAATGGCTTCGTTCAGGAAGGTATTTACGGCGTCCCGGCTAATGCTGTTTTCCCTGGAATAGGACGATAAGGATTGTAGTCTCAAACGCCTGCTTTCGAGCTTTTTTAGAGTAGCTTGGGCATCATCTACTATCAGGTATTGATTATACAGGTGATTGCAGGGCAGGAGTTGGCCCAAAGGTGCAGCAAAGCCTACGCTGAATTTGGTCTTGTCCGTACTGTATTTATCGTAATTGATCCTCGGGCCGCAAATAGTGGGGAGGTCTTCCACATCAGCAAGGGTGAATAACTGGCAATGGAGGTTTCCAATTTTCAGCTCCTGGCCGATCTCAATGTCCCGGATCACCGGCCTTTCCTGCGGATGCAGCAAATAGCAGTACCTTTCCAGCAGTCCGGGGCCGCTTTCCGTTCCGGCCAGCTCTTCGTCCGTCAACCGGCGAAGTTGAACATATCCGCTATCTTGTAAGATTTTTACAAACTGACCCGCTTTCTCCAGGAAGGTATCTACCAGCTTTGTATTTACGGTTTGTGGCGGGACCAGGGTAGGCCGGACCATGTTGGAAAACAAAGCGGAAGACGGTTTACGTCCATCCGGCTTTTTTGTGATAAAGAGGTAACAGGCATGGTCCAGGTAGGGACGTTCATGGAAATGGCGTTCGCTACTCCGGGATAAAAAGGATTGTTCCGTTTTAGTAAAATCAGCCTGATATGCGGCTTCTACAAACCAATCCTGTTTGTGTAGCATGGTGTGGTTTGGTAAAACCCGGATTGCTTTTACCCAGGCTTGGTGCAGGGCCTCAAAATCATCGGTCGATAGGGTGAATATTTCCGGTAGGCTCACTTGAAAAGCCAGGGTAATATCGCCTTGTTTCGAAAGGATGCAACCTTTCTCGATCTTATAGATGGGCAATAGTTTTTCCAGTGTTCTTTTCTTCCTCATTTTCTTTCGCACTTAACTGGGTGAAAAATTTTCCTGATCTCGACCTGATACAAATGGGCAAGTTTCTTTGGGCCATTTTTTTGACCAATCCGTGTTCTCCGTACTTTTTACTGTAATGTTGCACACCCATATATAGCCCGCCCCCGGCCGGCAGGATGATACCTAAACACAGGTAGATATTGATACCAACTATGTAAAGAATAGCGAACAGTAAGAGCAATAGTACCAGCCCGGCAGCCAGATAAATAATGTACTGTGCTTTGATCCCTTTGAATTCAATGCTTCTATTAATTCCTTTGTTTATCTCGTACACGGTCGCCATAGCTTTACGTTGAAATGGTGGGGAACTTTGATGCTGAACAGCATTACGGAACGATGAACGTACTGCGTCGCAACGGCAGCTCCTGGTAGCACTGCCGCCGGACCCATACCCTCAAAACCTACACACCAAAGAATGACTTTAACACGGTAGCCACAACGACCAGGAAGATGCAGCTACCGAACCAGGCTGCGGCAACTTTATTGGTGTCGCCCTCGCCGGAATTCCACTTGTTGTACACCTTAACGGCCCCAACTAATCCGACTACCGCGCCGATGGCATAGAGCAAGGTTGTACCTGTTGCGAAATAACCCTTAACCATAGTCGTCGCCTGGCTGATCCCGGCATTACCATCACCGGATTGCGCGTGTGCTATTGCACTTGACAGCAGCAGTATAGTCGCTGCAAAAACTTTCCTGCGGGAGTATCCCGACAAATTCACTCTGCACATAATCACTCTCGTTTATAGTTAAAAAAAGCTCACTGATAGACAAAACAAAGCCCGCCTGTATTCTTACAGCACATATTCCTACTCACTTACAGACGGGTCTTTGTGAAACCACCGCTCACATCATCATGCTATTTCCACAGGGCCAATATTTGTTGCTCTGTCCATTGGATATTGCAGTCCCGTTGGACGGACAGGGCTATAAACCGGTTGATTGGCTCGAAATATTCCGTGTTCTCGAAAATGCGGTACTGCCGTACAATTGTGTTTATCTTGGAAAATACTTCCTCCTGGTTGGGAGGATTGGAGGCAATTTGATTTATCTCGACCTGAATTTGCTCAACAACCTTTTCAGCCTCTTTTACCAGGACGTAGTCGTCATCTTCCAGCATTTCCAAAGTATCTTCCTCGTCTGGATGTTTTTCCAGTAATATTTCCAACGGTTCACCGTCCATTTCCAGGGGTCGGGCTATCAGCTCGTGGTGCATAGTATTAGGTGTCGCCTGGACAGACTGCAATGACCTTCCTTTAGCAGGTATAAGGCCAGCCACCAGCTTCCGCCGGAAGAAAAGGGCTAAAACGGTATAATAGGCGACTATGAGCCCTCCGACAATAAGGAGGAATTGCGGCCCGGTGATATTGCTGAACATAACATTTGGCTTTAGGTGAGAAAATTTTGTCTCTTCGTTATTGTTCAGCAAAGATGGGGGTATGAAAAAGCGATATTTCAGAGTGTGATCAGAGGCTCGGAAAGATATTTTTTAATTTATTGGGGGATGGGCCTCTATCAGTCTATTAGATCATCGGCCATTCGCTGTGTCCAATATGCCAGGATGGGTACATGCCTTCCTGGCACATATAGAACTGGTTTCTGAATTACTTACACCTCAAATAAACAGTATGTCAATTTATACTGACAATCCAAATCTTTTCAACCAGCCGCTCCGCTTGACGGAAGATGAAAAAGCCGATCCCAACCTAGTGTTTTCTGAGTTCTTCGTAGATTATAGCCTGAGTGAATGCCGGGACTGGCTACTCAAGATAGTCACTACCTGCTTAACTGACAGTGGTATAGAATTTGACGAGGCCGATAAAAGAAGCGACCTTTTGCATTTTGCGGAACGTTTGGAAGCTATATTAGAGGCAACTGCGTTATCTGCCCAGTCCGTCGAGAATTCGAAAGAAACGAAGGCAGGCAGCAACGGTAATATTGATCTGGACGACCTGCAAACAAAGGTCGTGGATCTTCAACTACGGGTCGCGGAATTGGTTTCAATGGTTATAAAGGCACGGAGTGGGGCAATTGTGGACCCATTATGTTAATGGCTTCTATGAAAATCCGGGTTGTATCCCGCCGTAATCTTGCGTTCCCAGGCCGGGCTTATGT
>Ga0068855_100009947_pt1 | contig 11468 bp, 7 predicted proteins | sample KBSCornC52_FD_66592 | JGI IMG/M metagenome (GOLD analysis project Ga0068855, IMG submission 66592) | Corn rhizosphere microbial communities from Kellogg Biological Station, Michigan, USA - KBS Corn C5-2 | ecosystem: Host-associated > Plants > Roots > Rhizosphere > Soil ... | reverse complement strand
CGGGCCGAACCGGCCGCTGACCTTCGTCTTCAATGGCGGGCCGGGCGCGGGCTCGGCCTTCCTCAATCTCGGCCTCGTCGGCCCTCGTCATCTCGCGCTTGGGCCGGAAGCCAAGGACGCGGCGAACGCCAGGCTCGTCGACAATCCCGATACCTGGCTCGCCTTCACCGATCTCGTTCTGATCGATCCGGTCGGCACCGGCTGGAGCCGCGCCGCCAAGGGCGACGACGCCAAGAATTTCTGGAGCGTGCGCAGCGACGCTAGCGCCATGGCCAAGGCGATTTCACTCTATGTGAGCAAGAACAACCGCGACGGCTCGCCGCTCTATCTCATGGGCGAGAGCTATGGCGGCTTCCGCGCCGCCAAGATGGCGCGCGCGCTCACGCGCGAACAGGGCATCAGCATCAACGGCATCGTCATGCTGTCGCCGCTGCTCGAGGGCTGGCTGACCTTCGGCGACGATCAGTCGGCGCTGCGCTCGGCGCTCATCCTGCCGTCGCTCGCGGCGACGCATCTGGAGGCGACCAACAGCTTCACGCGCGAGGCGCTCGCGGCGGCGGAGACGTTCGCGCTCGGTGACTATCTCACTACCCTCGCCGGCCCTGCGCCGCAGGGCGAGGCTGCACGCGCCTTCTACGGACGCGTCGCAAAGATGACCGGACTGCCGCTCGACATGGTGACGGCAGCGCGCGGATTCATCACAGAGGCGTCGCTCAAATCGCTTCAGGCAGGCAAGATCGTCAGCCATTACGACGCGACGTTCTCGGTTGACGACCCCTTTCCCGAGCGGGCGGGCGGACGCGGCCCCGATCCGATCCTCGACGGCGTGGCGCGCGCCTATGGCGGCGCGTTCGCGGCCTATGCGCGCAACGAACTCGGCTTCAAGACCGAGATGACCTACACTTTGCTCGCCTCCGACATCTCCGGACACTGGGACTGGGGCGGCGGCGGACGCGGCCAGGCCGGCGTCGATGAGGAGTTGCGCGTGCTGTTGGCGTTCTCGCCGACCTTCAGGCTCTTCATCGGATCGGGCGTGTCCGATCTGGTCACGCCCTATGCCGAGACGCGCTACGTGCTCGACCACCTGCCGCCGGCGAACCCGCCCGGCCGCGCCGTGCTCAAGACCTATCGCGGCGGTCACATGCTCTATCTCGATCCGCAATCGCGCAAGGCGTTCACGGCGGACGCGGCGGCGTTCTACAAGGCGGCAGTTCGCTAGCCGGCGAACTCCAGCACGTCGAAGCCGACGTGGCGGTCGACGATATAGATCAGCCCGCGTTCGTCGAGCATCACGTCATTCGTCTGCGGTGCGGCGCGCCCACCCGCGGGTTCGGGAATGAAGAAACCGACTTCGCGCGGCGCCGCCGGATCGGCGACGTCGACAATGCGCAATCCGGCGCTGAACCAGACGGCATGCACCAGCGTGCCGGTCATGCGCTCGTGGAACTGATGCGCGCCGAACCGCGCGCCGGGCGTGCGGGCAAACGGTGAGTCGAGCTCGCTCACCTCGAACAAAGCCAGCGGCTTCACATCGCCGTAGTTGCTCACGTCGTAAGTCGACATGCCGGCATGCACACGGCCGCGCCGCGCTTCCTCTTCGTTCGCGCTCTGCGCCTGATCTTCCTCATCGATCGCCAGCGCGATGCGGCGGCCGCGAATGAGGTCCGGCACCGGCATCGCAGTGTGCGTCGGCTCCGGAAACGGCGGATGATAGTTGTAGGAGGCCACGGTCTTCGGATTCGCAATGTCGGAAATATCGACGATGCGGAAGCCGCCGTGCCAGCAGCTCGCCCACATTTCGTTACCGAAGCGCAATGCGTGGTGCAGCCGGTGGCGCTTGCCCGACCATGCCGGCTTCTCGCCGGCCGCGATGTGCTGCCCCGGCATCCACCAGCGCGAGACTTCCTGCGGCGCTCGCGGATCGCGGATGTCGTAGATGACGAGGATGTTGCCGACGAAGCCATCCATCTCGGTCGAGATGTAGGCGTAGCGCGCATCCATGTCGAAGCGATGCACGCCGATGCCGCCCGTAAGATGGTGATGAATGAACTTCGGCTGCGCGGGTTTGGAGACGTCGTAAAGCCGGAAGCCGCCGTTGCGGTAGGGCTGCTTCTCCGCCGCCTCGACCTCGCCGAGATCAGCCTCAGTAATGCTGAGCTTGGCCGCGAGTTCGGCGCGCGTCGGCGGCCGCCCGAGCGCATCGGTCAGCTCGCGGCGCACGCCGGGCAATTGCTCGGCGCGGCGGCCGACAGGCGTCGGATTCCGTTCGTGGTTGACGATCATCAGGTCGCCGACGACGCGGACCTTGTGGCTGTGCGAGGTCGGATCGTCGAGCGTGACGGTCGCAACGAGTCGCGGATTGGCCGGATCGGCGATGTCGACGATTGACGTGCCGAGGTTCTGCTTGTTCGGGATGTGGCCGACATAGGCGTGCCGGCCGCTGACCGTCACCTGGCCGGCGCCGGGCAGGTCGAGATGTCCGAGGCGGCGCACCCTGCGCGCCAGCGCCCCGCCCGACCGTTCGATCTTGCTCATGCGTTCAGTGACTCACCGTTGCGCCGGACGCCTTGACGATCGCGGTCCATTTCGGAATCTCGGACTTGATGTAGGCGTCGAATTCCGCCGGCGTGTCGCCGACAATGTCGACGCCCAGGCGGCCGAGCGAGGTCCGAACGCCGGCGTCCTGCAAGGCCTTAACGGCGGCCGCGTGCAGCTTCGCGATGACGTCGGGCGGCGTGCCGGCCGGCGCGACGAGGCCATGCCAGGTGCTCGCTTCGAAGCCTTTCAGCCCGGCCTCATCCATCGTCGGCACGTCGGGCAGGATGGCCGTGCGCTTGAGCGTCGTGACTGCCAGCGCCCGCACCTGCCCTGTCTTGATATGACCGACCACCGACGCTGCCGTCGCAAACATCATCTGGTCGTTGCCGGCGATGACGTCCTGCAGCGCCGGCGCCGCGCCCTTGTACGGCACGTGAACGATGTTGACCTTGGCCTCCGATTTGAACAGCTCACCCGACAAATGCGCCGCCGCCCCGTAACCGGACGAGGCGTAGTTGATCTTGCCCGGCTCCGCCTTGCACAGCGCGATCAGCTCGTTGAGCGAGTGCGCCGCCACCTTCGGATTGACGACAAGAATGTTCGCCTGCGAGCCGATCAGCGTAATCGGCGCGAAGTCCTGCTGCGGCTTGTATTTCAGTTCCTTGTAGAGGCTCTCATTGGTAGCGAGGATGCTGTTGTTGCCCATTAGCAGCGTGTAGCCGTCGGGCCGCGCATGCGCGACGTATTCGCCGGCGATGTTACCGCCCGCGCCCGGCTTGTTTTCGATGACGAATGGCGCGCCGAGAATTTCCTCCATCTTCTTGCCGACGATGCGCGCGAGCACGTCGCTCGGGCCCCCCGGCGTGAAGGCCACCACCAGCGTGACCGGATGATCGGGGTAAGCGGCGAGCGCGGCACGCATCGGCATCAGCGGCGCCAGCACACAAGCAGCGACGAACAGGCGCAGAGCGTAGGCGCGCGACAATCGCGGTATCATAATGGTTTCCTCCGCACTGGCGCCGGCCGTTGCAGGCCAAGGCTTTTTCTAATGCGGAAAACGCGACCGTTCGCCGCCGCGGCACTGTGCACGCGGCCCGTTACGACCTCAAGCGGGGTCGCTCCTCAGGCGGTCTTCTGCTCGGCAAGCCCGAGCTCCGCGACCATTTGCTCGCGCATCATGAACTTCTGCACCTTGCCGGTAACGGTCATCGGGAAGGCGTCGACGAACTTGATGTAGCGCGGGACCTTGTAGTGGGCGATCTGGCCCTTGCAGAAGGCCTGGATGTCTTCGGGCGTCGCCGTCATGTCGGGCTTGAGCTTCACCCAGGCGCACAACTCCTCGCCGTAGCGCACGTCCGGAACGCCGACCACCTGCACCGCCTCCACCTTGGGATGGCGGAACAGGAATTCCTCGATCTCGCGCGGATAGACGTTCTCGCCACCGCGAATGACCATGTCCTTGATGCGCCCGACGATGTTGACGTAGCCATCCGCATCCATGGTCGCGAGGTCGCCGGTGTGCATCCAGCGCGCCGCGTCGATCGCCTCGGCGGTCCGCTCCTCGTCGCCCCAGTAGCCGAGCATTACGGAATAGCCGCGCGTACAGAACTCGCCGGGCACGCCGACCGGCACGATGCGGCCGTCCGAGTCGACAATCTTGATCTCGACATGCGGATGCACGCGGCCGACCGTCGCGACGCGGCGCTCCAGCGGATCGTCGAACGAGGTCTGCGTGCTGACCGGGCTTGTCTCGGTCATGCCGTACGCGATCGTGACCTCGCTCATGTTCATCTCGTTGACGCAGCGGCGCATCACCTCGATCGGGCACGGCGAGCCGGCCATGATGCCGGTGCGAAGGCTCGACAGATCGAAGCGCTTCATGTCCGGATGCCCGAGCTCGGCGATGAACATCGTCGGCACGCCGTAGAGTGCCGTGCACTTCTCGGCTTCGACCGTCTGCAAGGTGGCGAGCGGATCGAACCCCTCACCGGGATAGACCATGGCGGCGCCATGCGTAATGCACGCCATGTTGCCCAGCACCATGCCGAAGCAGTGATAGAGAGGCACCGGGATGCAGACGCGGTCGGCTTCGGTGAAGCGCTGCGCCTCGCCGATGAAGAAACCGTTGTTGAGGATGTTGTGGTGCGTCAGCGTCGCGCCCTTCGGCGCGCCGGTGGTGCCGCTGGTGAACTGGATGTTGATGGCGTCGTCGAATTGCAGTTTCGGCTTGAGTTCGGCAAGCGTCTGACGCTCCGCAGCGCCGCCGAGCGCGGCGACATCGTCGAAGCGCATGAAGCCGTCGGATTTGTCGCGGCCGATGCGGATCACCGTCTGCAAGGACGGGATACGCGCGGATTGCAGTTCGCCCGGCCGGCTGCCGGCGATCTCGGGCATCAGCTCGCGCAGCATGCCGACATAGTCGCTGGTCTTGAAGCTGTCCGCGGTGATCAAAGCCTTGCAGCCGACTTTGTTGAGCGCGTAGTCGACCTCGAAGGTGCGGTAGGCGGGATTGATGTTGACCAGGATCAGTCCGGCCTTGGCGGTGGCGAACTGGGTGACGACCCACTCGGCATTGTTCGGCGACCAGATGCCGACGCGGTCGCCCGGTTCATGACCGAGGGCCAGGAGTCCGGCGGCGAAGGCGTCGACCCGCGCATTCAGCTCGGCATAGGTCCAGCGGATGCCCTGCTGCGTCACGATCAGTGCGGGGCGGTCGGCCCAGCGCTCCGCGGCCTTGTCGAAATAGGCGCCGATCGTGTCGCCGATCAGCGGGACCGCGGACGCGCCCTGCGCATAGCTCTGGGTCAGGCCGGTCACTGCATCCTCCCGAAGTTTCTTCTTAGGCGTCGCCGGGAGAAAGCGTAGCAGCCCCGACGCGACGCGGCGAGCGCGGGGCGCCGGGCGGGAGAAGCGGACAATCGAGGATCGGCTGGCGGTCCCGAGAGGATTCGAACCTCCGACCTTCGGTTTAGGAAACCGCTGCTCTATCCAGCTGAGCTACGGAACCGCTGCGGCGCTTGGGTTAGCACAGTCCGGGCCACGGCGCACGCCGGTCGCGCCCCGCTCGACTGGCCTGTGCATGACGGTGCAGCGTCTCACATGCGCTCGCCGAGCGTGCCCTGATCGTCGTCGCCCGGCGCAGCGCCATTCGGCCGATTGTCGCCGCGCTCGTCCGAGCCGGTCGTGGTGTCGCGATCGGCGCCATGAAGCTCGGCAATTTTGTCGATGAACTCGCCCGCGGCGCGCACGCAGGCCTGCGTGTCCTCCTGCGCCGAACAGGTGACGTCGATGCGGGCATTGCCGCGGGCGAAATGGAAGCGTGCGCCGGCGCCGCCCATCACCATCATTCGCCGCTGCGGCATCATCGGCCGCGTCGGCATCGTCATCGGGCCGCGTTCGCGCGCCTGGCCGCGTGAGTTCCCGTCCTCGTCCGGCGCGCCCTGATCAGCCGTCGCCGCGCCGGTCCGGTCCTGTGTCTGCGCGGCGGCTGGCTGTGCGCAGCCGACGATTGCTGCGAGCGCGGTGGCGAGCGCGAGTGATGCGGATTTCATGGTCGATGCTCCGGCGATTTCACGCCCCCTGCTCCGGCCAACGACGAACGCGGCGGCCTGTTCCGCGTACGTCGCCATTGCGCGTGTTCCGGCGCCGGCTTTTTCGCGCGTGAATTTCATGGACCGTTAGCCCGGCACCGCCGACAATCGCCGCCATGGCCGCACGTGCCTGTCTCATCGCCGTCCTGTTGCTCGGAGCGGCAGCCGCGCACGCCGGGACGCCGTGCGGCGGCGCCGATCTCGGCACGGTCACGGTCAAGTCGGCGCCGGACGCCCGCACGCTTGTGCTCGCCGACGGGCGGACGCTGCGCCTCGCCGCCCTGGACATTCCGGCTGGCCAGGCGCCGGCGCTGAAAAGCCTTGAGGGCCAGCGGCTGACGCTGGCGGCAGCGGACGGTTCGCCCGACCGTTACGGCCGCCTGGTCGCCTTCGCCGTTCCGGCCGAAGGCGGCCAATCGGTGCAGGAAAGCCTGATTTCCGAGGGCGCGGCCCGCGTTTCCACGCGGATCGGCCCCAAAGCCTGCGCCGAGGCGCTGTTAACCATCGAGCGAAAGGCCCGCGCCGCGCACAAGGGCCTGTGGGCCGATCCAAATTTCGCCCCTTTGCGTACCGACGATTACCGCCGGTTCCGGGTGGAAAGAGGCCGGTTCGTGCTGGTCGAGGGTAAGGTCCAGTCGGTGCGCGAGAGCGGCGCCACGATATACGTGAACTTCGGGCGGCGCTTTACACGGGACTTCTCCGTGACCATTCTGCGCCGCCTTCGCGGCGCGTTCACCGCCGCCGGCGTCGAACCTTCGGCGTTGCAGGGCCGTCACATCCGCGTGCGCGGCTTCATGGAATTCCGTCGCGGCCCGATCATGGACGTGGCCGCGCCGGAGCAGATCGAGATCATCGAGTGAGTGCGTCAGATATGGCGAGCGTTGCGACCACGGGGACGGGATTGAAGGCGTTGCGCGCGATCGTCGCGACGTGCTGCCTCGTGCTCGTGGCCGGCTGCACCAACACGCCGGAATTCAAGCAGGTCTCGCTGCCGCTGCCGCAGCCGGCCCCCGCGGCGCCGGCACAGACCGCGGCGCAGCGCGAGCATGCGCGCATCCTCGCCTCCTATGGCGGCCAGTACGACGATGCCCGCGTCCAGGCGCTGGTCGAGAAGACCATCGGCCGCCTCGTCGCCGCCTCGGAGCGGCCGGACCTCACTTACAAGGTGACGATTCTCAATTCGCCGGCAATCAACGCCTTCGCCCTGCCGAACGGCCAGCTCTACGTCACGCGCGGGCTGATCGCGCTCGCCAATGACGAGGCCGAGTTCGCCTCCGTGCTGGCGCACGAGATGGGTCACGTCATCGCCCGCCACGCGGCAATCCGCGAGGAGCAGGCGAAGCAGGCGGCGGTCGTCGCGCACGTGGTCTCGGACGTGCTCTCCGACCCGAACGCCGGCGCGCTGGCGCTCGCCAAATCGAAGCTGACCATGGCGAGCTTCTCGCGCGCGCAGGAATTCGAGGCGGACGCGATCGGCGTCGGCATCTCGGCGCGCGCCGGCTTCGATCCGTACGGCGCCTCGCGCTTTCTCTCCGACATGCAGCGCAACGCGGACCTCAAGGCGGGCGGCGCGGCCAAGAACGACACGCGGCTCCTCGACTTCATCTCGTCGCATCCGGCGACGCCCGACCGCGTCAAGAACGCCATCCTCAATGCGCGTCAATTCAGCGGTCCCGGCACGAAGGGCGAGCGCGACCGCACCGACTACCTCGCCGCGCTCGACGGCATGGTCTTTGGCGAAGATCCGAGCGAAGGCTTCGTGCGCGGCCGCCGCTTCGTGCATCCCAAGCTCGGCTTCACCTTCACCGCGCCGGCAGGCTTCTCGCTCGACAACACTGCCGAAGCCGTGCTCGGCCTGAAGGACGGCGGCGGACAGGCGCTGCGCCTCGACGTCGTCAGCGTGCCGCCTGAGCAGACGCTCGGCGCATACCTCACGTCGGGCTGGATGGAGAACGTCGACAAGGGCAGCGTGCAGGAAAGTGCGATCAACGGCTTCCCGGCGGCGACCGCGCTCGCCAACGGCGAAGGCTGGTCGTTCCGGCTCTACGTGATCCGCTACGGCAGCGACGTCTATCGCTTCATCTTTGCGGCGCGCGAGCGCTCGCCGCAGGCCGACCGCTCTTTCCGCGAGGCGGTGTCGACGTTCCGCCGCATGAGCCTGAAGGAGGCCTCGCAGGTCAAGCCGATGCGCGTCGCCGTCGTCACCGTTGGCGCGCACGATACGATCGACAGCCTGGCGAAACGCATGGCCGTGCCGGACCACGCACTCGAGACGTTCCGCGTCATCAACGGGCTGACGCGCGAGGATAGGCTCAAAGCCGGCGAGCGCGTGAAGATCGTGGTGGAGTGAGTCTCCGTCATCCTGAGGAGCGAGCGTGCACAGCACGCGAGCCTCGAAGGATCTCTGACTCACAGGTCCTTCGAGGCTCGGCGCGTTTCGCGCCGAGCACCTCAGGACGACGGGAGAGGCTTCAGCTCTCGCCCGCCTCGACGTTGATCGTGAACTCGCGCGGCACGTCCGGACCCCAGAGATAGAACGAGTCCTCCGGCTTGTGGTCGGCGGCCGGCCAGCGGTCTTCCTTCGGGATGTAATCGATGTCGCAGGAGTATTCGGCGAAGCTGCCCCACGGATCCATGACGTAGTGGAAGTAGTTCGAGCCGAGCACGTGGCGGCCGAGGCCCCAGCCCTTCTGATAGCCCTTGTCATGCATGCGCATGGCGCCAAGGCCTATGTCGTTGATGCTCGCCGTATCCCACGAGCAGTGATGGAAGCCCGGCGCGCTCGACTTCACCAGCGCGAGGAGATGATGGTCGCTGCCGTGAATGCCGTGCATGAAGGCGACGAGATCGGACGCGCGATCGGACAAGCGCAGGCCGAGCGTGCGTGCGTAGAACTTCAGCGACTCGTCGATGTCCTTGGTGAAGATGAGGACATGCGAGAGGCGGCGCGGCCGCACCAGCGGCGACTTCTCGCGCGTCGTCGCGCCGGGCTTGCCGGGCCCGACCGTGACGAACTGCGCGTCGGCCTTGGAATCCGGCGACACCTTCGGCGCCACCTTGATCTCCATCAGCACGCCTTCGTGGTTGCGGAACCAGATGCCGTTCGACTCGAAGCCCGGCGGCGGATCGACGAGCTTGATGCCTTCGCCTTCGATGCGCGCCTTGAGCCGCGGAAAGTCCTCGGCGTAGCAGCCGAAGGAGAGATGATGCAGCGCCTTCTGCTTCGTGCCCTCGACGACCGAGCCCCAGCGATGGTCGTGGCCGAAGGTCTTGATGGCGACGACATTGCCGTCGCGGCGCACGTCGAGCCCGAAATTGCCGTAGAAGTCGACCGCCTTGCTGGCGTCGGGCACTTGCAGGACGAACTGGTCGAGCGAGTGAATGCCGAGATCGCCGGGCTTGGCTTCCGGCGCGATATGACCCGTGATCGCGGTCATCGTGAACTCCCTTCCAAACGTGTTCGCTGATTTGGCGGGTATTCTAGTCTTCTGCGCAAAAGCGGCAACTGCGCGCGACGCGCATCGGTGTCGCGGTTTCCGCCTGTCGAAAGGATGCGTCCGCCTGCCCACGCGATGTTCCGGATCGTGGGCAGTAACGCTCCGCTCAATCCCGCGAAAACGGGAATCCAGCGCTGACCCTCACACTGGACCCCCGCTTTCGCGGGGGTGAGCGGAGAAGTCGATGTGATCCGTGGCGGGCATGATTCATCGCCCGCGTTCTTTGGTCGGCCCCGGGAAGGCCGGTCCCCTTTTCCTTTCCCCGAAAAGGGAATGGAGCGCCGGGAGGCGCCAAGAGGGCTGTGCTAGACCCTCTTTCGGGCCACCCCTGTGCTAGGGGCGGTCCACGCGCCTGGATGGGGCGCGCGCACTCCGCGTGTGGAGTGCTGCGCCTCCCGGCGCTCCATTCGGCTGGGCCCGAAAGGCCCGCCGCGGTGCGCGGGATGTCTCCCCGCGCGCCGCACCGCCGCCGGCCCTCCCCGCCTCGAGACGGGAGAGGACCGATAGCTGATACCGGCTACATATTCCTATCTAGGATCATTGTCAAGCGACGCCCGCGCCGGTCGCTCCCCCTCCTGCGGGGCGCGGCTTTCGGTGCTAGTGCTTGCCCGACAAGCCGACGCTTCGACGAGACCGGGATACTCCCGTGCTCCGGACTCGCTGAACGAAACTCCCAAGGGCGACGATGCGCGGCCACGGCAAGAAGCGGCACCTTTCAGCAAATCCAGAAGACATGCTGAAAAGCCTGGCCGGACTGACCGGGCCGAAGCGAAACACGCCGGTCGGGTCCCTGCCCCTTATCCCTTGGGACCCGAAAGCCGCGCGGGCGTTGAAGGGATTTTATGATCTGCGGGCGCTGGCCTTGCGCTTCCTCGACACCGAATTCGTCACGGCGATCCGGCCCGCGCACGCCGAGCAGGCGACCATGTTCGATGCCGGTCTCGACGCCATGGGCTATGTGGCCTTCGTGTCCAGCGAATACGCGTCCTATGCCGGCATCCAGAGCAATCTCCAGGCCCTGCACCGCTATCTTCTCGAGACGCAGAACCTCGAGATCATGCACTACGATCTCGCCGCCTTCCTCATCGTGCTGCGCGCCGCGCGCGAGGTGCTGCCTGATCTCGCCGCGAGAACCGCCGATCTCGAGCCTCTGCTGACCGAGGCGCGCATCTTTCAATTCTCGGGGAAGCGGCCATCCGAATTTTCGAAGATCGTCCGCGGCCTGTTCAACAATCGGCACCGGTTCGCGCAGTTCTTTCATCCGCTGAGCGCGCTGAACGACGCGGTCGCGGCCTTTTTCCCGCTGCTCCAGCACGAACCCGACGAGATCCGTCTGGATTATCGCGCGATGATGGAGAAGATCCGCGCCGCATCCAAGAACGCCGGCGCCGGCGCGACCAAGGAACTGCCCGCATCGGGCAAGCAGCCGGGCAAAGGGCGCAAGCGCGCCGCCTCGCGCAAGAAGCGCAATGCGGACGGCGGGCCGCCCAATCTCGACCGCTACCTGCCGCTCGCCGATGCGGTGACGGACCGCGTGACACGCCCCGATCAGTTCGCCAGCTGGCCGATCGTGCCCGCGGCGATCAAGGACCTCTATCTTCGGCACGCGCGGGACCTGTCACGGGCGCAGCGCGCATGGGACCAGTATGCCGAGGAAACATGGCCCGCCAGGTCCACCATGCTGTGGCAGATCGTGGATGAAGGCGGGAGCCGGCCCCTTCACCTTGCGCAAGCCGTCGCCGATCCGTTCGGCCAGCCGCTCGAAGTCAAGCTCATGGAGAAGGCGCAGCAAGAGCGCCAGACCGAAGCGATCTTCCTGTTCAACCTGTCGGTCTCGATGCAG
>Ga0068855_100009946_pt1 | contig 11469 bp, 13 predicted proteins | sample KBSCornC52_FD_66592 | JGI IMG/M metagenome (GOLD analysis project Ga0068855, IMG submission 66592) | Corn rhizosphere microbial communities from Kellogg Biological Station, Michigan, USA - KBS Corn C5-2 | ecosystem: Host-associated > Plants > Roots > Rhizosphere > Soil ... | reverse complement strand
TGGACCGGTGGGCGTGCTCATTGCGATCGTCGCCGGGCATGCGGGGGCGGACGTCGTGCTTGCCGAAGTCGATTCGGCGCGGCGCTCTTTTGCGGCCGACCTCGGCCTGCGCGTCGCGGATCCCGCGAACGACGACCTGCCGGCATTGATCGAGGACTGGACGAACGGTGCCGGCGTGCGGGTTGCCTTCGAGGTCTCTGGCGCCGCCGCAGGTGTCACCGCTGCGGTCGACAGCCTCGCGGTACGGGGTCGGTTGTGCCTGGTGGCGATTCACCCGACACCGCGCGAGGTGAACCTGCACCGCTTCTTCTGGCGCGAGCTCGAAATGCTCGGAGCCCGCCTCTACGAACGGCGCGACTTCGAGGCGGCCGTCGACCACATCGCGGCGGGGCGCGTCCCGGTAGCCGAGCTCATCACCGGCGTCTTCCCGTTGACCGAAGCCGGGGAGGCTTTCGCGGCCCTCGCTAAAGGCGGCGCCATGAAGGTCCTCGTCGATTGCAGGGACGCTGAGAGCGGTGTTGCCTGATGTCGTCGCCATTCGACTTGTCCGGTCAGGTGGCCGTCGTCACCGGCGCGCGCCGCGGGATCGGCGCGGGCATCGCGCTGGCGCTCGCCGAAGCGGGCGCCGACATCGTCGGCGTGAGCGCGACGCTCGAGGAATCCGGCAGCGTGGTGCAGAAAGCGGTCGAACAGGCCGGACGCCGGTTCACCGCCTACCGTGCTGATTTCGCCGACCGCGATGCGGTGCAGCAACTGACCGAAGACATCACCGCCCGCCACGGCACAGTTGACATCCTGGTCAATAACGCCGGCGACATCCGGCGCTCGCCCGCGGTCGACTACACCGACGAGGATTGGGATCACGTCGTCCAGGTCGACCTCACGGCTCAGTTCACCCTGGCGCGCAACCTTGGACGTCGCATGGTCGAGCGCGGCCGGGGGAAGATCATCTTCACGGCGTCGTTGCTGAGCTTCCAGGGTGGCCTCAACATCGTCGCCTACACCGCGGCGAAATCCGGAGTCGCCGGCATGACGAAAGCACTCGCGAACGAGTGGGCAGCGCACGGTGTCAACGTGAATGCTGTCGCACCGGGCTACATCGAGACGGACAACACCGCGCCACTGCGCAACGACCCTGCACGCTTCAAGGCGATCAGCGACCGCATCCCCGCCGGGCGTTGGGGCACGCCGGCCGACATCGGTGGTGCGGTGGTCTTCCTCGCGTCGTCCGCCGCCGACTACGTGCACGGCGTCACTCTGCCGGTCGACGGCGGATGGCTCGGCCGATGACCTCGGTGATCGTCGACGCGCACCAGCACCTGTGGGAAATGGCAGAACATCCGCAGACCTGGATGAACCCTGATACCGACGCGGCGATCAACCGCGACTTCGTCGTCGACGATCTGCGCGCCGCCACCGCATCCGTCGGGCTGGCGGCAACGGTGGTCGTGCAATCGGTCAATGACCCCGACGAAACGACGCACCTGCTAGCGCGCGCCGAGGCGGCGTCCGGCTTGATCGCAGGCGTCGTCGGATGGGCCGACCTCACTGCGTCCGATCTCGACGACCAGCTCAGCCGCTGGCGAGCCGAGCCTGGTGGTCATCGGCTGGTCGGCCTACGCCACCTCGTGCAAAACGAGCCGGACGGCGGTTGGCTGGACCGCCCCGACGTCCGGCGTGGACTGCGGTGCCTTGCGCGCCACAACGTGGCGTTCGACCTGCTCGTGAACGACATGCATCTGCCGGCTGCCGTCAGAGTGGCATCCGAGCTGCCTGAGACACGTTTCGTTCTCGACCACCTCGGCAAACCGCCGTTGCGATCGGGTGACCTCACGGTGTGGACGGCGCAGATGCGCGAACTCGCCGGCTCACCCAACGTATGGGCGAAGCTGTCTGGGCTGGTAACCGAAGCAGCGCCCGGTCAGCGATCGGCCGCGCTGCTACGACCGGTGGCCGACGTCGCCCTCGACACGTTCGGACCAGGCCGACTGATGTTCGGATCGGACTGGCCGGTCTGCCTGCTCGCGACCGACTACACAACGGTCGTGTCGATCGCACAGCAACTACTCGTGACGTTGAGCGAACCCGATCAGCAGCGGGTGTTCGCCGACAACGCGATCGAGTTCTATCGATTGCACCTGTGAGGACAGCGACCTCGACCACCCCCGACCGCACCGACCGTCTCAACCGGTCTAGTGGTCGAGGTCGCTGTCGTCCTCAGGTGTCAGCCGCAGCCCTGCGCGAGCCGGCCGCACCTGCCAGTTGGGCGGGGTCCGCCAGGCTGAATCGACGGCGAGGCTACTGATCGCGTCCTCGTCGACGCTGAGTCCGTGCCCCGCTTCGTCGCCGAGGACGATCCCGCCGTCGACGATCTCTTGGTCGACGCCGATCCCGTACGGATACGTCAGGTCCTGCACTTCGAGCGAGATCATGTTCGGCATCGCGGCGGCCGCCGGAGCGATCGCCGGCCAGAAGCCGACCGGACTTACCGGGAGGTCGCGCGCATGGGCCGCCGCCGCGACCCGCAACGCAAGGGTCGTCCCCCAGCCCCAGCCGACCTGCACGACGTCGAGTGCCTCGGCATCGAGCAGCGGCCGAAATTGCTCCAGCCCGGTGAGATTCTCGCCGCTCGCGACGCCCGCACGCACACCGGCGCGAACGGCGGCGAGGCCTGCGGCGTCCCACCTGCGAACCGGCTCCTCGATCCAGGCCAGGTCGATCTTTTCCTCTAATTTCACGACGTAGCGAATTGCCTGTGACCGATGCCAAGCCTCATTGGCGTCGAACATCAATGCCGGGGCAGCGCTCTGGCCGGAGTAGATGTCACGCACGAGGAGCAGCCGTTCGATGTCGCGGTCGAGATGCCGGCCGCCCTTCAGCTTCGCCGAGCGGTAACCGCGCTCGGCGAATTTGGTGTGGATCGCGACAAGCTCGTCGTCGTCGAGTGCGATGTCGAGGGCCGAGGCGTAGCCGGGCACGAACCGATCACGCCCGCCGAGAAGACGCCACAACGGCTCGCCAGCGGCCTTGGCTTTGATGTCCCACAGCGCCATGTCGATGGCACCGATCGTGCCGGCAGCTGCGCCCTGATGGCCCAGCTTGAATACGTGAGCGCACATCCGGTCGTATAGCGCCACAACTCCTCGTGGATCCTCACCCGCCACCGCGCCGAAGATGCGCTCGATGTCGGGGTGGGCTCCGATGCCCACGCCGTCGATGCCCTCATCGGTTGTCACGATCAACGCGTGTACTGGTGTGCTCGTCGTCTCGCTGGCGTGGTTGACGTCGCCGATCCGCCGGCCCCAGTCATGGTGTGTAATCAGGCTGCGGTAGCCGGTGACCTTCACGAGGATTCTCCACTGGTCCGAGGACATATGACATATGATGATTAAACTGAACGATCTGAGTAGTCGGGCGCGATCTGCGTCTCCCGTCTCCCCCACGGAAGGGCCAAGATGGCCGTCATTGAAGCGGTGAGCGTGTCGCGTCGGCCCGCGGCGCAACGTCCGACGCGTCGAGCCGACGCGGTAGTTAGTGATCTTCTTGAGCGCATCGTGTCAGGCGACCTTCGTCCGGCCGACCTCGTGCCCACCGAGCCGTTGCTCTGCGAGGCGTACGGCGTGAGCCGCACGGTCGCTCGCGAAGCCGTGAAGACACTCGAAGAAAAGGGACTTCTCACGGCTCGCCAAGGCATCGGCACCCTGGTGTCTCCTCAAGAGGCATGGAACCTTCTCGACCCAGATGTCCTCGCCGCAATCGTGCGCCACGACGAGGAATACGAGGTTCTCGACCAGCTGATCGTGGTCCGAACCGTGCTTGAGTCCGCGCTGGCCCGCGAGGCCGCGCGCCGCCGCACGAAGGACGACCTTCGCGAGCTGAACGCCTTGATGGACGAACTCGACGCATCCGTGCGGGAGCCCGAGCGCATGGACCAAGTCGACGTCGCGTTCCACGAGCGGATCATGCTCATATCGGGAAATCAGCTCGGCCGAGCAATCGTCAAGACCGTGCATGCGGAGGCACGTCGCAGCCTTCGCTACAGCGGCAGCGTGAGCGTTGCCAACCGGGAGCACACGAACCGCCAGCACCGTGCGGTACTCGCCGCGATTACCGCTGGCGACTCCGAGCTCGCGGCCTCGCTCATGATCGAGCACATCAGCGATGCATGGCGGCGGCGGCGTCCGCGGGCGGGACGCGCGCAGGCGCGCCGCTGAGTTCATCCCCGCATCGCGCCTGCGGTCAAGCCGGCCACCAGGAATCGCTGGGAAAACAGGAATACGACGAGCACCGGCAAGATCGCCAGCATTGTCGCCAATGCCAGCGACGGCGATGACGCTCGCATCGTCGTGAGCCCAACCTGCACGGGAAACTTGTTGTTCGAGGGCAGCATGACGAACGGCAAGAAGTAGTTGTTCCAGTTCTGCACCACGCTGAAGAATGCCACGAGCGCAATGATCGGCGTGGCGAGCGGCAGTGCGATCCTCGAGAACATCTGGAATTCGCCGGCGCCGTCGATACGCGCAGCCTCCAGCAGACTGCGCGGAATGCTCGACGAGAAGTAGATGTAGGCGAGATAAACACCGAATGGATAAAACGAGTACGGCAGGACGACGGACAGCGCGTTGTCGATCAGGCCGACCGCGCTCATCTCTAGGAACAGCGGTAGTACGAGCGCCGTGTTCGGAATAAGCATGACGAGCAAGGTGACGGCGAGCAGCGTGCGGCGTCCCTTGAAGTGCGTAAGCGCCAGCGCGTATCCAGCCGGAACTACCAATATCAAGGTCAAAATCAACGCCAGGACGGCGTAGAGGGTCGAGTTGAACAGCCACTGCCCGAACGCGGCGTGCTGGACACCGAAGAGTTGATGCCAGTTTGCCCGCAGATCGTGCAAGCTGCCGAACGACAAGGGATTCTGCTGGGAGATCGCCCGGCCTGACTTCGTGATCGCAAGAAGTAGCCAGACCAGTGGCAGACCGAAGAACACGGCAAACACCGACAACATGACTGCCGTGGAGACTCGACCCGCCGCAGCCCTGAGGGCGAATGCAGGTCGGCTGCCAACGTCGCCAACAGGACTGGCTGAAGCGGCTCGATGGCGAGTGGCTGTCATAGCGGGCACAGTTCCTCCGTCGCGGCAGCAGCGCGGGCAAGCCAGTCGCCGAGTTCATCCTTTGGTCCCTCCGGCGGTCAGACCGGCCACCAGAAATCGCTGCGAGAAGAGGAAGATTATGAGCACCGGCAATACGGATACCACCGTCGCCAGCGCCAATGTCGGTAGCTCTATGGACCCGGAGCCGGCCGCGCTGGGGTTGAAGGCGGTCGTCGACGACAGCAGCGTCGACAACCCGACCTGAACCGGGTATTTGCCACTCGACGGCAGCATCACGAAGGGTAGGAAGTAGTTGTTCCAGTTCTGCACGAAGTTAAAGAATCCGACGAGCGCGATGATCGGCATGGCGAGCGGCAGCGCGATGCGCACGAAAACCTGCAACTCGCCTGCGCCGTCGATGCGGGCTGCCTCGAGCAGGCTGCCCGGGATGCTCGAGGAGAAGTAGATGTAGGCGAGGTAAACGCCGAAGGGATAGAACGAGTACGGCAGGACGACAGCCAAGGCGGTGTTGACGAGGCCGACGGCGTTCATTTCGAGGAACAGCGGCAACACGAGCGCCGTATTAGGGATGAGCATCACGACGAGGGTGATGACGAGCAACGTGCGGCGTCCCTTGAACTTCGTAAGCGCCATCGCATATCCGGCGGGGATTGAAATAACGAGCGTCAGCACAAGCGCCGCGACCGAGTAGAACGCCGAGTTGAACAACCACTGACCGATCGCGTGGTCTTGGAACGAGGTCAGCTGGTCCCAGTTGGCCACGAGGTCGTGCCAGCTGCCGAACGAGAACGGACCCTGCCGCACCAGGGCGCCGCCTGACTTCGTCATCGCCAAGAGCAACCAAATGAGTGGCACGATGAAGAAGACAACGAACACGAGCAGAATGGCGCCCGTCACGGTGCGGCCGCTCCAGCCGGTGAGGCTGCCGACGCGCAGGCCTTGAGGTCCCGGCGATGCATCCTGACGGCGCGCCGCGCCGCGCCGGCGGACCGTTGTCACGGTCAACGTTCCTCCGTAGTGAACAGTCCCCCGCGCCAGACGAAGAGGGCGGACAGCGCTAGTGCGACAACCAACAACAGCACGGCGATGGCGGCCGAGCCGTTGAAGTCATTGAGGTTGAAGGCGTACTGGTAGGCGAGTTGGTTGATCGAGTAATCGTTGGGGACGATGCTCTGGCTGGCCTGGGACAACAACGTCGGCTCAACGAACAACTGCGTGCCGGCCGCGAGCGACAAGACCACCATGTAGGCGATCCATTTCCGCAAGGACGGTAATTGAATGCGCCAAGCGATCTGGAATCGTGACGCACCGTCGATGCGGGCCGCCTCGATGATGTCGGGCGAGATGTTGTTGAGCGCGCCGAACATCACCAGAATCCAACCACCCGCGCCGGTCCAGAACGAGATGATCGCGAAAATGTAAGGCAGATGCGTCGGGTGGATCGTTTGGCTGAATGTGTGGTAGCCCAAAGCTCGCAGCAGCGGCCCGGCCGGGCCGGCCGACGGGTCGAGCACGAATAGCCAGAGCAGCACTGCCGAAGCGCCTGCAAGCGCGCCCGGCAGGTAATACACGAACCGTAACGAGCCGCTCAGCCAGCGCATGCCAACGGAGTGCACCATGATCGCGAGCACCACGACCAAGACGACGAGCGCAATGACCCAACTAAGCAGGTACAGGGAGACGTGCGCTACCGCAGGGCCAAATCGAAAGTCGCCGATGACGTGAGAGAAGTTCGAGATACCGGCGAATCCCTGGCCCGACTTCGTGAAGGCCAGATATAACGCGTAGCAGGTGGGCGCAGCGCCGAAGACCAACAGGAAAACCGCGTACGGAGCGACAAATAAGGCGCCAGCAACGTGGCTGCCGCTCGGCCGCCTGCGCGGCGGCCGGCCCGGAAGTCCCGGGTCGGCCGCCACCTCGTGCAGGGTTGTCACTTCGTAGATACTGTGTATCCGTCGACCTTGGCTTGGTCAGCAATCGCCGTTTGCCACTTGCCAAGGTTCGACGCGATCGAGCCGCCCGAGGTGATGACGGGCGTCATCGTCTTCGCCCAGATTGCCTCTTGGCTGAACGTGGGCGCACCCCACCCTGACCAGACCTCGCCGCCAGCCGTCGTGATCGCGGACAGATCAGTGGCGTAATAGCCGCTGCTCTGCTGCTTGGCAATCCACTTCTGCCCGGCCGACGCGTACGCAGGATAACCGGGCGCCTGGTCGACCTGGTAGGCGTCGTCCGTCGTCACGAACTCCGCGAACTTCGTCGCAAGCGCGAGATTCTTCGAGTGGCTCGAGATGAACCACGTGCCACCACCGACGTCACCGGTGACCGGAGCGTTGGTGCCCCACGATGGCGGCGCAGCGACACCGATCTGGCCGGCCGGCACGTTGAGCGACGTCTTATTGTCGAAGATGGCGCCCGCGTACCATGCGGGACCAGGCATCATCAGCACTTTGCCGGTGTATGCCTTGACGAACTCCGGCGTGAAGACGCTGTCAGTGGTGATCGACTTGTTCGCGATCTCCTTGTCGAGCAGGCCAGCCATTTGCGTGCAACCTGTACTACTCGTGTTGATCGTAATTGCCCGGGCGCCGGTTACATCGTTGGCTTGACACTGGCTCGACCACATGTAGATCTCTTCGGCGAAGGTGTCACCGACTGCCCCGATGATGTACCCGGGGTGGTCTTGGGCCACCTTGTCGCCGAGCGCCTGGTAGTCCTCCCACGTCTTAGGAACCGTGTAGCCGAACTGATCCATCAGCGTCTTGTTGTACCAGAGCACGTCCTGAGCGAGGTCGTTGCGCAGGCAGTAAACCTGGCCGTTAACCGTGCAGGCATCCAGCGAACCCTTCGACCATCCACTGAGGGTGTTGTCGGGAACGAGCCCCTTGTTGAGCACCGCTGCGTACGCCTGGGCGCCGTTGGTGCCCTGGCTGGCCCAGGACGCATCGTTGTTCTGCGACGAAAACACGACGTCCGGCCAACCGCTGCCGGCCTTGTCATAAAGGTTCATCTTGGTCTTGAAGCTACCGGAGCCGTTAGCCTCACCGTCATAAGTGACGACCTTCACCGGGTCGTTCGGGTTCGCCTTCTTGTAAGCGTCGGCTGCAGGTTGCCGCGTCGAGTCGATCCACACCGTGATCTGCGCGGACGACGACTGCTTGGCCTCCTTGAAGCCGTACTTGCCACCTCCGGACGCGCTGGAATTCGAGCAAGCGGCCAGCGCGAAGGTTGCAACCACTGCGAGCGCGACGGGCGCCCGGAACCGGGAGCGGTGCCTCGAAGCTGCGGGGTTGTGCATACCTCACGTCCTTCTATGTCGGGTCCATGCGGGGCGGGCGCTCGATCAGCCGAGCCCGGGATCCGAGACCGCTGATCTTGGGGCATGTCGCCGTGGCAGCCGTGCCCATATGCACTGGCGTGAGCCAGCGGCGAAAACGTACGACGAATGACGTATGTTGTCAACGGCTTCGCCCTCGCGTATAACCATCGAGACACAACCGTTAGCCGCTCCCGCCGAGCCGGTGCAACCAGCCTCAGGCACGTCGACTGCCGCCCGCACCGCAACTGACATCGTTCGCGTGCTTTGTGCACGCGAGCTCACATTGCTGACGCTCAGATTGCGGCCGTCGCGAAACCGGTTGAAGATCACTTCACAGTCGCAGAAACGACCGCCGTTTAACTCGGCGGTCAGCCCGTCGTCATGAGAAAGCTCGGTGGCCCCAACCCGCGCACGGTTAATGTCGGCGGGCGGCCCGCCACACGCTCACGGGTAGCAGGATCACGACTGCTGTAGGTAGTAGCCACCAAGCTGGAAGGTGCGCGCGAGCAAGGCCGTATGTGGCCGCCAGCGCAGCGACGATACCGACGCCGATCCGCCAGTCGTCGCCGACGACGAAGTCGTAGCAGAAGGCGCCGAACGCACGCAGTCTGTTCACGCCGAACCCCCGACCGAAACAGGCGGCTGCGTGGCCTCGAGCGAGGCACCGGCGCGTCGCAATCCGACGATCAGCCCAGCAGCGAACAGCGCCACCGCAGGGACGATCACAAGCAGCGCCACGTCAGAGCCGGGCCAGCGAGCGCCGGCGCCCTCGGCGCCCCAGAAAATGCCGAACGACGTCAGCATCGCGCCGACCACGAACTTCATCGTATTTTCAGGCACTCTTGCGAGTGGAGCGCGAACGGCGAAACCCGCTGCGACAACGACGAGCACCGCCGCCGCAGCCGCGATCGTCGCGAGCGGCACGTCGTGTTGATTCGTTCCGAACGTCAACACGATGAACGCAACCTCGAGCCCTTCCAGCACAACGCCCTTGAATGACAGGGTGAACGCGTACCAGTCCGATACCGCGCCCCGATGTAGCGTCGGCGCGTTCTCAGCCGCTGCGATTTCCCGGCGGTAGATCATCTCCTCGTCGTGCAACGCCTTGAATCCACTCGCGCGCAGCACTGATTTCCTCAGCCATTGCAGGCCGAACACGAGCAGCAACCCGCCGACCACGAGGCGCAGCCCGCGAAGCGGCACGGCCTGCAGTGCGGGGCCGAGCGCTGCGACGATCGCCGCCAACGCGACGAGTGCGCACACGACGCCCTTGATTGCCGAGCGCCAGTCCCTCGCCGTCCCGGCCGCCAGCACGATCGTCGTGGCCTCAACGGCCTCGACGACGCAGGCCAGGAACACTGCGACGAACAAGGCACCGCTGGTCACGTGTTCCTCCTGGCGAGACGCGAATCGGCGGCAGTCGTGCCCACCCTAACGGCCGCCGCGCGGTCGGATTCGATCGCAGAGCCCAGGGCCGCCGACTCGCCCTTGTCATCCCAAATGTGGGTAGATAGCCGATCGTTAATGCCTTGACCAGAGCATGACTGATCGTAGTTGGATAGTTCCATCATCCTCGGCATCGGCGGCGACAACAGCAACCGCAACATGGGCACCTGGTTCGAGGGCGCAATGGTTTCGGGTTACCCGACCGACGCGGCTAATGACACCGGCGGTGACGGCGCCGCCGTGCAACTGTGGGATTGCCAGTCGTACGCAGAAGACCAGCACTGGACGCATAATCCTGACGACTCGCTGTCAACGATCGGGCGCTGCCTCGACATCAACGGCAACGGGACGGCGAACGGCACCCGGCTGCAGATCTGGGACTGCAACGGCAGCGCCGCGCAGAAGTTCGCGCTCAGCTAGCAGCACTGACGTAAACCGGACGACGAGTGGGTGGGGAAGCGGTAACGCGTCCGCACCCACTCGTCCTGCGATGATGGCGAGCGTGAGAACCAGCCGACTCGAGGCGTTCAGCGACGGTGTCCTTGCGATCATCATCACCATCATGGTGTTGGAGTTGAAGGTCCCCGGAGGCCACACTCTCGCAGCGTTGCGTGACGACACCGGAACGTCCTTCCTCACCTACCTGCTGAGCTTCGTTTACGTCGGCATCTACTGGAACAACCACCATCACATGCTGCAGTTGACCTCGCGGGTCACCGGTGGCGTTTTGTGGGCGAACTTAGGGTTGCTGTTTTTCATCTCGCTCTTCCCGTTCACCACGGGATGGGTCGACGACAGCCATTTCGCCCGCACGCCGGTCGTCGTCTACGGAGTCGATCTGCTGGCTGCCGCCGTCGCCTACTACGTTTTGCAGACGGTTATCGTGCGGGCTCAAGGTGAGGGTTCGCCGTTGAAACAGGCCATCGGCCGTGATGTCAAGGGCAAGGCGTCGCCCGCTTTCTACCTCGCCGGAATCACATGTGCTGCGGCTATCGACGCCGGCCGGCTCGGGAGCTGGCTGGCGATGGCCTGGTTCGTGGCAGTAGCCGTCATGTGGTTGGTGCCGGATCGCCGCCTTGAACGAGCGATCGGCATGAACATCGCAAGAGGCGATACCGAGTAGAGGCGGCGCAATCGTGTGCTGAACGAGCCCGCGCGGCCGGACCGCGTCCGCGCCTATCCGAACGCGCACTGGCTTGTTGTGGCAGCCGTGTGCGTCGGGGCGTTCATGGGTCAACTCGACGCCAGCATCGTCACGCTTGCGACACCGGCACTGCAGGAGCATTTTCACGTCAGCCTCGGTGCGGCTTCGTGGGTGGCACTGTCGTACCTGCTGGTGGTCGTGGCAGCAGTTGTTCCGGTCGGACGGCTTGCCGACACGATCGGCCGAAAAATGCTCTATGTCTACGGATTCGGTGTCTTCACCTTGGCGTCGCTCGGGTGCGCGCTGGCGCCGTCCATCTATGTCCTCGACGGTTTTCGCGTGGTGCAGGCGCTCGGGGCCGCCATGTTGCAAGCCAACAGTGTCGCTTTGATCCGACTGGCGATGCCGCCCGGCAACGTCGGTCGTGGCATCGGCGTTCAAGGAGTGGCG
>Ga0068855_100009943_pt1 | contig 11471 bp, 9 predicted proteins | sample KBSCornC52_FD_66592 | JGI IMG/M metagenome (GOLD analysis project Ga0068855, IMG submission 66592) | Corn rhizosphere microbial communities from Kellogg Biological Station, Michigan, USA - KBS Corn C5-2 | ecosystem: Host-associated > Plants > Roots > Rhizosphere > Soil ... | reverse complement strand
CCCTATCCTGAGCAAACATGCCTACAATTCAAGAATGACTCCGCTTGAATATAAAAGCGTCAAGGGCCTGGAACACATTGATAAAGTAATTGAAATTGATCAGTCGCCCATTGGCCGTACACCACGCAGTAACCCTGCTACCTATTGCGGCTTTTTTACTGATATACGAACCCTGTTTGCATCGGTACCTGAAGCAAAAATACGTGGTTATAATGCCGGTCGTTTTTCATTCAATGTAAAAAGCGGCCGTTGCGATGTTTGTGAAGGCGGCGGTATGCGGGTAATTGAAATGAATTTTTTGCCCGATGTATATGTGCATTGCGAAAAATGCCAGGGCAAACGCTACAATCGCGAAACGCTGGAGATCCGTTACAAGGGCAAATCAATCAGTGATGTGCTGGATATGACCGTTGATGATGCCGTAGAATTTTTTCAGAACGTACCTTACCTGTATCGTAAAATAAAGGTATTGCAGGAAGTAGGGCTTGGTTATATCACGCTCGGGCAAAGTGCCGTAACATTAAGTGGTGGCGAAGCACAGCGTGTAAAGCTGGCTACTGAATTAGGGAAGAAAGACACCGGCAAAACATTTTATATTCTCGATGAGCCTACTACGGGTTTGCATTTCGAGGACATTCAACACTTGCTTGATGTATTAAATAAACTCGTCGATCGCGGCAATACCGTATTGGTTATAGAACATAATATGGACGTAATTAAAGTGGCCGATCATATCATTGATCTGGGACCCGAAGGCGGTGATGGTGGCGGTCAGATCTTATTTGAAGGCACACCCGAAGACCTGTTGAAAGTAAAGGCAAGTCATACCGCAAAATTCTTAAAAGAAGAACTAAAGTAATAATTATGGAAAGAATAATTATTGACATGGATGAAGTTATTGCCGATCCTATGGGCGCCATGATAACATGGTATGGAGAACAATATAAACTTCCCGTTGACTATACAAAGATGAAAGGATCGTGGCTGCTTGGATTTCCTGAACAACATCATAAACTGATACGTGCGCGTTTACATGAGCCTGGTTTTTTCAGAGATCTGCCGGTGATGAAAGACAGTGCAGATGTTTTAAAGGAAATGAACGACCGGTATGAAATATATATAGTGTCGGCTGCTACGGAATTTCCCAATTCGTTAAAAGATAAATTAGACTGGTTGTTTGAACATTTTCCCTTCTTCACCTGGAAACAACTGGTGCTTTGTGGCGAAAAGCGAATGGTGTACGGCGATTATATGATCGATGATCACGTTCGCCATTTGCAACACTTCAATGGAAAAAAATACCTTTTTACTGCTGCTCATAATCTGGATGTTACCGGTTACGACAGGTTGAATAACTGGCAGGAAGCTGCAAAAGTGTTTTTGAAATAGCAGGTCGCTAATGCATTTATAGCAAGCGGTAGCCCTTCGCTACCGCTTTTTGTTATTTTTAATAATACAAAATGTATGTGATTAACAGTGATTAGTGCATTTATTATTAAAAAATAATTAAATTATCTTTTATTGACCTATATTGTATCTGCCAAACTGCTAAAACTGTTTCTCTGCAACCTTTACTCTTTATCCTGATTTTTCCTATCCCAGCCATTGATTGTCTTGCATATGATGAATAGCATGATTGCTGTTTGCTGTATGTGTATTTTTTAAAACCCAAACTAACTGTCACAATGAGAAAATTTCAGCTCATGCTGGGGTTCATCTTGCTATTCTGCATGCAGGTATGGGCTCAGCAAAGAACCATTACCGGTAAGGTAACCGACGGCAATGGTAATCCTGTTCCAAATGCTTCGATCGTTATTAAAGAAACCAATATTGGAACAACTACTCAAAATGATGGTACCTATTCTGTCACCATCAATTCCCGTTCAAAAACAATTGTTTTTTCTGCTGTAGGATTATTATCAACTCAGTTTTCTATTGGTAACAAAGGCGTGATCAATGTGAGCCTTGAGGCTTCTGATAAAAGCATGCAGGAAGTAGTCGTCGTAGGCTACGGCACACAAAAAAAAGCTGCCAATACAGCTTCGATAAGTAAGGTAAGCGGTGAAAAGCTGGAAAACAAACCAATGGTATCTGTTGACCAGATGTTGCAGGGCGCTGCTGCCGGTTTGCAGTCTAGTGCATCTACCGGTCAGCCGGGTGCGAATCAGCCCATACGTATTCGTGGTATAGGTTCTTTTACTTATGGAGGAGCGCAGCCTTTATATGTTATAGATGGCGTGCAGATCAACTCCGGCGATCTGGCTAATGGAAATGGCGTAAGCACCAGCGGTACGGGAACTTTTAATATCAACCCAAGCACCAATGTACTGGCAACAATCAATGCCAATGATATTGAAAGCATCTCTGTTTTGAAAGATGCTGCCGCCACCAGCATCTATGGTTCGCGCGGCGCAAATGGTGTAATTATTATTACTACCAAAAGCGGTAAACAGGGAAAAGCACAGTTCAGGTTTGATGCAGAGGTTGGTAACAATAAAATTATTCCACTGCCCGAACAAGGCCGGCCGCTGCGGGCAAACGACTGGCTGATGTTATTGAGAGAAGGTCTCGTAAATGCCGGTAACTCTGCTTCCGCCGTTGATGCAACCATGCATTCATATGGAGATACCAGCGGCCTGGATACTGACTGGCTGGGGCTGGTAACCAGAACCGGCACACAGCAGCAGTATAACCTGAGCGCTTCAGGCGGTGAAGGCAAAATAAAATACTTTTTATCGGGCGGTTATTTTAAACAGGAGGGTACCACTATTGGTACAGACTTAAAAAGAGTAACCGGTAATATGAAAATATCATATGCTGTCACCGATAAAATAACATTAACCACTAAAATAAACGTAGGTGATGTATATCAGAATTCGGCGCTGGCATCAAGCGGCGCTTCAGGTGGCGGCGGCTATTTCGGTAACCCTACCTATGTGGCCCTGACACTCAGACCCACACAAACCCCATATAATAGTGATGGTACGCTGAATATTAAAACAACAGATAACCTGAGCTTTCCCGCACACTATAACCCACTGTATATTGCAGCACATGATAAACGTTGGTTAAAAGCCGTTCAGGCCCTTGCCAATCAGTCGCTGGAATATAAAATTCTCAACGGACTGAAGTTTACCAGTAACATGGGACTTCAGTATGCTACCGACGAGGAGTACCAGTTCAATAACCCTTATCATGGCGATGCTTCCGGTTCTTCGGGTGAAGGCATTTCTATTTATACGCGTAACTTTTTATGGGACTGGACAAATCAGTTTGACTATCATTATGACATTCGTGCAGAAAGTAAATTTTATGTAGATGTTAAGGCAGGATACGAATCGATTAAAAACGATTACTACCGGCAAATAGGTGATGTTACAAACTTTCCCAACTACGATTTTTATCTCAGTACAAATGGTGCTACGTCAACCAACGGTAAAGCATCCGGCTCAGACTATACTTTCCAGGGATATTTTGCCAGCGCCAATTTCAGCTATAATGACAGATATTCTTTATACGGAAGTTTCAGAAGAGATGCTTCTTCAAGATTTAGTGCTGCCAACCGCTGGGGCAATTTTGCTTCGGTAGGTGCAGCATGGAATGTGAACAATGAAAGCTTTTTTGAAAACATTCAACCTTATATTTCTACCCTTAAACTGCGGGCCAGCTATGGTAATAATGGAAATGCTGAAATAGGCAACTATACCTGGCGGCAGGAATTCAGTTATGGCTATAACTACAATGGTATAGCCGGAGGTCGTTTCGACAATATCGGCAACGGTGGACTTACCTGGGAAAAAAATCAGCAGGCAGATGTGGGTATTGACCTCGGCTTTTTAAGCAACCGCATTAATTTTACGTTTGATTATTATGATCGCAAAACAAAAGACGCCCTGCTAAACCAGAATATTTCCCGTACAAGCGGGTTTACAGGCTTTATTAATAACGTGGGCGACCTTGAAAACAAAGGAATAGAATTAAGCCTCTATGCAATTCCGGTGCAAACAAAAGATTTCAGGTGGGAATTGAATTTTAATTTTACTCACAACACCAATAAAGTTACCAGGCTGCCCGCGGGCGATCAGTTCAATCCGCAAAGCAGCAGCTTTTATCTCAGGGAAGGATATTCCATTTATTCTTTCTACACCCGCGCGTGGGCTGGTGTTGATCCCGATGATGGCGCCGCTATGTGGTATACCGACAGTACCAAAAGCGCTACTACAAAAGTAAGGGCCAATGCTGCCCAGTTCCTGGTTGGCAAAAGCGCCGATCCGAAATATTATGGCGGACTGGGTAACACCTTTACATATAAGAACTTCTCAGTGAATTTTGACCTTTATTACAATTACGGTAATTATTTCTCTGAAAATTATGCCCAGTATTTTCTCGATGGCTGGCAGGCACAAAGAGGTAAGTATACCGTGAATTTGAAAAGATGGCAAAAGTCAGGCGATATCACCAATGTACCCAAATATGTATATGGGCTTACGAATACCAATTCGGGATCAGACAGAACCCTGTATAAAGGCGATTACATTCGTTTAAGGAATGTACAGGCACTTTACCGGTTAAGCAGCAAAGAAATTCTCGACAAGCTGCATATAGCTGCTTTAAGTGTATACGTACGCGGTACTAATTTGTGGAGGAAGATCTATGATAAAAACCTGTTGAACGATCCCGAGCAAGGTATTCTTGGTTTGAACCAGCAACAGGTGATCCCTTCGAAATCTTTTACCGTTGGTTTAAATGTTACATTTTAATTCGTAAAAGCAGCTAAAATTTTTATTACAATGAAGACGTCTAATATAGTAAAAGAAATATCGTTGGTGCTGCTGACAGGTTATATATTGTTTGCGGCCGCTTCGTGCGCAAAATCTACCCTGGACCAGCAACCATTAGATGCTACCAACACTTCCACTGCGGTAACCAATGAAGCGAACATGTATACTGCTGTGCTGGGCCTGTATTCTTCTTTGCGCGCCACCGATTTTTATGGAAGGACCTTTGCGATCAAAGGCGACCTGATGTCGGATAACTGTTTCCTTTCGAGCAACAATTCAGGAAGGTATACGCAGTTCAACACTTTCGACATGGATAAAACCAACACCTATGCGAGTAATGTGTGGTTAAACAGTTATGCCGCTATCAAAAACGCCAATTTTATTATTAACTCAGGAGTTACCAACAATTCGGATGTTATCAGTCATATGTATGGTGAAGCATACGCTATAAGAGGAATGGTTTTATTTGATCTGGTAAGAAATTATGCATTACCTTATACTGCCGATCCCAAAAAGCCCGGTGTTCCGATCGTACTTAAATTCGATAGTCTGGCCCAGCCTTTCAGGGATACAATTGATAAAGTGTATTCACAGGTGTTGTCTGATCTGAATAAAGCTTACTCCTTAATAAAATACGATCAGGGTGCTACCATGTCGTTTGCTTCAACCGGCGTGGCAAGGGCTATCAATTCATCGTATATTACCAAATATGCAATCGATGGTTTGCTGGCCAGAGTGTATCAGCATATGGGTAATTGGGCCGCAGCACGCGATGCAGCGCTTGATGTTGTAAATAAGGGTGGGTATGCGCTTACTGCAAGCTCAGGACTTACCGGTTATTGGGCAGGCACCACACCCAGGGCAGATAAAACAGAAACTATGTTTGAGGTCACCTCCGATGCCAATAACAGTGTTTCTGACGGCACTCTGGCTAATATATACGTGCCAAAAGCATATGGGGGAAGTTATGGTGATATTCTGGCTACAAAGGCACTGTACGACTCTTACGCTGCTACAGACGCACGTAAATTACTGTACAATCCTGCAACAAGATCGGGGCAGCTGGGCACCGCTTATTATGTAACAAAGTATCCCATTAATACCAACACTTACGACGATGTAAAAATTGTTCGCTATGCCGAAGTGTTGCTGATATTGGCCGAAGCTTATTATAATCTCAGTGATGAAACCAATGCTTTAAAATACCTTAACATGGTGGCGCAAAAAAGAGATCCGTCTTTCACCGGTTATACTACAACAGGCACGGCATTGCAGCAAAGCATTTTAACTGAACGGCAGAAAGAACTGGCTTTCGAAGGATACCGTTTCTGGGATTTATACAGATTACTGGTAACCTTTGTTAAACCACAGGCACAGGATGCGAGTAATGCGATCAGCAAAAGCATTAAGGTTACGCCTGCTACCTCAAACATGATCTATCCTATACCCAGCGACGAAGTACTGGTAAATCCTAATCTGAAACAGAATGACGGTTACTAACTATAATTCCTGAAGATCTCATAATTGATCTTTTCTCTCATGTATGACTAATAAGGGGCTGGCGAACGCCGGCCCTTTTATTTATGGGCAGGCCTAAAAAACAAGCAGCCGGCAATTGCTCATCGCCGGCTGCTGAGGATACTGGAATCAACCAGAAGAATTTTTAAGGATCCCAATAAGCAGGTGCAGGGAGTGATTAATAAAATCTTTGTGTTTCAGGGTACTTAAAAATAGGGAACGGATCAGGTTTTGACTCAACCGGATATATGGATTTTACTAATTTCCCTGCAGCTTATTGGTTTAGTAGTTATGGAGCAAAGAACTTTTTGTTTTGTTCCTGGTTTCACAATGCATGTTACAGCGATCTTTTCAGGAACCATGTAACTTGTAATCATGAAACCTATTATTGTATCGTTACCTGACCATTTTCAATGCGTTCATCATCACTGAAAACTTCAAACAGGTAACTGCCTTTTTCAATGTTTTCTAAAATAGTAGTTTGCTTATTTTTAATGTTGGCCTGCTTTACCAGCTTACCTTCCATATCAAACAAGAACAGCTGGAACACTTTTCCGTCAGCTCCACGGGCGTTGAAAAACAGAACGTCGCGTTCTGCGTTCGGGTAGATCTTAATTTTACATCTTTTACTGGTAGTACGTTTTTGCACCAGCACAGAATCATTTGTGTACAATGATACTGGTAAGGGACAACCGAAAGTGGATGGCGATGCTGCCAGCACTACAGATATAGTGAACAGAATGGAAATAACCTGGACAGCACGTTTTCTAACGGTTAAATTCATGGGTTTGCATTTGGGCAGCCTGGATTAAAGGCTGTAATAGTTTTCAAAAGGGTACGGATCAACAACAAAAAACAAAATATATATACGGGAAAAGGGTGTTTAGAATCTTACAGGGCAACGTGTTGAACTGCTGTATCTGTTGCCTTGACCTAACCGGATGCCAAGTTTTACGTTTACTGAAAAATATGCATCATTATTGGTTGCGGTACCGCGCTTCATACCAGGAGTATAAGCTGCACCTCCATTAACGCCACTCTTGTTAGCCATTCTTGCAGCTAACTGTGCCTGAGCAAGTGGTAAATGTGCATAAAAAACTGAAGGATCTACATACGTAGTACTTACATCGTCGATATAGTCGGTAAAGGTTGTTCTGTGCAGAATTTCAAGACCCACGTTTACTGATTCACTGAGGAAATATTTGGCGCCAATACCCATGGGTAAGTTCAGCTGCGTTAATTTATATTCTTTGCGGCCGGGATATTCAGCAAATCCTTCACCTTCTGTATGCAACGGTTTAAGGTCAACCCAGTCGCCTGTAAGAGGATCTTTTCCCTTCGGATTAAAATGGAAGAGACCAGCACCAACAGCTATATAAGGTCTTAATTTTAACCACACGTCAGAAGGATCGTTTTCAATGAAAACAGTAGGATAAACTTCTAACAGCAACATGGCTTCAGTGAGCGGAGACTTAAAATTTGAGTTGCGGTTTTTGCGGGACACTTCATCGCCACCTTTAGCTTTGATAATGGCATCATCGCCTTCAAGCGAACCCTGATTAATGGCGAGTCTGAATCCTAACCATTCATTTGGCTGATAAGAAAGGTAGGCACCAAACATAAACTTCGTCATCGGGAAGTTGTTGTCCTTAATAAACTTTCTACCTACGCCCTGGTTGCCACCGAGGTCACCGAGAAAGTTGGTGGGGCCCATTGAAAAACCGAGTTCCCAGGAGGAAGAGGATTCGGACTGACTGAAAGAAGGCAGGTGATTACACAAACTAACTAGCAATAATAACCCACACTTCCCCAAAAAGTGTAAACAATGTTTCATGGAATATCAGATTGAGTTTTCAGACGGTTACTTGGATTCCGGCGCTAAAATAATAAACGCCGGTTACTGAAACAATAAACGCACAATTGTATGTTTTTTGTGTGCTCTGTTAAAAAAAATATATAAATAAGTGTTTTGAAGTAGGAAATTCACGATGAAACTGGTAAAAACATCTTTATATGCTCAATATTATCTTCGAGATATACGTCACTGAACTGTATAAAACCCAATGATTCATAAAATTTACGAAGGTATAATTGCGCTCCTATGGTTATCGTAGTTTTCCCATACAGCTCATATGATGTACGAATGGAGAATTGCATTAATGTTCTGCCTATTCCCGTTTTTCTCATTTTGGGAGAAGTTACTACCCGCCCAATGGATGGCTCCGCATATGCCACACCGGAGGGTACCAATCTGGTATATCCTGCAAGCAGTTCATTTTGCCACACCATTATGTGATACGAAACCTGATCTTTATCATCTGCATCAAGAAAAACACAATTTTGTTCTACCACAAATACTTCACTGCGCAATTGCAATATCGCATATAGCTCGTGGGGAGTGAGCTCGTTGAATGATTTGTATGTAAAAGTGAGATTAATATCCATATTTATCTTTCCAGAGATTCTTCAAAAACTTTCGTATTTCTTCTTCGCGTGCATTTTTGCCTGGATTGTAAAACTTTTTGCCTGTAAGTGGGGGAGGGAGATATTCCTGGCTGGAAAAATTCCCTTCATAATCATGCGAGTATTTATATCCCTTGCCGTAATCGAGTTTTTTCATTAATCCTGTGGGTGCATTGCGAATGTGCAACGGCACCGGCAGATCGCCCTGTTCCCGAACGGCAGACAATGCATCACCGATCGCCATATAGGATGCATTGCTTTTGGGAGAAGTAGCCAGGTAAATGGCGCATTGCGATAATATAATACGGGCCTCAGGATATCCGATCTTATCTACTGCTTCAAAAGTTGCATTGGCCAGCACAAGCGCAGTAGGATTTGCATTGCCAATATCTTCACTGGCCAGAATCAGCATACGGCGCGCAATAAATTTTACGTCTTCGCCGCCTTCGATCATTCTGGCGAGCCAGTATACAGCGCCATTGGGGTCGCTGCCACGCATACTTTTTATAAAGGCAGAAATAATATCGTAATGCTGTTCGCCGCTTTTATCGTATAGGGCGATCCGTTGCTGAGCAATTTCCATTACTGTATCATCAGTAATTACTGCATGATCGCCTAAAGCATCAACCACCAGTTCAAGCAGATTCAGCAACTTGCGTGCGTCGCCGCCCGAAATGGTGATCAGGGCAGCGGTTTCTTTTAGCTCAATATGTTTTTTCTGAAGCTGTGCATCAGTGGTGATGGCCTGCTGTAATAATCTAATCAGGCTGTCTTCCTGTAAAGGTTTTAATACATATACCTGACAGCGGCTGAGTAAGGCGCTGTTTACTTCGAATGAGGGATTTTCGGTGGTAGCGCCGATAAGCGTAACAATTCCTTTTTCAACGGCGCCTAACAGTGCATCCTGCTGTCCCTTATTAAACCGGTGAATTTCATCGATAAATAAAATAGCGCGTTCTTTTTCTTTTGCTTCGGCAATTACTTCACGCACTTCTTTTACGCCCGAACTGATAGCACTGAGTGTGTAAAACGGAACCTGTAAAGTATGGGCGATAATATTGGCGATAGTGGTTTTTCCTGTTCCGGGCGGTCCCCAAAGGATCATAGAGGGCACTCTCCCCTGTTCAATGGCAGTTCGTAAAATACTTCCCTTACCGGTCAGGTGTTCCTGTCCTGCCAGTGCATCCAGCGTTGTTGGGCGTAACCGTTCTGCGAGTGGTGTAGATTCCATAATTATCGGCAGAAAACCGGTTCAAGTTAGTTAAAATTTTACTTCACGCCTTCTTCTCAAACTGCTCGTACCAGGTGCTGATGGTATTCTGGTGAATAAGCCTTCGTAGTTTGTACATGCCTGCCAGAAAAATAAGATGAATAATAAATATTATCCACGCAAACAAAACGAAGCCGGCAACGCTAAACCAGTAGTAATTAGCCGATTTGGCGGCCTGAATTAATACCGGCACCACCTCCCACGTATTTACTACCTGGGCAAATAAAAAAGCGATAAGTAGAAAATTAATGAGGTACAGGATATTGAACGAGCGTTTTTGCTTAGTGGTAAGTGGTATATCGGGATAGTTATAATTCAATATCGATAAACCCTGGTATACGAAAATAAACACAAAGGCATAAGCGATGGCATTAACAAGGCTCACCAATACATGTGTTTTATAAAACAATGCGCTGAACGATATCATACCCTGAAATGCCACCAGTATCAGTTGTACAATGCATACGGCCCGAAATACTTTCCATGATGTGGTTACTCCTTTCATCCCCCGGTTTTTGGTTAAACTTAGTTATTATTTTATACAAAACTGTTGTCGAATTGTTCCCGGGCATTACGGTTAATTGTATTAACTAATCTACGGCCACCAATAATTTGAATTAAAAATAGTACGAACATCATCAGGCTCAGTGAAGCTGTAATATAATCTGATGATTTCAGGTGGTCCTGACCAAATATAAGACCGATAGGAGACATTAAAAGAAATAAAAGAATGATCCAGCAACTTACTTCTGCGACCCGGTAAAATACCGAGATCGTTTTAGAGATTTCCTGATCAGGATACCATCTGGTATAGATAGTTAAAGTTAATATGCTATGGCTTATCATTGCTCCGAAGAACGCTTCAACTGTTATAAAGTCGATTAGTTTACCTCTGTGGATATATACCGTTGTCATTCCAACCATACCAGTGGCTAAAAGTACCATGGTGGTAACAGCCATTATTCTCAGGTATAAAAATTTTTTCATAAAAAAAGCCCTCTCACCAGAGAGGGCTTCAAAATACTTCTAAAATTATTTTATTACAAGTTTAGATTCAGCTTTATCTGCAGCTCATCCAATTGTTTCTGATCTATTGAGCTTGGTGCATCGAGCATCACATCGCGGCCACTGTTATTTTTAGGGAAGGCGATGAAGTCACGAATGCTTTCACTTCCGCCCAAAATAGCGCATAAACGGTCGAAGCCAAACGCAATACCACCATGCGGCGGAGCGCCATATTCAAAAGCTCCCAGCAGAAACCCGAATTTATGCATAGCTTCTTCCTGGCTCATGCCCAGTGCGGCAAACATTTTCTCCTGCAGATCGCGCTGGAAAATACGAATAGAACCGCCGCCGATCTCATTGCCATTAAGTACCATATCGTACGCATTGGCTTTGATGTTTGAGTATGGGTGTTTCAGATATTCTGCGGCATTTTC
>Ga0068855_100009938_pt1 | contig 11477 bp, 10 predicted proteins | sample KBSCornC52_FD_66592 | JGI IMG/M metagenome (GOLD analysis project Ga0068855, IMG submission 66592) | Corn rhizosphere microbial communities from Kellogg Biological Station, Michigan, USA - KBS Corn C5-2 | ecosystem: Host-associated > Plants > Roots > Rhizosphere > Soil ... | reverse complement strand
GGGAGAAGGGCTGGATGGGAGGCCAACCCTTGCGGATCTTGGCTCCCCGACCTGGGCTCGAACCAGGGACCTGCGGATTAACAGTCCGTCGCTCTACCAACTGAGCTATCGGGGAATGGGAAGCCCATGATTTTAAGGTTTTTTGAGTCTCCGGTCAATCCGCACTAAGCCCAATCTTTGCTCAAACGCCGAGGGGGTATTTTTTTTAGTTTTGCAATTCTGAGCGGTCGAGACATTCGCTTTCGCAGGCGAGCATGCTATGTATTCGCGCTCGAGTGAGCATAAGTTGGCCCGCGACCGTATCGGCTTGGATTTCGGTGTTGAGTTCACCGCGCTCGTTTAACGTTGTCACTAAGCCAATGAAGGCATCAGTTAGGGATGGGTCAAATTGGCTGCCACGTCTAGCCCTAATATCGTTTATGACTCGGTGGAACTCCCAAGCCGGAGAATACGAGCGTTCGTGCGTCAATGAATCAAAGACATCAGCTAAAGCCACGATTCTTGCCTCTACTGGGATTGCCAAGCCTTTGAGTGAATCAGGATAGCCCTTGCCATTCCACCATTCGTGATGATGTCGAGCTACTCGTTCGGCAATTTCAACCTCCGGGGTGTCACTCTTGCGCAGCAATTCGGCCCCAATTGCGGCGTGCATTCGCATAAGGTGGTGTTCTGATTGCTTCAAACTACTTGAGCTGCCGAGAACATGGTCCGGAATCGCGATCTTTCCGATGTCGTGAAGGCGAGCAGCCAAATCGAGCGAAGCTGAGGTCTGTTCTGGCCAACCAATTTGTTTCGCAAGCCCGGCTGACAGTTTCCCTACTCGATATCCATGCCCGCCGGGGGCATCATCTCTGAGGTCGGCCGCAGCAGCAAGGCGTTCAATCATTTCTCGGCGGCAATTCCTTGCCGCGCGTTCCGCGACCTGGGCTCGAAGCTCGGCTCGTTTGCACTCGAATGCTTGGAGATCATTGTGACTTGGGATTCCTCGGCCGCTGTCTATATATCTTGTGGAGAGGGACAGCAATGCTTCCAGAGTACGAGTTCGATGCCTGCGAACATGAGCAAGAAGGCGCTCAAGATACATTAGGGCAACGTCTGGCTGCTGGGCCTCGTCATGGGCTTTAACCAGAGCGACAAGGACATCGCGGTAGCCCGAGTCCACATCGCGGCTGTCCACCAAGGTCCTCTCTAACGAGCTCAGGCCATGGGTCACTTTTCCAGAGCGTACATCACACCTTGCTATCGCTATGTTTGCCATAATGTCGCAGCGATTTGAATTTGCGGAATACGCATATTTTTGGCAGAGATTTGCATGACTGCTCGCCAATGCATGATCGCCAAGCTCCAAGGCAATCTGTACAAACGTGTATTCGCGGATGGTTCGCTCAAAACATTGGATGGCGGTATTCGGTCGTGGGCTAGCTGCTGTACACCTCGTGATTACGTCCAAAGCCATCGGAAACTCTTCAAGGTAGTAAAGGCTTTGGGCCATGTTTGACAGAGCCTTGAGATCTATTCGCCGTTGCCAATTTGGCAGCGTCACTCGCACGACCCGCTCAAAACAAGGAATTGCGTCGCGATACAAGCCTGCATAATTCAACGCAGTCCCTAAATTGTTCAATACCACGCTTTCCTGCTCCCTATCGTGGCAAGTTTGCGCGATATTTAGAGCCTCAGAATAGTGAGTTAATGCTTCTTGAATGTTGCCGAGGTCGGCGCAAATAACTCCCATGCTGTTCAACGATGCGCAGGCTGCGGAAGCAGATTGCATCGCTGGCGCGAGGGCAAATTGCTGGTGAGCTGCATCCAGCGCTGCTTCAGAACTCCCGTGGTGAAAGAAAAATGCACAGCACTCACGTAGGCAATGCCAGCGAACCTCCAGATATGAATTGCCTTTGATTTTTCTTAGCGCTTGCAATGCCGCTAAATAGAAGTCTGTCGACTCCATGGACGACCTAGTTCCTCGATTTTGCAGTTCAGCCTGCAATCTCCGCAGCGCAAGTCGTAGCCTGGGATCGCTGGCGGTCGGTGCATTTCGCAGCAGCGCCTCTAGGGTCTCTATATGCGCAGATCCCATAGCGTTTCCTCCTTTCGGCCTCCAGCGAGCAAGCGTATTTCGCCTGCGGCCACGGCCGGCTTTAATTCTCAGGAAATGCCTTGGAGTATCTGCTTGAAGCGCCGGGTTTGTCCCCACCTCGATAGGTAGGAATGGGCGCTCAATTGCAGGGGTTATACGGGGTGGACCTGCGCTCCTACAAGAGCAACGTGCGATGCTCCTGGATTACTCTATCAATCAAGCGGTTTGCACTTACGATTGGTGAGCGGCGAGCCTCGGCTCCTAGGAAGGAATCCAAGTTACCCTGGTGTTTTCGGTGCAGATCTTGAATCAGCTCTAGAAACAGATCGCAGAGCCGCGGCTCGAACTGGCGGCCTTTATGCAGATGAATAGTTGCGATGCAGCGCTCAAATGGCCATGCGGCCTTGTACGGGCGCTTGTGCGACAGCGCATCAAACACATCCGCCAAAGCTGTAATTCTCGCTATCTCCGGAATTGCTGGACCGGCTAGTCCACTGGGATACCCATTTCCGTCCCACCACTCATGGTGATGAAGTGCGATTTCTGCTGCTCGACTGAAGTCTTCGTTTTGCGTGTCAAGCAAAATGTTTGAGCCCTCAGTCGTATGCTTCCTCATTACTTCAATTTCGACTTCCGTAAGCTTCCCCCGCTTCTGTAAGATAACGTCGGGGACCACGAGCTTGCCTATGTCATGAAGTCTCGCGGCTAATTCGACAGATTCAACTACATCATTCGTATATCCAAGCTCCTTCGCGAATAACGCCGAAAGCCGACCCACTCTGAATGCGTGTTCCCCCGTGGCGTCGTCCCGAAGCTCGGCAAGGACCGCCATTGCTTCCAGCTTATTACGGAAATTTTGCAGAAGTTCGTTATTCCGGTCGCGCAGTTTGTCTAGTACCTCTGCGGGCAATACGGAGTCCTGCTCTTGAAGAGGCTTCCCGCCGGCGCGAAATGATTGCTTAAGTGCGTCGAGCTGTTGCCTTGCACCCTTCCGTTGAGCTTGCGCTAAGGCATTTAAGTAATCACGGTGCAGTTCTTTGGCGCGCTGGTTGTGTCCGGCCATGTGATGACCGGTAACGAGCGCTTCGAGGACATCTCGGCGGGCAGGTTCGTTCACTCGCGCTTGCTCAAGCAATCTTTGCAAACGAGTTAGCGCAATGTCCCATTTCCCCTCGTTTAAGTCGCACGCGGATTCGGCGAGCGATGCTTGGATTGATGCCGGCGGGCTGTTTGCTTTCTTGGAATACTCCTTAGCAACGCCCGCGCGTTCACGCGCCGTTTCGAATTCTCCTGATTTGCTCAACAAGCGAACATACGTGTATTCCATGATGACGCGTTGATATGCGTCCCATTGATTTTCTGGTTCGGGAGCGCTATCGACGGCTTCTTCAATATTGTTTCTACCAATGTTGATGTCACCCAGCATCAGCGATGCGAGCGCGATGTTATGCAGCGCCTGGGCTCTAATCTGCGTGAGTCGGGGATCGGCCTTTTCCAACGCCGGCGCCATTTCGATCACAAGCGCATTAAGCGTTCGACACTCCTCAAGCAGCCCGCTATTAAATCTCGCAACAGCGAGGTTGGCGATGGAGGCACATTCTCCAACTCGGTCGCCGATAGACCGCGCAATCTCTACCGCACGCGCATAGCAGACGGTTGCTTGGACGTAATCTTTTGTGCTGTTATGAAGATTGCCGAGGACGCTATAGGCGCGCCGCAGTAAGACAAAATTTGATGTCTTTTCCGCAATCGCGACAGCTTTTTCGGCTGTCGCCGTGCCCAGCGACCATTTGCCTTCCTTTTGATACCACTGAGCACAGTAGAGAAGGCACTCGATGCGTTGATCGGCTGCGAAAAAATCCTCGGAGCGAAGAAGAAGCTCGGCAACGCGATCAAACCATTCGGGTTCCGTCTTGCTCGAGACGTGCAGTTTAGATCGCGCAGTCTCAGCAACTTCGCGCAACGCCGCGGTGGAAGCTTCCTGGTCGCCACTTGCCATGGCACTCAGGAAGTCCAGGAGTCCGAGAGCTCTCGCCTTGTCGGAACTTATCAAATCTCCCCCTTGCTGGTCGTTGCGCAGCTTCTTTTCAAAGAGTAGTCTAGGGCCGTTTTTTTGAAAAGGCCTTATTTTTCAAGCCGTAGCACTCCGTGCCCAGAGGTTACCACGCAAGCGTTTGGTAAGTGTGTGAAATTTCTCACAAATTGGCGCAATCCCTTACTTGTATCAACCAACAAAACACTAACTTCAACCTTTAAAGAGGAGCAAGACGATGAACCAGACCAATCTCCAAGTCGAAATTAACGAAGCGCAAATCGAGGAATCCAACAATTCGATCGCGCTCACTACCGAAGAGCTCGAATTCGTTGGCGGCGGCGAATGCGTCGTCAATTCCATCTGAACGAACGGAGACATAAATAAATGAGTCTGGCAAACCTCGAAGTCAATGCTGGTCTTCGCGAAGTTAATGCGAAGCAGGACGATGAAGTCGCCGCACTGTCCATGGAGGAACTGCTGCTTATTGCCGGTGGTGAGTGCGTCGTCAATTCCATCTAATTCGACAGAGGAAAAGGAGCAAGCGAAATGAATACTGCGACGATCGAACTCGAAGTTGACGCTGAACTCCAGGGCGAAAAAGTGGAAGTGTCATCACTGACCGTGGACCAGCTCATGCTGATCTCGGGCGGTGAATGCGTAGTCAATTCCATTTGATTCACGGCGCACAAGGAGGTCTCATGAATCGCGTAAACGTTGAGCTGGAAATCGACGATTCGAATCTGCAGCAGGAATCATGCGAGGTGGCTGCACTTACAGTCGATCAGCTAGCTCTCATAGCCGGTGGAGAGTGCGTCGTAAATTCTATTTGAGGTAATCCGTTGGCGGAGAGCGTTCCCGGTCGAAGTCCAACGGGGGGGCCGTGGGCGATCGGCATAGCTAATTTGAGATGAGCGAAGCCAAGATGTCCCATCAGGACAGCATTGGCACATAAGAAACGGCCCGGCGCGGGCCGTTTCTTTTTAAAGGGCTAGGCCTCCGCCGTAACGCTAGCTAAAGGTTTCCCGAGTGAGCTTTTTAGCTCGACCTTCTTCAGGGTAGCTTGTACGGTCTCTTCGCGATGGCTGACGATGACCAAAGCTACCGTTCGGCCCCCAATTGACGAAGTAATCCGCCGTTCCAGCGCCACGTCGAGCTGATCGAAAGCCTCGTCCAGGAAAAGGACGTGGGGCTTGCGGTAGAGCGCCCGTGCGAGGAGCACGCGTTGCTTCTGCCCGCCCGATAGCGCGGTGCCGAGGCTGCCGACGATGGTGTTGTACTGCATGGGCATGGCCATGATCTCCTCGTCGATCATGGCGGCGCGCGCGCATTCGCGTACGCGTTGCGGGTCGTGCTCGGTGTCGAAGAAGCTGATGTTGTCCTCGATCGTGCCGACGAAGAGCTGGTCGTCCTGCATCACCGCACCGATGCGCGACCGGTACTGCGCGGGATCCCAGTCCACGAGGCTGCGGCCGTTCACGCGCACTTCGCCCTCGGTCGCGGGCAGCAGGCCCAGCAGCACCTTCACGAGCGTGGTCTTCCCGCACCCGGAGGGGCCCACGATCGCGACGGTCTCGCCCGGCGAGACCGTCATGTTCACGCCGCGGAAGACGAAGCCCTCGGGCCCGTAGGCGAACCCCAGGCCCTTCACCTCGATCGCAAGGCTTCCCGCCGACGAATCGACGGGAAGGGTGGGCTTGCTGGTCTCCATCTCGGAGAGCGCGATGTCCGCGATCCGCTCGGCATGGAGGTCGAGCATCCGGAAATCGTTCCACTTCTCGATGAGCGCGATCACGCGCGTCAAGAACACGAGCTGGAAGCCGATGAACGCGTAGAGCATGCCCACCGTGAAGCGCCCCTCCATCACGGCGAGCGCGCCCAGCCAGATCACGGCCACGTTCTCGAGCCCGAAGATGAGCGAGTTCGCCGCGCGCTGGAGGATCCCCACGTTCTGCACGCGCACGCCCGCGTTCGTCTGGTCGACCACGAGGTTCTGGTAGGCCGAGCGCCGCTCGGACTCGCGCAGGTTCAGCTTGATCGCCATCATCCCGCGCAGCGTCTCGATGAAGTGCGTGCCGCTCCGCGCCTCGTGGGCGAGCTGCTCGTCCGTGGCGTAGCGCTGCGGGTAGTAGAAGACCCAGCGCAGCATCCCGTAGAGCGCCGCCGCGGCCACGACGACGAGCGTGAGCTGCGCGCTGTAGTACGCCATCACGAAGAGTGTCAGCACCACCATGAGCCCGTCGACCACGGTCTCGAGGAACGTGGTCGAGAGCGTCCGCTGGATCGCGTCGACGCTGCGGAACTTCGAGACGATGTCGCCGATGTTCCTCTTCTCGAACCACGCGAGCGGAAGCCTGAGCATGTGGTTGAAGAGCGTCGTGAGGAGCTTCAGGTTGATGTGGGTGCTGAGGAAGACGCCCACCCACGCGCGGACCGCGAAGACCACCGCCTGGATCACGACCAGCGTGCCGAACGCGATCCCCAGCACCGTGAGGAGGTCGACGTCGCGCCCGACCAGCACCCGGTCGACGGTCAACTGGAGGAAGAACGGCATCGCGATCGCGAACACCTCGAGTGCCAGCGAGAGGAGCAGGATCTGCGCGATCGTGCCCTTGAGGCCCGAGGCCACTCCCAGGAGCTGCCAGGAATGGATCTTCTCGCGCTCGTCGCTCTTCTGGAACCCCGCGGTGGGGGTGAATTCCATCGCGACGCCGGTGAAGTGGCGCGAGGCCTCGGCCATCGTGAGGACCCGCTTCCCGCGGGCGGGGTCGTGCACCGTGAGCTTCCGTCCGGCCACGTGCGCGAGCACGACGAAATGGTTCATGTCCCAGTGGAGCACCGCCGGGAGCCGGAGCTTCCCCAGGGATTCGAGGGGAACCTGCACGCCGCGCGCCGTCATGCCCATCGTCTCGGCGATCTGCGCCACGTGCTTCAGCGTGATGCCCTTGAGCGAAGGCGACAGGCGCAGCCGCATCGCGGAAAGGTCCGTGCGATGCCCGTGATACGAGGCGACCATCGCGAGGCACGCGATGCCGCACTCCGGCGCCTCGCTCTGCAGGATCACCGGCACCCCCCGCGAGAGGATCTCCGAGAAGAAGCCCATCAGATGCGTTCCTTCAGCTTGATCACCGGCTCGAAGATCCATTCGAAGAGCGTGCGCTTCTCGAGGAGGAGGTCCGCGTTGACGGACATGCCGGGGCGAAGCGGGAACTCCTGGCCCAGCGCCGCGACCGCCTGCTTGTCGAGCCCGACGTCCACCCGATAGACGGGCTCCTTCGCGGAAAGGGGCCCCACGCGGTCTCCGGGCGACCAGACGTTGCGGCCGATGTCGACGATCCTGCCGTGGTACTGCCCGAAGCGCTCGTACGGGAACGCGTCGTAGCGGAGCATCACGTCCTGGCCCGTCTTCACGAACCCGATGGCCCGCGTGGGGACGAGGAGCTCGACGTGGAGGCCGCTCCCCTTGGGGAGGACCGTCGCGAGCGGCGCGTCCGCGGCGACGGACTGGCCGAGGTTCACCGCGATGTTCGTGACCACGCCGGAGACCGGCGCCCGGATCACCGTCTCCCGCCGCGCTTCCACCTGGGCGAGGCCCTCCTGCAGCTCGCTCATCTGCCGCGAGACCTGCTCCACCTGCGTGCGCGCCTTGAGCGTGATCGAGGGCTCCTCCAGCTTCGCGGCCTCGAGGTCGCGCTCGACCTGGGAGCGCTGGCGGTTCAGGGACTGGAGCTTGATCTCCTGGTCGGTGACCTCGTCGATCTTCTGCTTCACCAGCGCCTCGGAGACGAACTGCTTCTCGCCCGCGAGGCCCTTGTAGCGCTCGACCTGGTCGCGGGCGCTCTTGATCCGGACCTCCTGCAGCTTCATCTCGGCGTCGATCTGGCTCAGCTCGTTCGCGAGGTCCTTCGCGCGGCGGCGGACCTGCTCCAGCTGCTGCGCCCCGAGGTCGTGGAGCTGCGCCTGCTCGCGCTCGAGGATCGCCCGCCGGCTCTGCATCTCCGCGGCCACGGCCTCGCTCGTGGAGGCTCCCTTGCCCGTGGACCGGTCGAGCGAGATGCGCGCCATCGGATCGCCCGCCTTCACCTCGTCGCCCTCCTTGATGAGGAGGTCGGTCACGCGGCCGGCATCCGGCAGCAGCACGCGGGCGGCCCCGGCGTCGAGCGCGAGGTAGCCTTCGACCCGCTCGCGGCGCGTGTAGTGGCCCCAGAGCGCCACGCCGATCAGCAGCAGGGCGGTGCCGGCGGCGAGCAGCGTGAACACCCAGGCGGGCACAGGGCGGGCGATGATCGCCTCCCCGAGGAACTTCTCGCGTTGGGCGTCGATCGCCTCTTGTCGGAATAATGGGCGGGGCATGGCGCGTACGGATTGTAATCCAGGCGTCCGCCCTTTTGACGCTTTGGTGCTCCTATTCGCCGATCGGGGAGCGAGCGACGCCGCCGGATGCCGGGCCGGGCTTTTCTATGGCGTTCGGGCATGAAGGCGTGGTATTAACGGGGCGCCACCTTCCCGGTTAACCAATGCTTCCACGTGCGCATCCTCTACCTCGACGACGACCGGTTCCAGCTCGACCTCGTGCGCTCCTGGCTCGAGTCCCTGGGACATTCCGTGGTTGCCTGCACCAACTGCGACGACGCCATCAAGGCGATCGAGCGCGACGCGTTCGACCTTGCCATCCTCGACTGGCGCGTGCCCGGGACCACGGGCGAGGAGGTTCTGCGCTGGATCCGGATGCGCCGCCACGGCATCCCGGTGATGTTCGCGACCTCGCACGACACCGAGGAGGAAATCGTCCACATCCTCGGGCTGGGGGCGGACGACTATCTCGTGAAGCCGCTGCGGCGGCTGGAGTTCCTCGCGCGCGTGAACGCGCTCGCGCGCCGCGGCGGCGCCCTCGAGGGAAACGGCGCGATCGAGGCTCCGCCCTACCGCGTGCTTCCCGATTCGGGCACGGTGGAGCTGCACGGCAAGCGGGTGAAGATGACGCCGAGGATGGCCGCGGTCGCGGCAGCGCTCTTCCGGAAGAGCGGGGAGCTCGTCTCCCGCGCGTACCTGTACGAGCACGCCTGGGGCCGCCGCGAGCAGCTGGACACCCGCACCGTCGACACGCACATCAGCCGGCTGCGGAGCGCGCTCGAGCTGGACGGGCGCCACGGATGGAAGCTGGTATCCGTCTACCAGCACGGCTATCGGCTGGAGAAGCTGGAGAAGGCCTAGCGGAGCTTGCGGGCGACCGCCAGGCGCTCGAGCATCATCGCGAAATCGTCGGCGGACATCGGCTCCGCGAGGTAATTGCCCTGGCCCAGCGGGCAGCCGAGGGAGCGCAGGAGCTGCAGCTGCTCCTCGTTCGCGATGCCTTCGGCCACGGCCGAGATCCCCAGCTTCGCCGCGATCTCGAGGCTCGATTCGAGCATCGGGCGCCCGGAGCCCTCCACCGCGCTCTGCACGAACGAGCGGTCGATCTTGAGCTCCGTGAACGGGACCCTCGCCAGCTGCTGCATGGAGGCGTAGCCGGTGCCGTAGTCGTCGATCGACAGGCCGAAGCCCTTCATCCTCAGGCGCGAGAGGTTCCCGAGCACGCGGGCGAGGTGGCTCGTCGCCGCCGTTTCCGTCACTTCGAGGACGACGTCCTCGGGCGCCAGGCCGTGCAGCGAGACCACGTTGTCCAGCCGGTCCGCGAGCCCCACGTCCACGAGCGAGGTGAGCGAGACGTTCACCGAGACCGTGGTCGCGAAGCCGCGCTCCCGCCAGCCGCGGCAGGCGACCGCCGCCTGCTCCAGCATGGAGAGCGTCATCGCCTCCATCTTTCCGTTGGATTCGAGCACGTGCACGAAGCTCGCGGGGAGCACGAGCCCCAGCTGCGGATGCCGCCAGCGCGCGAGCGCCTCCGCGCCGTCGACGCTTCCCGTCGTGAGCGAGATCTTGGCCTGGAAGAACGGGAGGAACTCGCGGTTGCGAATGCCGGCGTCGATCTCGCCCAGCGCGAAGGTGTGGTGCGCTTCCGCCGCGAGCGCCGGCTCACGCACGCGGGCGATGGCGCCGGCGAGCTTCTGGCGCGTGACGGGTTTGCGCAGCGCCTGCAGCAGGCGGACTCCGTAGGCTTCGGTCATCGCCGCGACCGAGGCGAGGAGGGAAGGGTCCTGCTCGCTCACCAGGAGGAAAGACGGCGCGCAGATCGCCTCGCCCACGTGCCGGATGAACTCGATGCCGTCCATCCCGGGCATCTTGAGGTCGGTCACGATCACGTCGACCGGCGGGTGCGTGGAGCGGACGATCTCGAGCGCGTGCTCTCCGTTCTCCGCCGCGAGGACCTCTTCCGCGCCCATGCCGCGAAGCATCTGCTCGAGCGTCCAGCGCTGGAAGCCCTGGTCCTCCACCACGAGGAAGCGCAGGCCTGCCGCGACGGCCTCGTAGGTCATGCCGCGGCCTTCCGCGACTCGATGAAGGCCGCAAGCCGCGTCACCTCGCGCTCGAAGGCGGCCAGGGCGGATTCGACGCCCGGCCAGTCGCCGGAGCGCGCCGCGAGCTCCGCGCGCTCGCACGCGGCGGCGAGCTGCTGCGCGCCGATCGTGCGCCCGGCGCCCTTGATGCGGTGGCAGGCCTCCATCACGCCTTCTCCCGACCGGCGGCGGAAAGCGTCGCGAAGCGCCTGCGCGTCGTCCTCGTTGTAGCGCCAGAAGCGCTCGAGCATCTCGTGGGCGAGGCGCTCGTCGCCGCCCGAGACCTCGTCCAGCGCCTGCGCCTCCACGGGGCCGCTCTGGAGCCAGCGCGTGAGCTTCCCCGAAAGCTGCGCGAGCTCCACGGGCTTCGTCACGTAATCGTCCATGCCGGCCTCGAAGCACTTCTCGTCCTCGCCCACGAGCGCATTCGCCGTGCAGGCGACGATCCGCGTGGGTGCGAGGCCCGCCTCGCGCTCGCGGGCGCGGATCGCCCGCGCGACGTCGTAGCCGCTCATGCGCGGCATGTTGCAGTCGAGGAGGAGGAGCCCGAAGCGGCGGCTCTCCCATTTGCGAAGCGCGTCCGCGCCGTCCTCCGCGATCTCGCCGGCGTAGCCCAGCGCGTTCACCTGCTTGAGGAGGACGATGCGGTTGATCGGGTGGTCGTCCACCACCAGCACCAGCCGCCCGTCGCGCACGGCGGTCTCGACCGGCGGCGGCTCGGCGCGCGCGGGCGGCGAAAGGACGGAGGCGGCCGGCCCGGCGAGCGCCTTCGCGTCCGCCACGGGAAGGGGGAGCGTGACCCGCACCTCGGTGCCCTCGCCCGGATGGCTGCGGATCTCGATCGTGCCGCCCATGAGCCGCGTGAGCTGCCGGCTGATCGAAAGGCCCAGGCCCGTCCCGCCGAAGCGGCTCGTGGTGTCCGCGCTCGCCT
>Ga0068855_100009937_pt1 | contig 11478 bp, 13 predicted proteins | sample KBSCornC52_FD_66592 | JGI IMG/M metagenome (GOLD analysis project Ga0068855, IMG submission 66592) | Corn rhizosphere microbial communities from Kellogg Biological Station, Michigan, USA - KBS Corn C5-2 | ecosystem: Host-associated > Plants > Roots > Rhizosphere > Soil ... | reverse complement strand
AAAACGGCGATTAATTCTATCTTATCCAAATCACTGAAACGGGCAGATATCTACTGGTTTGTTCATGTGAATGTTCTGGATGAGCCTTATGCCATGCGATATCATGTAGATACCGTTGTAAAGAATGATGTATACTTTGTTACATTTAATTTTGGTTTCAGGGTTGAACCGCGTATTGATTATTATTTCAATCAGGTGGTGAATGAACTGGTTAAAACGGGTGAAATAGATATGTCTGACAGATACGAACAACATTACCAGGAAAGTAAGATCGGTGATCTGCGCTTTTTGGTGATGGATAGCTTTTTGAGTTTCGAAAACGCGATGCCTTTCTGGAAAAACTTTATAATGAAGAGTTATTTCAACCTGAAATATCTGAGTGTAAAAGAATCGGTGAACTTCGGTTTAGATCCGAGTAATGTGACCGTTGAAAAGTATCCGGTGGTTGTAACGCCGTTGGTGCATCCGCCGCTAGTTCGCGAATAAATTATCTCGTTATATGAATAAAGCCTTTCCCCTAAAACCAACCCTCATAGCTGTAGCATGTGTAATAGCAGGATCTTTGATTTATTATCTTTGGGGATATAAGGATAATATGCTCATCAGAGGAGTGTCCTTGTCTTTATCAGCCGGTGGGTGGCTATACATGGGTGATAATGTGAAAAAAGCGTATGTGCGGGATAAAAGTGATTGGTATCGAAAGATCTCTATCAATTTGGCTTTTGCTGTAATAGTATTAATGAACATCCTGATATGCGTTGTTGCTGCAGGGATGAGGGTTGATAACATATTATCCAGAGGCAAAACGAATACAACTATAGCTACGGTGACAGAGATGGAGAATTACAGAACTAAAAATGGCCTGCGGCATTATGCAATCATTAATTATCAGGCAGGGAATGACAATATAACGGAACACATTTCCAACTCAAACGGAGAACATGTAGTGGGAGAAAAACTTGAAGTAAGATACGCGGTGGACCATCCTGATATGTTTATAGTATTGGAGGCCGTAAGCACCCCATAACTTAGCAACGCTAACGCTACGCTTCGATCTTATATTCCTCCATTTTACGATACAAGGTAGTAAGACCAATGCCCAGCAGTGCTGCGGCTTTGGTTTTATTGCCTTTGGCATATTGTAGTACTTTTTGAATATGGTTCTTTTCAACGCTTGATAAAGTAAGGCTTGTTGAATTATTGTCCTGCTTTTGAACTTCATAAGGCAAATGCTCGGGAAGTATGGTATTGCCATCGGCGAGTATGGTGGCCCTTTCCATTACATTGCGCAGTTCGCGGATATTGCCCTTCCAGCTGTAATGTTGCAATAACTGCAATGCTTCTTTGCTGATCTGCGTTACCTGCTTGTTTTCTTTTGCCGAATAAAGAGCCATAAAATGTTTTGCCAGTTCAGGAAGATCTTCGCTATGATCACGCAAGGCAGGTAATTTAATGCTGAACACATTGAGGCGATAATACAGGTCTTCCCTGAAGCTGCCTTCTGCTGACGCTTTAACCAGGTCTTTATTAGTAGCCGCAATGATGCGCACGTTTACTTTGGTGGTTTTTATATCGCCCAGTTTTATAAATTCACCATTTTCAATTACACGCAGCAGTTTGGCCTGTAAGTCGATATTCATCTCGCCTATTTCATCGAGGAATAAAGTGCCCCCATCGGCCAGTTCTACCAGTCCTTTTTTATCTTTTGATGCTCCGGTGTAAGCGCCCGCTTTATAACCGAACAATTCTCCTTCGAGCAGTTCCCGGGCAAAGGCGCTGCAGTTGATAGCTATAAAGGATCTGTCGCTACGGCGGCTATGCGCGTGAATGGCATTGGCAAAAACTTCTTTTCCGGTACCTGTTTCACCTAACAGCAATACGTTGGCATCGCTGGGCGCTATTTTTTGGGCCAGTTGTACCGCCTGCCTGATTGGGGTGCTTTGTCCGATTATATCATCAAAGCTATAACCGCCTTTATCTTTAATTTTTATGGCGGCTTTCTTTTGGGCAACGGCCCTTTCCATGGCCTGATATAATAAGGGAACGATGCGGTCGTTGTCGTTGCCTTTGGTGATATAATCGAAGGCGCCGTTCTTTATGGCCTGAACACCATCGGGGATATTACCAAAGGCGGTTAACAGAATAATTTCAATGAGGGGATATTTCTGTTTCAGTTCCTTTACAAACTGAACACCGTCGCCATCAGGCAGTTTTACATCGCACAATACCAGGTCTATTTCCTTTTGGGCAAGGGTAGTTAATGCACTTTTGAGGGTACCTGCCTGTTCTACCTTAAATCCTTCGAGAGAAATGATTCGGCTTAACAGTTTCCTGAGCTGTTCTTCATCATCTATTATTAGAATATTACCTGGCATAGTGTGGTTTGATGGACAAAGGTAACGTGCGATTACAGGATTTTTTGTAAATTTTACCGCGGAGACGCCAAGGCGCAGAGATGGCATTATAAATCCCTCTGTGTCCCGGCGTCTCTGCGGTTATATTTTGCCATGAGCGAAGCGAATGGTTGCTAATTGCCCATTGCTTATTATTTTTGGTAATCAATAAAAAACGATGACAATAACACTGATCATTATCATTATAACGGTTTTAGTTTCTATTACGGCCTTTAGTAATGAGAAAATTTTGAACGATTTTATCTTTTATCCTCCTGCCGTAACCTATAACAAACAATGGTACCGGTTTATAACCTGCGGACTTATTCATGCCGATTTTGCCCATCTGATCTTTAATATGTATGCCTTTTACCTGTTTGGTAAAGTGGTGGAAGATTATTTTATTTTAATATTTCATGAAAAGGGGAAACTGCTGTACCTGTTGCTTTATGTCACATCGCTGATCGTGTGCCTGCTGCCTACATACAGTAAGCACAGGGATGACGGGTCGTACAGAAGTTTAGGCGCTTCCGGAGCAGTATCGGCCGTGATTTTTGCATACATTATGCTGGACCCGCTCACGGGCATAGGCATCATCTTTATACCGGGTATTGCGATCCCCGGATTTGTATTTGGCATCTTATATCTGGCTGTAACTTCTTATCTGGATAAAAGAGGCGGCGGAGGTATTAACCATTCTGCCCACCTGTGGGGCGCACTATATGGCATTGCATTTTTAATTGTGGCTGCTTATCTGTTCTCGGATTACGCGGTATTACAGGAATTTGTTAATAAGGTGCAGATGTATTTGGGGAGGTTTAGGTAGCCGGAAGTCGGAAGTCCGAAGTCAGATGTCGGAAGATGCGGATATTTTTAGTCCGTCCGGTGTCTCTGCTAAATTCAAAGACACTTATCTTTTATAACCTATCGATAAACTCATGTATTCTTGTTAGTATCATTTCAAAAGGTGGCTGTCCCTTGTAATATAGTGCGCTCGTTCCCTCATATCTCTTCTGCAAGCGGTCACGAATTTCGGGATCGGTTAACAAGAATGCTTCATTTTTATTTATCGGAATTGCAAGGTCATCGCCAGGGAATCGTTTTTGTTTATGTTCCAGGTATTCTTTCGTGCCAATGAATTGCTGAACAAATTTGTCGTTTAGTAATGAATAAATATCATAATACTGCCGCATATAATTAGTTGCCACCTGCCCTGTTTCCATCTCTTTTCGGAACTTAGTGGCAATAGTTTGCAGCTTTTCTACAAAAGTGTAGCGAGGATCATAGCAAAAGATATCTACAGCCCGGTTGTCAACAATATCAATACCTGCTGTATTGCTTGCTCTTTCATAGGCCCATGAGCTAATTGTCACTGGCATGTTTGGAGCAACATTATCATATCCTGCTTCTAAAAGAATTCCATCCTTTACTCCCTCGATGGGATCGGTTTGACGTTGATAGATTAGCCGAATACCACCGCTGTTATACCGGTTTTTATCATCAAAATCAGTATCCCTTTTCACTTCGACAATACCATCTATGCTTATTTCTTTTGCTAGTTGATCATAATAATCTTTCTTCTTTTGAATATTATTGTCTCTCTGGTTTTTTGGATTTTCATTAATACCGAGCTCCTTTGGTGGATTGATATGGAGATCTATATCCTCAGAGAACCTGTCAATCAGGCTAAAGCCTTTGGAAAGAGATGTACCACCTTTCAATTGAAACTGATACCCCTGTTTCTTTAGACCATACAGACAGTGCATAATCCAATAGTCTTTTTCAATTAAACCTCGATCAATACCCGTCTCTTCCCACAGAATATCCAGCAGGTTTGTAAATTCAGGATGTTGATATAAATAAATAGCGGCTATCTTAATGGATGCTAAATAAGTAAAGAAATTTCTTTTTCGTGCTCAATGTTCCAAAATCTTGAACAAGCCTCATTAATTTTTTCCTGTCCATCTCCTTCGCTTTGCGCTGGATATTTGCAAGCAGCTTTGACTGATCCTCCTCGAGCCGGTCTATGTTATTAACCAGATCGACCAACAAAAATTCTTTTGACAGTTTATTTGGAACAAAAGGTTTACGCACGAATCGGAAAGTGCGATTTCCGAATTTGAATGTGCCGTGACGTTTTTGATTATAAACCCTTCTATCATTGTATAGCTGCGTTGTTCCGACGCCAAGAGCGTTATAATCGCTTGCAGAGGTAACGACAAAACGATCATCTTTTAGAAAGGCTTTTATCAGTTCATGTTCATCTGCGGGTACTTTGCCAAATACACCTTGCTTTGGAACATAATAAAGTCCGCTGGCAAGTTTTTCCAATGTACCGTCTTTGACTAACTGTTGCAGATGACGATCCACTGAGGTAGACCATTCCTGCAGATCAGAGCGACGATATACCTCGCCAGCTTTAAGATGCTGCCTTAATGTGTCCAGTGTCATAGGTACAAATTTACAATTTCCTACGGTTTTTGCATGAATTTTTAATAAAACTCCATGCAGAAGAATTTGTTTCAAATTGACTATCAATAATATAGGTGGACCACCAGTTAAACGAGTACATAATAACAGTAACTGTATCTTAATAAACTATGCGGATATTTCGAGTCATCTCTGCACCTCAACCCTCACCATCTCCCTCGTCCCCCCCGTAATCTTAAACCTATCGTCAATGCGAAGTCCAACTACCCATACTATTCGTTTATTGCTTTCAAGCACCCATACTTTCTCCTTATCGGTGAGGGAGAGCTTTTGATCGATGAAAAAGCGGGCCAGTTTCTTTTTCTTCCCGAGGCCGAGCGGATAAAAATAATCGCCCTTTTTCCATTTGCGAAGTATAAGCGGGAATTGCAGTTCTTTTTTGTCGAGATGTGCTATTGAGGGATCATTGGCAATTGTCACTTGCTTATTGCCTATTGTCAATTGGTTCAGTAAAAGACTGCCATTTTCAAACACTACTACATCCTCATCTTCTTCAATAACCAGCGTTTGTGCCTGTTCTGAGTGGGCGGGTGCAATGATCAGCCAGCGGCGGTTCTTGATAATGCGGTGGGTAGCGCTTTGCACATATCTGCCCGACTCACTGCTAAGCAAACGGACCACTTCATCGGTTTGGTGGGCCGAAAAGCCAAAGTCTTTAATGATCTCGTACACGATGGTATGCAGGGGTATTGCCTTTTGCAATTTGAGGACAGCAATGTGTACTTCGTCCCCTTTATACTCCAGCAATTTCTTTTTATGTGTTTCCAGCGCCTGTTCATACAGCAGTTCCATATCGGCAAAGCGGCGCAGGTTATTATTGAGGTTATTCTCTGCTTCGGGATAAATTTTCTGCACAAAAGGGATCACCTGGTTGCGAAAATAATTGCGGGAATATTTATCGAGGGCATTTGAACTGTCTTCCACCCACGATAGGCTATTTTCTTGTGCAAACTGTTTTAACTCCTGTTTACGGGCAAACAGCAGTGGTCGCACGATATACGACTGTTTTGGCAGCATGCCTCTTAATCCATGGATGCCGGTGCCCCTGAAAAAATGCATGAGCATGGTTTCAATGTTATCGTCGAGGTGGTGGGCAGTAACTAAGTGACAAATGGGACGCGGTGTGAATGGCATCGTTGGGTCTGCAAGTAGCCGAAGGGTGTCTAATGAAGCAGTGTCCAGTATAGACGGGTTGTTGATCAACCCGTCGAACCATCCGTATCGCAATTCTCTTGCGGCTTCCTGGATCGATAGCTTATGGCTTTCTGCATATGCTTTTGTATCAAATTTTTTAAGAAGAAACGGAACGCCATAACTGGCTGCCAGTTTTCGAACGAAAGCAGCATCGCGGTCGCTTTCCTCTCCGCGCAAAGAAAAATTGCAATGAGCTATAATGAAATGAAATGCAGACTGATTACACAATTCGCATAATACGACGGAATCGATGCCGCCGCTTACGGCCAGCAACAGCGTATCCCTCATTGAGAAAAGCTCATGCTCTTTTATGTATTGCTGAAATCGTTGAAGTAAACTCATTAAAATTAATAATTAAGAATTTGAAATGAGGAATTAAAAAGTGAAGGCAAGGTTCCTTTCTAATTTTTCATTTCTCATTTCACATTTCTCATTTCCATGAAAGTTGTGGCATTACTTTTTCATTTTTCATTTAACATTCCACATTTCTCATTTTAGAAGGTCAGTTCCTCATACGCACTTCTCAATTCTCCCAGCGCGTGTTTATCGCCCGACTTTTGAGCTGCTTCCATGCCTTTTTGGTACCACTGAATGGCCATATCGGTGTCGCCGGTACGTTCCAGCAGCTTGGCCAGGTGGTAATAGGAACCGATATAAGCCGGGTCGAGCGTCAATATTTCTTCAAAAATTGTTCGGGCAGCGGCATCGTCGCCAATTTTAATATATTCCAGCGCCAGTGCATGTTTCAGGAAGTTATCACCCGGATTGGCCTGCAAAAATTCTTTCAGTTTGGTAATTCGGTCCATAATCCCTCAATTAAATAATCTAAAAAAAGGTCAAAATGTATCTTTGCGGCTCTTATATTTGTATATACGATGGTTGCATAAACAACCAATAAACGTTAAAACATTTGCCAATGAAGATCTTAGTTTGCATCAGCAAAACGCCGGATACCACGGCAAAAATAGCCTTCACCGATAACAATACGAAATTTGCACAGGATGGCGTTCAATGGATTATAAATCCGTACGACGAATGGTATGCGCTGGTTCGCGCTATTGAACTGAAAGAAAAAGACCCTTCCGCAGTATTACACCTGATCAATGTAGGCGGCGCCGACACCGAGCCGGTTATACGCAAAGCCCTGGCACTGGGTGGCGATGAAGCCATTCGGGTAAATGCCACCGGTACAGATAGTTTTTACATAGCCTCACAAATTGCGGAAGTGGCTAAGCAGGGTAATTACGATCTTATTTTTACGGGTAAGGAAACCATCGACTTCAATGGTTCTTCCATTGGCGGCATGGTGGCCGAATTACTGGACCTGCCTTATGTGTCGCTTGCTACAAAATTTGAACTGAGCGGCACTACGGCTACAATTACCCGCGAAATTGAAGGAGGTGAGGAAGTATGCGAAGTAAGTCTGCCGGTAGTGGTAAGCTGCCAAAAGGGAATGGCCGAACAGCGTATTCCTAACATGAAAGGTATCATGGGCGCCCGCACGAAACCGTTAAAAGTGGTAGAACCCGTAGCAACAGACGCATTAACTACTGTTGCCGGTTTTGAATTGCCACCGGCCAAGGCAGGCGTAAAACTGATTCCGGCCGATAATCCTGCCGAGCTGGTGCGCTTGTTGCATGAGGAAGCCAAAATAATCTAATGTGCCAATTAGCAAATGTGCAAATGTGCCAATTATGGCCCCGGCCGTTGTTCTACTATTGAACTTCGGTTGCGTCGCACACTTGTACGCTTAGTTCTCTATTCAGCTAAAAAACAACGATAATGTGCGAAGTGCTTAAGATAACGAGGGTTTCCATTTGCACATTTTCACATTTTCAAATTTTCAAATTGTTTTCATGTCAATATTAATATTCATTGATCAGGCCGATGGCCATGTAAAAAAAGCTTCTTACGAAGTATTGAGTTATGGCGCTAAAGTAGCCGAATTACTGGGAACCACTGCCGAAGGTGTTGTACTGGGGGCAGTGCAGGACGATCTGTCGGCCCTCGGCAAATGCGGTGTAAAAAAAATCCACCACGTTTCCAATGAAGCATTGAACCATTTTGATGCACAGGTGTTCACTAAAGTGATTGCACAGGTGGCCCAGGCTGCCAATGCAGAGGTAGTGATCTTTTCGAATAATGTAGATGGCAAAGCCATAGCGCCCCGTTTGGCAGCCCGCTTAAAAGCCGGACTGGTACCGGGAGCCGTAGCCCTGCCCGATATAAGCAATGGATTTACCGTAAAGAAAAACGTTTTTTCGGGCAAAGCCTTTGCAAACTATACCATCAGTTCGCCTGTTAAAGTCATTTCCCTCAATCCCAACTCGTATAAGGTAACCGAAGGTTCAGGAACTGCCGAAGTAGCGCCATTTACTGCAACAGTAGATGCACCTAAAGTAAAAATAAAAGCCGTTAATAAAGCCTCCGGCGAAGTGCCTTTAAGCGAAGCCGAAGTTGTAGTGAGCGGTGGCCGCGGATTGAAAGGTCCCGATAACTGGAGTTTGGTTGAAAACCTGGCCCATGCATTGGGTGCCGCTACAGCCTGCAGCCGGCCCGTGGCAGATGAACACTGGAGGCCGCATCATGAACATGTTGGACAAACAGGTTTAACTATAGCGCCGAATTTATATATTGCAATAGGTATTTCGGGCGCCATTCAGCACCTTGCCGGAGTAAACCGCAGCAAAGTGATAGTGGTTATCAATAAAGACCCGGAAGCACCTTTCTTTAAAGCAGCCGATTATGGTATTGTGGGTGACGCATTTGAAGTGGTACCCAAAATAACGGAAGCGGTTAAAAAGCTGAAAGGAACGGCATAAAGCAGTTGGCAGTTGGCAATTGGCAGTTAGCAGTTTACAATTATTACTGCCAACTGCTAACTGCAAACTGCTAACTGGATTGAGGCTCATTTTTTGAATAAAATCCCTTAGTTTCGTGCTTTCGTTATGAAGAAAATAGAGTTGGAAATAGTTGCCTTGTCACACAGCATTACACAAACTCATTCCTATGCTGTAGTGTTGGGAGAAGTAAACGGATTGCGTCGTCTTCCGATCGTTATCGGAGGCTTCGAGGCGCAAGCCATAGCCGTAGCACTGGAAAAAATGCATCCGAGCCGACCGCTCACGCATGATTTGATGAAAAATTTCATGAATGCCTTTAATATTGATCTGCAGGAGATCGTGATCTGCGATCTGCAGGAAGGGATTTTTTACTCAAAATTGGTGTGTGTAAGCGAGCACGATACTGTAGAAATTGATTCCCGTACATCCGATGCGCTGGCACTGGCCGTTCGCTTCGGATGTCCTATTTAAACCTACGATAATATTCTCGAAAGCGCCGGTATTTTGATGGAAGATCCATCCGGCAAGAAAAAGCAACCGCGGGAAGCTGTTGCAGCCGAATCAGCTGCGGGTACCGACGACCTGAAAACATTGACACTCGATGAGTTGAACACCCTTCTTAACGAAGTATTGGAACAGGAAGATTATATCAGGGCTATCGCTATCCGCGACGAGATCAACAGCCGTAAGAGACTCAGGGATTAGTTCTGAGCGAGCGTAGTTGACAGATCGAAGAATGGCGAGGTCGAAGAATCCAGGGACCGCGAACCAGCATCTAGCGTCCAGAGCATGGCCTAAGGGTCAAGATGCACACAAATCCACACCAACGTGATTGTTTTTCCGAATTGTAAGATCAATCTTGGCCTGCATGTTATTCGCAAACGCGATGACGGATACCACGACCTGGAAACGGTATTCTATCCCCTGCCCCTGCGGGATGCATTGGAGGTTGTGAGGCCGGAGGCTGGAGGTCGGAAGTCAGAAGCCGGAAGTCAGACGTTGGATGTCAGGAATGTTGACTTCCATATGAGTGGGTTGATAGTAAATGGCAAACCCGAAGATAACCTCTGCATAAAGGCATACGATCTGCTTAAAAAAGATTTTCCGCAACTTCCCGCCATACAAATGCACCTGCACAAAGCTATTCCCATGGGTGCCGGACTAGGCGGCGGTTCCTCCGATGGTGCTTTTACCCTGCAGTTACTGAACGAAAAATTTCAACTCAATATATCGCGTGAGCAACTGCTCGATTATGCATTACGGCTCGGGAGCGACTGCCCCTTTTTTATTATCAATAAACCATGCATAGCCACCGGTCGTGGCGAACTGATGCAGGCGGTTTCGCTTGATCTCTCCTCCTACTCATTTTTGCTGGTGCATCCGGGCATACATGTCAATACCGGATGGGCATTTTCGCAATTAACGCCTGCTGTACCGCCACAGTCACTGACAGCCATTATTCAGCAGCCTGTTACAAACTGGCCATCGCTTTTAAAAAATGATTTTGAAATGTCGGTATTGCAACATCACCCAGAATTAAAAGTCCTTAAAGAAAAGCTATACGAAGCCGGCGCTTTATATGCCTCTATGAGCGGCAGCGGATCTTGTTTCTATGGTATCTTTTCCAAAGGCAATGTTCCGGATCTTGCCTGGCCGGATAATTACAAGGTGTTTGCCTGCTGAGACGGAAAGAAAACTCTGCCCGATTTGTTGTAACTTGCAGCAAATTGCAGGCACATCAGTCATAAAGCCAACATATCACACATTCTTCGTCGTAATCTCGATCTGCTGAATCATTAAATGGAATGATACACTGGTTCGTTTGCATATGAACCAGCCTCAAAGGGCGTTCGCCCTGGTTTAGTACTTTCTTATTTCACATTTCTCATTTCACATTTTTAATTTTCAATCTTTCATTCCTCATTTCCATGCTTTCAACTACTATGCTCTCTGATAAAACGAAATATTATTTAGACCTTGAAGAAAAATACAGCGCCCATAATTATCATCCCCTACCCGTTGTACTGCACAAAGGCGAAGGAGTGTATGTTTGGGATGTAGATGGCAAACGCTACTATGATTTCTTAAGCGGTTATTCTGCCGTTAACCAGGGACACTGCCACCCGACCATCATTGCGGCCTTTATGCAGCAGGCGCAGCAATTAACGCTTACCTCACGCGCGTTTTACAGCGATGCGCTGGGCGAATACGCTGAATTTGTTACCCGTTATTTCGGTTACGATAAAGTGTTACCCATGAATACGGGCGTTGAGGCCGTTGAAACCGCTATCAAATTATGCCGCCGGTGGGGATATACCATAAAGGGTATTCCTGAGAACAAAGCTACCATCATTGTTTGCGGTGATAATTTTCATGGAAGAACCAGTACGGTAATTTCATTCAGTACCGATGCTTCATCTCGCAAACAGTTCGGACCGTATATGCCGGGATTTAAAGTGATTCCGTACAACGATTTACCAGCGCTGGAAAATGCATTACAGGACTCCAACGTTGCAGGTTTTCTGGTAGAACCCATACAAGGCGAAGCTGGCGTGGTA
>Ga0068855_100009932_pt1 | contig 11479 bp, 8 predicted proteins | sample KBSCornC52_FD_66592 | JGI IMG/M metagenome (GOLD analysis project Ga0068855, IMG submission 66592) | Corn rhizosphere microbial communities from Kellogg Biological Station, Michigan, USA - KBS Corn C5-2 | ecosystem: Host-associated > Plants > Roots > Rhizosphere > Soil ... | reverse complement strand
GGAACGCCCGGGACGTCAGGAGACCGAGCCAACGGAGAGCAGCGCTTCGAGCCGAGCGCCGAAATCCGCGAGCGTCGAGCCGTGATGGTGGGTCGACGAGGCGAGCCGTGCGACGAGGTCGGGCTCACGGACGAGCGACAGGACCGCTTCGGCGATCGCGGGCGCGCTCACCTCCTCGAGCAGCAGACCGTTGTCGCCGTTCACCACCACGTCGCCGCAATTCCGCGAGACGATGAGGGGCAGTCCGGCGGACAGTGCCTCGAGCTGCGTGATGGCGAAGCCATCGGAGAGGGTGGGAAGGATGAACGCGTCCGCGCTCCGATACAGCTCCAGCGCGCGGCCGCGCGGAACGGGCCCCCACCACCGGATTTTCGGATGGTCGCGAAAGCGCTGTGGCACGCGGATCGCGATCGGTCCCGCCACGATCAGCTCTACCGGCGCGGAGCCCAGGAGATCGACCGCTTCCAACAGCTCCGCGATTCCCTTGCGGATCGTGACCTGCCCGAGGAAGAGAATCTTCATGGGGCTGGAAGGCGAGAACCGGCGAGCATTGCGCGGCATGCCGCGCTCTTCGCCCGCTGGCATCTCATACGCGAGCGGAATCACGGTGATCGCCGAATCGTCGACTCCGGCCTTCACCAAGCAGCGTCGCGACCACTCCGAATTGACGACGACGCGATCGGAGAGCCGGATCTCCTCGCGCCAGCTTTCCCAATACGAGGCGGGTGCGCGACGCCATGGGCCGGCGTATTCGGCATGTTTCTCGTGGGCTGCCGCGACGATGTCTTCCTCGATCGGGCCGGCGTCGATCTGCCCGAGGATCGTCTTCATCCCGAGGTCGCGCGCGAGGCGAAAGGGTCGCGCAGCGCCGTAGCTGTATGAGAAGACGCCGCGCAATGCCGGTTCCTGCGCTCGCAGGCGGCGAAGCTCGCTGGCTGTGCACGCCTGGAACCATGAATTGCGCGCACAGATGCGGTCCCATCCTTCGGCACCGCGAAACCGCGCACCGGCTTCGAACGCCAACGTCTTCCACGGAAAATCGACGACATGCGCATCGCGCAGCTCCTCGTGCGCGCGCTCCCCCGCTCGCCGCAGCACCGCCGAGCGCTTGAGGCCGAGTGGCACCCGGGACCAGTAGTCGGTCACCAGCGCCGCGAGCCGTTGCCGACGGTGCAGCGCGCGCGCGACGACGTAGTGGTCGCGGGCGCCGATCTGCAGGCAAGCCCAATCCTTCACGACGGCTCCGGTCGCGGCCCGCCGCCCAGCGCCCAGCGATAGACGTCCATCATCCGGTCGCGAACGCGGTCCCAGTGATGCGCTCGCCGCACGTGCTCGCGTGCGCGCGATCCCATTCGCGCGCGATCGCGGTCGTCGAGCGTGAGCAACTCGCCGAGACGCGCGGTGATCTCGTCGAGCGATGTCGACGTGAGCATTGCGGCGCCGTCGGCCGCCGGGCGGGACAGGTTGCATTCGTGCGAGATCAGGCTCGGCAGGCCGTAAGCCCACGCTTCGAGCACCGACATCGGCAGTCCTTCGCTGTGCGACGTGAGGACGAAGGCCGAAGCCGAGCCGAGCGCTTCCTTCTTCTGCTCGCCGCCAACCGGGTCCGCGAACTCGACCATCCCGGAGATGCCGAGCTCGTGCGCCATGCGAACGAGATCGTCGACGTACTGGCGCTCGCCGGGTCCACAAACCTTGAGCCGCCATTCGTCCCGATAGCGGCGATCGCGCGCGGTGAGCGCGGCGAGCGCACGGAGCACGAGGTCGATGCCCTTCTTCGGATGGATGCGTCCGAGATAGAGCAGGATCTTGTGCCGCGCCTCGCGTGCCGGCGCCCCGTACGTCTTCAATTCATCGTCCGAGGGCATCTGCACGCCGTTGGGGATCACGAACGTCGGAGCGGCGAGCCGTAGTCGTCGCACCGACGCGGCCTCGGCCTCGCACAAGGCGTGGATGCAAACGGCCTTGCGCAGACGAAGACCTTCGTACGAGGCGAGGGCGAGCCGCTTGGCGATGGCGCGATTGCGCAGCGCCCATTCGTCGAGCATTCCATGGGGCGCGACGATGAGCGGCTTGCGATTGCGCAATCGCCATCCGAGTGTGATCCAGGCCGAGCGCGACCACATACCGTGCGAATGGCAGAGATCCGCTTCCCGCCAGTGCGGGTCGCGACCCGCGAGCATCACCGATTCGACGCCCGGCGCATGCGCGAGCGCGGCCATCAATCCTTGTGTCGCGGTGTAGAGGCCGCCGTAGCTCGCGTCCGTCGCGTCGGTGGCGTGGCAGATCCTCATCGCATGCCGACGGCCTGGAGCACCAGCCTGGCACCCAGGGAAAGCTGCGGCCGCGGGCGCGCGAGGGCGATCTCGCACGCGCGCTCCAGCCCGGAGGCAAAACGCGCGGGGCCCCAGTCCTGGATGAAACGCCCTGCCGCGTGCCCCATGCGCTTCGCGAGCTGCGGCTGCTCGGCGAATGTCGATAGAAGTGCCGCGAGCCGCGGGGTGTCCTCCGGAGCGAATCGCCATCCGGTCTGCCCGGGCACGACGAGGTCGCGTGCGCATCCCGCCGTTTCGGACGCGAGCACCGGAACGCCGCATGCCATGGCTTCGTTCACCACGAGTCCCCACGGTTCGGTGAGGCTCGGCAGCACGAAGGCCGTCGCCAACGCGTAGAACGCCGGCAGGTCCGGATATTGCCGAAAGCCCATGAAATGCACGGAATCGCCGACGCCGATCTCGAGAGCGAGGTCCTGCAGCGCTCCCCGTTCCGGACCGTCGCCAAGCACGACGAGGTCGCACGGCGCACTCTTCGCACGTTGCCGATACATCGCGAACGCGCGCAAGAGTCCGGCGACGTTCTTGCGGCGGATCAGCCGGCACGACGTGAGAAAGTACCTCGCCGGCAGCCGGTATCGATCGCGAGCCTCGCCGTCGGCGCGGCGTGCTTCTTGCGTCCCGCGCCCGAAATGATCGTTGTCCACCGCGTCGTAGCCGAGCACGATGCGGTCCGTGGGGAAGCCGAGCTCGGCGAGATAGCGCCATTGCGGCGTGCCCCCGACCAAGGCCGCGTCGAACCCGGTGAGGATCGCTTTCTTGCTGAGCTCGCGCGGCGCTGCGCGGTCGCGATCCGCTCGCGTCGTCTCGCTCATCGCCACGACGCGCACGCCGTTGGCGAGCGCCCACGAGAGCGCGGCGTTCGAGTACCAATGGCCCCAGCCGGGCAGCGCAAGGACGTCGGGCGAGATTTCATCGAGCGCCTTCCAGAGCGCCTGCCGGCGATGCCCGTGCGCGCTCCCGGGATCGTCGAACAAAGTGCGCGCCGGGTAGTCGTCGTGGCGCGCGAGCGGGTCCCATGCGTACGTGGCATCGCGCCGGAAGATCTCTATGGCCTCGACGGGCATCACGGCCGCCGCGGCGCGCGTCCTCGCATGATGGTATGGGCCGAAGCGCTCGAACAGGATGCCGACGCGTCGCGGCTTCGGTCCGCGTGCTCCCGCCGCCTTGCGCTCGGCGCGACCGGCAGACCCCGCATGCGCCGCGTCATAGCCGAGCGAAGCCGCGAGCGCGTCGCAAGCTTCCCGGATCGATTCATCCACGCCCGAGGATAAGTGCGCTCCGGCGTCCTCCGCGCGTCGCACGCGTCGCGCCGCGCGCTTCACGCTCGCCTCGTCGTCGGCGAGCGCGATGAAGTCGTGGATGCGCGCGAGCACGTGGCGCGGCTCGGCGACCAGGTCTTCATATCGGACCTCCAGATAGTCGTCGCCAAGATCAGCCCGTGCATCGCGCACGGCGAGAACCGAGGCGTACCACTCGCACGCCGCGAGCTGCTCGAACTCGGCGGCGGACACCGGAATGGACGTGAGGTCGGCATCGTCCGGAATCAGCGGCGAGCCGCGCAGCTCGTCGAGGAAGCAGTCGAGCTTCGAGTAGCGGCTTCCCCACCATCGGTTGAGCAGCGGGCGGCCCGCGATCGCATAGCTCTCGTCACGGCTGAGCTTGGTGATGCTCGCGACGACGCCCGGCCAGTCGCGCACGATATGGATGAACTTCGCTCGCGGCGCGAGGCGGCGAAGCCACGGAATGCGGAAGCAGTTCTGCGGCAGCTTCTCGACCAAAGTGCGTCGCGCATGCGGGTCGCTTACGCCGAAGACTCTCTCGAACCGGCGCACCCGATCGTCCGATGCATCCTCGCCGCGCAGGCATAGTTTCCTGCGTGGTGTATCGAAGAGGTCGATGTCGTCGGTGAGCGGGTCCACCGCCGACCATCGATCGCGCGGCTCGTTGAGGTAATGCACTTCGGGATGGTCGGCGAGCATCTCGCCCAGCAGCGTGGTCCCGCTTCTCCCGCAGCCCACGATGAAGACGATGTTCCTCCAGCGCCGGGACACGGGCATGTGCCGGCGTGCCTGGGCAATCGAGTGCCGCGTATCCCACTTCAGCGCGCGAAGCACCGCTCTGGTGTCGATCATCCAGCCCGTTCCGCGAGGTATTGCGAAGATGTCATGGCGCGATGGCCTGCGAAAGTCTACCGAACCTCGAGGTAATACCCGAAAAAACAACCGCTGGGAACCTCGGCATGCGCTTCGCGCTATGCGAATATATTCGAACGCGGACCGATCGGCTTTCCAAGGCGCAAGCCGGCCGCGCAAGGAGACCAGGGTTGAACGTGGAATCGGCCGGTAGCATCGCCGCGAGGGTCCGGGCAGTGCGGAACCGATACGCTCCGTCGCTGGGCAAGCAGGGCGTTTTCGCATTGGCCAATCAGGGCCTGCGTCGTTTGTTGCCTCGATCGGTCACCCAGGCTCGTCTCGAAGCCCTGCTTTTCCGTCACGGCATCGTCCATCTCGACCTTGGCGGTTGGGCGGCGGTCGAGGGCTATCTCACGATTCACATGTCGCCCGTGGAACTCTACGGCCTTCCGAACCTGCGTCGTGTGACGCAAAGGCAGCGTTTTCGCTCCGCGGATGGAGCTTGCGACATTGAAATGCGCGAGCTCGACGGTTTGGCAGTGACGCTCAACTTCGACGCACTTGCCGGGCTGCCGATGGCCGACGGCTCGATGGAGGGCGTGAACATGAGCCATTTCCTGGAGCATTTCACCCTCGCGCAGGGCGAAGCGATCCTGCGCGAATGCCGGCGTGTCCTTCGGCGAGGAGGCACCCTACGGATCAGTTGCCCCGATCTCGCCAGGTATGCCGCCGCCTATGTTTCCCGCGACCGCGAGTTTTTCGAGGCGGTGTCCGGACCCGCGTTCTGCCGCTACGCGGGGCTCGAAACGTTCGGCGACCGGTTCATCAGCAAGGCCTATGACGACGACGGCGGTCACAAGTGGTTCTACGACGTCGAAAGCGCGACCCATCTCCTTCGGAAGGTCGGATTCGGCACCATCGAGGCACGTGGCGTTCATCAAAGCAGGCTGCCGCGGATAGAGTCGATCGAGCCCGCGTATCGTGAACGCGAGACTTTCTACGTCGAAGCGACTTGCTGAGAATGCCTCACCGCCTGCATTCAGGCCCCACGACATGATCGTTCTCGGGCTGAACGCCTATCACGGCGATGCCGCCGCATGCCTGATCCGCGACGGCGTCCTCGTCGCCGCAGCCGAAGAGGAGCGGTTCCGCAGGATCAAGCACTGGGCGGGCCTGCCGAGCGAAGCGGTGCGCTGGTGCCTGCGCGAGGCGCGGGTCTCGCTCGCCGAGGTCGACCGCATCGCCGTGAACCAGGACGGGTCGGCCAACCTCGGCCGCAAGCTCGCCTACCTCGCGGCAAGGCGCCCGGATCTCTCGCTCGTCCTGGATCGCGTGCGCAACCGGCACCGGCGAGAGCGCATCGACGACACGTTGGCGAGGGACCTCGGCGAGACGTTCCACGGGCGCGTCGACTTCATCGAGCACCACCTTGCGCACCTGGCTTCGGCCTATCTCGTGTCTCCGTTCCAGGAAGCCGTTGCGGTCTCCGTGGACGGCTTCGGCGATTTCGCGAGCGCCGCCTGGGGCGTCGGACGCGGCGATCGACTGGACGTCGACGACAAAGTCTACTTTCCCCACTCGCTGGGGATGTTCTACCAGGCGCTCACGCAGTACCTCGGATTTCCGCACTACGGCGACGAGTACAAGGTCATGGGACTCGCACCCTATGGCGAGCCTCGATTCCTGCCTGAGATGCGAAGGATCGTTCTGCTGCAGGACGACGGAACGTTCCGCCTCGATCTCGCGTTCTTCCGCCATGCAAACGAGAAGGTCGAATACGAGTGGCAGGGAGGCGAGCCCGCCGTGGGTACGCTCTTCACGCCACAGCTGAAGGCCATGCTGGGGCCGGAGCGCCAGCCCACGGAAGAGCTCACCCAACGGCATCGCGACATCGCGCGCTCGGCGCAGGAGATGTACGAGGAAGCGTTCTTCCATCTCCTGAACGCGTTGCATCGCCGATACCGGCTGGACGCGCTGGCGCTCGCCGGCGGGTGTGCGATGAACTCGGTAGCGAACGGCAAGGTGTATCGGAATACGCAGTTTCGGCGGCTTTACGTGCAATCGGCGGCTGGGGACGCGGGAGGCGCCATCGGGGCCGCGTTCGTCGTCGAGGCGGGGCGGTCGCGCGGCCACGCGCGTTTCTCCATGGATCACGCCTATTGGGGTCCGGTGTATTCGAACGACGAGATTCGAAGCGCGATCGGGCGACGCGAGGCGCAGCTGGATGCCTCCGGTTGCACCTTCCGGCGCGAGGAAAGCGAAGCATCGTTGTGCAGGACCGCGGCCGGCGCGATCGCGGACGGCAAGGTGGTCGGCTGGTTCCAGGGGCGGATGGAATGGGGCCCGCGCGCCCTCGGCAACCGCTCCATCGTGTGCGACCCGAGACGCGCCGACATGAAGGACATCCTCAACCGCAAGATCAAACGCCGCGAATCGTTCCGTCCGTTCGCTCCTTCCGTGCTGCGCGAGGCGACGGCGGAGTGGTTCGAGGTCGACGATGACGTTCCATTCATGATGCAGGTATATCCGGTGCGCGAAGCGAAGCGCCCGTTGATTCCCGCCGTGACGCACGTGGACGGGTCGGGCCGGCTGCAGACGGTGGCGCGCGATGCGAACCCGCGGTACTACCGCCTGATCGAGGCGTTTCGCGACCTGAGCGGCGTTCCGATGGTGCTCAACACCTCGTTCAACGAGAACGAGCCGGTGGTCTGTAAGCCGGAGGAGGCGCTGGATTGCTTCCTGCGAACGCGGATGGACATGCTGGTGATCGGCGATTGGCTGGTCTCCCGGGAGGCGGGCCCTGGGCGTTGAAGATCCTCTTCCTCAACCGGTTCTACTTCCCCGACATCTCGGCCACCAGCCAGCTGCTCACGGACCTCGCGCAGCACCTGGCCCGCGCCGGATGGGACGTCCACGTCATTACGGGGCGTCAGCGATACGACGATCCACGCGCCCGCTTGCCGGCGCAAGAGGTCGTCGAAGGCGTGCGCATCCACCGCGTGCCATCCACTCGCTTCGGTCGCGATGCGATTGCCGGCAGGGCGGTGGATTCGCTCACGTTCTGCATCGCTGCGGCCGGGCGGTTGCTGCGCCTCGCGATCGCCGGGGACATCATCGTCGCCAAGACCGACCCTCCGCTCGTTTCCGTGATCGGCGCATGGGTCGCCCGGCGCCGCGGCGCCCGGCTAGTCAACTGGATCCAGGATGTGTTTCCGGAGGTGGCCCAGCAGCTCGGCGTGAGGCTCGCGGGGGGGGCGGCCGGAAGGATCGCGAAGCGCCTGAGGGATTACTCACTGCGATCTTCGGATGCCAACGTCGTTCTGTCGGAGTCGATGGCGGTGACCTTGCGCCGCCTCGTCGATCGACCCACCGGGCCCGGCCTTGCGATCCGCACGATCCACAACTGGGCCGATGGATCGCTCGTGCAGGCCGTGCCTCGCGAGGCGAATCGGATGCGAGTCGAGTGGGGCTTGGGGGATGCATTCGTCCTCGGGTATTCCGGCAACATCGGGCGCGTGCACGAATTCGACACCTTGCTGAACGCGGCCGAACGTCTGCGGGATGTCGGCGACCTCGCCATCGTCTTCAGCGGCACGGGCAAGCAGGCGGACCGCATTCGGGAGGAGGTCGATCGGCGCGGACTGGACCGCCTCTTCCGCTTCCACGGATATCAACCGCGCGATCGCCTGGGCGAAGCCTTGTGTGTCGCGGACGTCCATCTTGTGAGCCTCAAGCCGGAGCTGGAGGGTCTCGTCGTCCCGAGCAAGTTCTACGGTATCGCGGCCGCCGCGCGCCCGGCGCTCTTCGTGGGGGACGCGCATGGCGAGCTCGCGGCGTTGATCCGCGAGTGCGGATGCGGCGTCGTGGTGGCCGCCGGCGACGATGCGGCCCTCGCCCGTGCGATTCAGGAGCTGCGAAGCGATCGCGACTCGGTCCGGCGGATGGGAAACAACGCGAGAAAGCTGTTCGAATCGCGGTTTGACAAGCCCCGCGCGATGGCGGCGTGGGAGCAGATCTTCGGGGGGATCTGTCCGCTCGGCGCGCAGTTTGACGAAAAGGGGCCGACCCCGTAGTATGCGTGCCGGGATCCCGGCGGGTTTCCCTTGACTGCACAATAACTTACAAAGAATTCATTCGTCCTTTTTCAAGCGCTCTCGAGGGTATGGCGCGGCCGGTCTTTCGCGCGGAGGCCGGCAACTGAAGGGAGAGTGGCCCCATGGCGCACAAGAATCTGAAGATGGCGCTTGCAGTGGTCGTTACCGGAGCGGCTGCGATATCACAGGCGCAGACGACCTACGTGCGGCCTCAGTACGCGTACCCGGAACAGGCGCCGATCGGTGGTGTACAGCTCGGCGATTCCGGGTTCTTCGCGATTCCATATGTCGGCTTGGGCGGCGGGTACGATGACAACCTGTTCTTCGCCCACTCCAACGAGAAGAGCTCGTGGCTGGGCGTCATCAGCCCCGGGATCAAGTTGGACGGCCGCGACCCGAACAAAGTCATCCAGGTGAGCTACCAGAACCAGATCGGCCGCTACAGCTCGAGCCCTGACGACAACTACGTCGACAACACCGCTCGTGCGCAATTCGACATGGCCTTCGATCCGCACAATTTCCTGCGCGTGGGCTACGACTACGTCCAGAGTCACGACCCGCGCGGCTCGACGGATCGCCCGATCTCCGGCCGTCCCGACCGATATCGCACGCAGGATCCCTACGTCACCTATGCGCTGGGCGCGCCGGGCGCCATGGGGCGCGTGGAGCTCTATTACCGAGATCCCATCGTCCATTACCTCAACAACAGGGAATTCACGGCTGCGAACGACCGCGAGATGCAGGAATTCGGCGGCGCGTTCTATTGGCGGGTTGCGCCGCGTACGTACCTGATGGCCGAGGCGCGCCAGACCAACGTGAGCTACGAGCAGCCCGGCTCGCCGCTGAGCGCGAAGGAATACCGGTACTACGGCGGCGTGACCTGGGAAGCCACCGCAGCGACCAGCGGCACGATCAAGGTCGGTCAGCTGAAACGCGACTTCACCAATACGGACGAGCCGACGTTCAGCGGCACCAGCTGGGAGGGACTCATCAGCTGGGCGCCGCGGTCGTACTCGAAGGTGGACTTCTACAGCGCGCGCCAGACGAACGAATCGACGGGCCTGGGCAACTTCATCCTGACCTCGATCGGCGGCGTCACGTGGACCCACGGATGGACGAGCTATATCAGCACGTCGGTGGACGCCCGCTACCAGAAGGACGACTACCAGGGGTTCGACCGGACCGACAAATACAAGATCCTCGGGGTCAAGGCGGGCTACAAGTTCCGCCGCTGGCTCACCGTGGGGGCGGAATACACGCACACGACACGCGACTCGAACGTCGATACCTTCGAATACGACAAGAACCTGTACCTCATCACGTTCACCGCATCCATGTAGTACGCAGTGCCGCCGGCGGCTGCGAGCCGCCGGCGTTTCATCACACATGCAGGCTATGGCGCGATTCGGCCGTTTTCTCGTGATGCTGGCGGCGCTCCTTTCCTCGCCGCTCCTCGGTTCACCACTCTATGCGGCCCCACCCGAGCTTTCGCAGTACAAGCTCGGCGCCGGAGACGTGATCTCCGTTCGCGTTCTCGGCGAGGACGACCTCAAGCGCGAGCATGTCAAGCTCTCGGACGCCGGCACCATGTCGTTCCCGATCCTCGGCGAGTTCAAGGTGAAGGGCATGACGGTCGGCGACCTCGAGGACTACATCACGCGAGGGCTCAAGGGCCGCTACCTGGTGAATCCCCAAGTCACCGTCTCGATCGACGAGTACCGCAACTTCTACGTGAACGGCATGGTGGAGAAGCCGGGCGGCTATGCGTTTTCGCCCGGCCTCACCGTGAGGAAGGCCGTCTCCATCGCCGGCGGCTTCAAGGAGCGCGCCGCGCGCGACAAGATCAGCGTGATCCACGACGACGATCCCAAGCAGACCCCGCACAAGGTCGACCTCAACACGGCTCTCCTTCCCGGCGACATCGTGACGGTCGAGGAAAGCTTCTTCTGATGAACGACCTCACGCTGCAGGAGCGGCTTCAGGCCGTCGACGGACCGGCGCTTCCCAGCGACACGCTGGACATCGTCGAGTACTGGCGCGCCATCACCAAGAGGAAGTGGAGCATCTTCGGCCTCGCGCTGCTGGTCGCGGTCCTCGCCGGGCTCATCGTTTCGTCCATGCGCCCGGTCTATCGCGGCACCACGACGCTCCTCATCGAGCAGGGCAAGTCGAAGGTGGTGTCGATCGAGGAGGTGTACAGCCAGGGAATCATCCAGCGCGAATACTTCCAGACCCAGGTCGAGATCCTGAAGAGCGACGAGCTCGCCCGCAAGGTCGTCGAGAAGCTGGGGCTCGTGAAGCACCCCGACTACGATCCTCGCCAGGCGCCTCCGAGCTGGTTCCATCGAGTGCTCGCATTGGGCGCCGACGAGCATGCCGCCCGCAGCGACGATGACGTGCTGAAGGCCGTCGTCGGCAAGGTGAAGCGCGATCTCCACATCCAGCTGGTTCGCAACAGCCAGCTCGTGGATATCAGCTTCGATTCCCACGATGCGCAGCTCGCGGCGAAGGTTCCCAACGCGCTTGCCGATGCGTTCATCGAGAATGATCTCGATGCCCGCATCGCGATGACCCAGAAGGCGGCGGACTGGCTGCGCGAGCGGATGGGAGAGCTGCGCTCCAAGGTCGAGGCTTCCGAGAAGGCCCTCCAGGACTACCGCGATCGCGAGCACATCGTCGATGCGCAGGGCCTCGCCATGTCGGGTGCGAGCAAGCAGCTCGAGGAGCTCACCAAGAACCTGGTCGATGCCCGCCAGCGCAGGGCGCAGGCCGAGGCCGCCTACAACCTGGTGCAGCAGGCGCGCAACCAGCCGCATATGAATTACGAGAGCGTTCCGGCGGTGCTGCGCGATCCCCTCGTGCAGCGCATGAGGGAGCAGGAGGGCGACGCGGAAAAGCGCCTGAGCGATGCCGCGAA
>Ga0068855_100009930_pt1 | contig 11479 bp, 9 predicted proteins | sample KBSCornC52_FD_66592 | JGI IMG/M metagenome (GOLD analysis project Ga0068855, IMG submission 66592) | Corn rhizosphere microbial communities from Kellogg Biological Station, Michigan, USA - KBS Corn C5-2 | ecosystem: Host-associated > Plants > Roots > Rhizosphere > Soil ... | reverse complement strand
AGCTTCGCACATTCTAGGCATCGAAGGCAGAAGTCTCTGATCGGCCGTGGCTGGGCGCTCTCCATCGGCCTCATCGCGCTGCCCTACTACCAAAGCACAAACCCAACGCTCGCAGGCATTGCCCGGCAGACGATCAAGGAGGTTTGCGCAGACTTCGAGCATTGAGACGAACTGCACGCACTTAGAACGGTGGTAATTAGACGGGAGCGGCAGGCAGGGCACGAGAGGGCAAGGTTGTCTTCGAAATCCATCCCTCCATGTGCCTTGGGGACGATGTGCTCAACTTCAAACGGAAAGTTGAAGACCTCTTCTGGCGCGAGGCAATATTCGCACCGGCGGGCTGCCCGTTGGGCGACACCGGCATAATGTGGATTCAACGGGTTGCACTTTTGTTGGGATTTAATGCTTGCGTGCGCAGGATCGTGGCTTCTAGCTCGGAATCTATCAATTGATCAAGCTCTCTATTCTCTGCTTCTGAGAGATGCGCTCGTTTTGCCAGAAGACGCTGCATCCTGTCATACTGTGCCTGCGTAAAAAAGCTTTCTGGAACAAGTCGCTGGATTAATATCGCTGAGCTCTCAATCTCAGGCCCTTCGTCAGCAAGCAGAGTATCCAATGCTTCGCCCGGCGTTCGGCCAACCGAATGTCGCTTCCCGGATGTTGCGCGAAAAGTCGGAGAACTCTTCTCATTTTGTTCAAGGTGTACTGTAGTCGTCATGTTTGTGCGCTTCCAATCCATTCAGCTCCATTGTTGAGCCTTGGTTCTATGGGATACAGGCAAATTCTACCACACGCAGCAGAACTGTCACCAAAACCATAGCTCACACGCCTCATATTAACGCCAACAATTGTCTGCGAGCGATCAATACCGGCTTCGCATGGCTGGCTGCGTCTTTACCCCGTTGATTTGGCATTTGCTTCAATGTCTTTGCCACCGTCTGAGAGGGCCGATGCGGCCGATAAGCGGTCCTCCAGAACAAGTATGGCTACTCGTAGCTCTGCCCAGACCAGAGGAACTCTTTGAGCTGCTCCCAGGTGATTTGCGGTATTTCGACTACTGGGTGTTCGATGGAATGAGGATCGACGCTGCCGAAATTGCCCTCCGAATCCATGACAATGACCTCGCCGGGAACGAACTCGCGGCCGGTCGCGTCGCCGGGCTCCCAGCCTCCGACGGAGCCTGCAGCGGCGCATTCAAGATAGATGGTGGGCGAGAAGTTGTACCAGCGCGAGCCGCGGGGCGCAAAAATGCCGAAATAGCGCATCTCATCAGCAAGTTTTCCGGTCTCGTCCATTTCGCGTAGATCGACGATTTGGCGTATAAACGTGGCTTCGCAGCCCGCGAAACCGGGAAGTCGCGTGTCCAGCGCACTATAATCGTCTCGCCAGCGCGGCTCGAATGAAATGGGGTCCGCCGTAAATGCATCTGTGAGAAGCCGGCAGAAATCAGGCAGGGACAGGGCGTCGCCATGCGCCCGGTAGTGCGACCGAGCCAATCTCAGCAGCGCCAGAAGGTACTGTTCCAGGCTGCGGTCGCTCGATTTGTAGCGCCCAGCCAGCTCTCCTATTGCCCGGTAGAGATCGCGGTTCGTTCTCACTGGTTACTCCTGTAGATTTGCGGTCAGTCTGTTAGCGGTACCAGCGGAAATGTGACGATCACCTGTGCGCCTCCGACGGGCCGGTTTTGAAACGACACCGCTCCGTGGAGATCGAATCGGCTGACGGTTTGTACGAGCTCAACGCCCGTGTTGGCCGAGGTTTGTGGATCAAAATCAGGAGGAAATCCCTCTCCTTCATCCCAGACCGAAAATGTCGCTCGATCGCCCTCTACCCTGAAAACGATACCGATGTCTCCATTTCCATGCTTGGTGGCATTGCTCACCAGCTCGTTTGCCAACACGGCAAGAGCGGTAGCGTGGCTAATGGGAACTACGATGTTCTCGACATCGAACTTCAGCTTGCTCCCGCGCGACATTCCCTGAAGCAGGGGCAGCAGCCGGTCCATTATGTCGCGAACAGAAAGGTACTCGGTCTTTCCACCCTCTTTGGTCTGGTGAGTAAGCAGATCGTGAATAGCAGCCAGACCCCGTATATGCTGACTCAGCCGAATCAATTCCGAGACTTTGACAGTCTCGTGTCCCTCTTCGATCTGCATATCGAGAAGCGCAGAGATCACCTGAAGATTGTTCTTAACTCGATGGTGAGTCTCCGTCATTGCACGCAGTAGATGCTGATTAAGCATATCGATCCGCAATTGATTCTCGTGCAGCGACTGCTCCGTTCGTCGTCGTTCGGTAATGTCGCGGAACACGAGAACAGCTCCGAGGATCTCTCCCTTACTGTCGCGAATCGGCGCGCAGCTATCATCGATGGGGTGTTCGGTGCCGTCGCGAGCCACCAACAGTGTATGGTTTGAGAGTCCGACCACACATTTTTCCCGAAGAACCCTGGCGACCGGATCCTCCGCGGGTAGGCGTGTCTCTTCATTGAGGATTACAAGGATTTCATCGATCGGTTTTCCGGTGGCCTGTTCCTGCGGCCATCCCGTCAGAGTTTCCGCAACCAAGTTCAGGAACACCACCTGTCCCACCGCATCGGTTGCAATCACGGCATCTCCTATGCTTTGCAGGGTGGTGGAAAGCCAGAGTCGAGCCTCTTCAGCGCTTCGCTTGGCCTGAAGAATCTCATCTTCATAGAGGCTGCGCTGGCGAACGACCATAAACACGCAATCGTTCACCGGGTGACCGTCCTGCTCCCGGCGCAGCGCATTAGTCAGGACGGGCAGGTCTTCACCGGTCTTTGTGCGCAGCGTAAGGTACACCTCAGCGACCTTACCGGTGAGTTTGAGCAGAGGGAAGAAATGCGTCTGGTAGAAGATTCGGGTCGCGACCGGCATCAGGGTTTCCACATGGCGGTCGCACGCTTCCTCAAACGAGTAACCCAGCCATTCGAGCAAGGTTGCATTGGCTGCGAGTAGTTTGCCATCATCTCCGAACGACAGAAATCCGCAGGGCGCGGTATCGAGAAGTGAGTCTATTCGGTCCATGACCTTGGGAATGGATGGGGTTCGCCGAGAAAATCCTTCATAGCATCGATCGTCTCCTCAGGATGGCTCATGTGTGGGCAGTGTCCCGTTGCCTCCATCATCCGCAGCGTGCTCTGCGGCAGCCGGCGGTGCAGGTAGCGGCCCACCTCCACCGGCGCGATCAAATCTTCGGCGCATTGCAGGATCAACGAGGGCACAGGCACGTTCGGAAGGTCGCTCCGGTTATCGCCGAAGAACGTGACCTCCGCGAACCGCCTGGCGATGTCGGGGTCGGTGGAGCAAAAACTCTCCTCCAGCTCACGTCCCAGGTCCGGTCGCTGTGCATTGCCCATCACAACCGGGGCGAGATAATGCGCCCATCCTATATAATTCTTTTCCATCATCGATAGAAGACCCTCGATATCCGGTCGTTCGAACCCGCCCAGATAGTCGGGCGAATCGTTAAGGTAGCGCGGTGAAGGGCTGACCAGGATGAGACTGCTGAAGAGCTCCGGCGCGCGAATCGCCGCGAGCATACCCACGACTCCGCTGACGGAGTGACCGACAAAAATGACATCGCGAAGATCCAGCGCTTTGCAGACATCGAGCACGTCCTGCACGTATCCTTCGAGGCTGCCATACCGTACCGGGCTGTACGCGCTCAGATCCGACTTGCCGCATCCGACGTAATCCATGAGCACGATTCGATACTGTCCTGCGAAAGCCGGAGTGATAAAGCGCCACATATTCTGGTCGCACCCAAACCCGTGGGCAAAGAGCATGGGCTGCGCGCCCGCGCCCGAAACATTCACATTGTTACGAGCGAGAATATCCTTCACCAATCTTTCCTCCGTACTATGTGCGCCGAACGGTCACGAAGGACGGCCATCGGTACTATCAGTTTGTAAGGCGGTAGTGGCTGATGAGGTAATTAGGTGATGAGGTGAGGAATTCACCCCATCACCTCAGTGACGGCAAACATCTTGTGGCTGCTGCTTTATTCACCTCATCACCTCATCACCCCATCATCGAGAACTCGGCCACGCCCGCTTCGCCCAGACATCCATCGCGTCGTACTTATCCTCCCAGGTGGTGTACATGGCGCCGACGATCCCTGGGACGCCTTTTGTGTTCGCGATCCATTGCGCGATTGCGTCGCCGTTCTCGTCGCCGTCGTAGTAGCCGGAGAGGATCTGCTTCAGGCCGAGGTCGGCGAAGAACTTGCAGTTCTTGCCCTGCAGTCCGCCGTGCCAGTTCACGATGCCGATGCCTTTATCCAGCCCCTTCCACGAGCCTGCCAGCGGGCCATTGACAGCGTAGAAGTGGTCGACCGCGTTGTGCATCGGATCGAACATATCGTTCCAGACCCAGATCTCCGCGTCGGGCCGCACCGCTCGGATGATTCCGGCAGCCTTGTGCACGTTCCAGGCAAGCAGCTCGCCTGGCGTCATGTGCTTGCTCTGGCAGAGCGCGCACCGGTTGATCACCCGCAGCTCATCGTGCGACATCAGGAAGCCCGCCGGGTGCAGCGTGCGCTCGGCGGTCCGCACCTCCTGGTCCCACTCCTCGAAGATCTTCGGCTCGCTCAGGCAGCTTGTAATCCGGTCCTCGTACACAATAATGGGATGGTAGTAGCTCACGCGCAGCCGCTCGCCGTCATGAATGCGAGTTCCCGCGGTCAATCGTATGCGCGGCTGATCGTGGTACGCCTGCCAGGGATGCAGCTGTGGGTCTACGATCTTCTCGAAATCGCGTCCCTCTTCATAGGCCATCCCGCTGTCGCTGAGAACCGTCACCGGGCAGCCGGGCCGGCGCAAAACGTTGACCAGCCCGATCTCTTCGATGCTCAGGTCATCCCACCACATCTTGCCGGACTTGCCGGACCACGAACCCAGGTAGAGGTTGGCGTTACTGTTCTCCAGGCTGTTAAATGCCAGGTCGTAGTGCTTCCAATCCTGCGTGCGGTCGGTGTGAAACGTCTGAAAGCTGATCGACTGGCCGGCATCTGCGGTGAGGATTTTCACCTCCGCGTCGGCCGGCGAGAGGTTTTCGGTCTTCAGCCAGAAGGAGATACGGTACTGCCGATTCGGAATGAGCTTGATCGGCTGCGAGATTCGGCAGTGGCGATACTGGTTCTTGGCTACGTTCTCCATGCGAAGCGACGTCTTGCCGCCGTGCACCACCTCGTGATCTGCAAAAGTAGTGACGCCCTCATCGTCCTGGAAGCCCCACTGGGTGAAGTGATTGCCATTTGCCAGCTCGAAATCGGCATTCTTCACCTGGATGGGTGCGTCCGCCTGATGTGTCGCGACGCCACTGTGGGCAACGAACGGCACGTCCCTGGCGAGCACTCCCTCCATATAGTTACGATCGTGTGAGCCGCCCATGACGATCGCGATCAGGTCGAGTCCGTTCTGCTTCGCCGCCCGCCTCAGCTCAGGCGCTTTTGCTTCAGGCACATTGTAGGGGAAGGCGACGCCGTTGTAACCGTCCATCTTCGCACGTGGAAATCGCGCGATCATTCGATCGACCTCTTTCGGGTCATTCATATCGCGCCAGACGAAAAGCCATCGCTTCTGCATTTCGGCCGCGTTCGCCGGAACATTTTGCACGGACGCGCCAAAGAGGACCATGAGTCCGAGGACGAATACGATGAATCTGCGTAGCATGCTGCCACCTCTTTGTGGATATTTCTAGCCCAGCGAAGTTATCTTGTTCGGGCCGATCTCTCCCTTTTCGAGCATATCCAGCAGCGCGGAGTCGTCGCGGTCGAGCGGAAGATCCACGCGGCCCCGGCGGCGGCTGGACTCGAAAGTAGATAGGATCACCTCCGTGGCGCGAAGCGCGTTATCGACTGTAAGCAATGGCTTGTGAGCCGGATCGTCGAGGGCGCGGATCAGGTCGGCGGCCGCTCGCGGGATCGCAATGTCGCCATGGATGCTCTCGGTGGTCTCGATCTTGCGCCACTCGCAATCGCCCGCAGCGCGAATCCGCACGGCGCTGTCCCAGCCGATCTCGATCATGCCCGTCGAGCCCGACAGCCTTATCGCGGCCCCGATGTTCGCCTCAAACCCGGTGAGCAGGGTAGCACGAACGCCATTCTTGAACTTGAAGTAGCAAAGGCCCTGCTCCTCGGCATAGGCGCCGAAGATGCGCTTCTCTTCTCGGCTGTCGATTTGCCCGAGCACCCACTCTGCTTCGCCCTCCTCATTGAAGAAGAAGAACATATCGATCCAGTGCGTGCCCCAATCGAATAGGTCGCCGCAGGTGGCCTCGATGCGCTCAAGCTTACCGATCGCTCCTTCCCGCAGCAGGCCGCGCACGACCTGAAACGGCTCCAGGAATCTGCGCTGGTGATTGTGGGTGAGAATTGTACCGCTGGCGTCAGCGGCCGCTTTCATTCTTTTTGCGTCGCCCCAATGAGTCGCCATTGGCTTTTCGCAGTGGATCGCGCGCACCCCGGCTTCGCAGGCTGCGACGACCATCTCTGCGTGCAGGTGCGGCCAGGTGCAAATGCTGACGATCTCCGGTTTCACATCGGCGAGCATTCGGTGGTAGTCCGTGAAGACTTGTGTGTTCGGCTGTTCGTGCGTCGTCAGGAAGTGACGCGCATTGCCCTCGTCAACGTCCGCGATCGCCACCAGCGTGACGCGACCGGTCTCTTTGAACGCGGGCCAGTGCGCGTTCGCCATGCCGAATCCAGTTGCGCCTTCGGTGCCTCGCTCGCGCCCGGTGCCAATGATGGCATATCGATATTGCTCAGTATCGCTCATACGTTACCTTTCACGGTGCATGGTTAATAAGTACGGCTTTCGAGGATTCTTACTTGTGTTGACTGTAGATACGGCAAGTCTTCGTTCGGAAAAAGCACGTCCGCAACGACCGCGAGAAACCCAGAGACTGGCCGCCGGATCGTGCCCGTGAACTGAAGCCGATTGGCAGAAGGCGCTAATGGCTGCGAAATCCACTCTGACTCGCGGAAATCCTGCGTTTCGGATGCGGCGGTCCAGATTCGCGCTTCCATACCGGGCGCACTGGTCTGCACGACGAGACAGAGCTCGGACTCGGTTTCGACATACTCTCCCGAAATTACCGGTAGGCAGGTGTCGCCTACAATCGCTCCAATAAAAGCGGCTTGCGTTGGCAGAACCGCCGAGCGGTCCGCAATGTGATGTCCTTGGTTTGGTGCATAGACCACGTGTTTATCGCCGGGCAGATCGTCCCAATAGAGGTTGAGCGCATCGGTCGCCCAATATCGGTCGCTGAGACCATGGATGAGCAGCTTGGGAACCGCAAGGTCCGCACGGAAAGTATACGGGTCCACGGAGCCCGCGAGCTCGTGGCCGCGCGGAGTCCGCATTTTGTCCTGCAAGTGTTGTTCGGTATAGTCTTCGATCATTTCGCTATACCCGTGCCACATCTTCACCTGGTGCGGCATCTGAGCCGCCAGGTTCAGGTTATCATACACTTCCGGCATGATCGCGCCGACTCGGCCGTCAACCGCCGCCAGTAGCCATGCTGTCCAGCCGCGCTTTGAGGCCCCGTGAACGATGAAGCGGTCCGGAGCGTTCGCGCCGATCTGTTTGCAGAAAGCTGCCGCACAATCGAGCGCCCTCATCGCGGCCTTTACCATGGGGAACAGCAGCGGCCAGGTTGCATCATCGGTTTCCAGGCGCTGAGCCAGGGTAAATGCGAGCAGCTCGTCCTCTCGCATGCCTTCGAATAATGGCTGGTTCGGGATGTCGTAGAGGTGGATGCAGACGATGCCGGCTTGTGACGCGAGCTCAAGGTCCAGCTCGGTTTGACCTGGCGCATTAATGTGATCGTGCCCGATTGAGAGCAGGCCCCAATGCGTCGAAAGTACATGGTCCGGCAGATACACATGAATTCGGTGCCGCCATTCGATCCTCTGCCAGGTCTGAGATACCAGCCGGAGATCATGCAGCGATCCCTGTTTCAATCTCATTGAAGAGAGAGACTCCCAGCGATACGATGGATCAGGGGAATCTACATAGGATTTCAAGTCGTTATTCATTGCTTCTCTGTCGCGCTACACCCTGTGGATAGCGAACCATCTTATAGTTTGCCGTTCGGCTGGCCTTCCCTGTTTGCGCCAAGCAAAGCGCGTATTCCATAATAGCACGGCGCAGCGAGGAAACCGTTCCAAACAGCGGTGAGAAGTACCATTCTGGCCCAATGAAGCAGACCGTGTTGAGGATAGAAGGCGAAGAAGAGGCATTCGGCAGCCAGGGTGCCGAAGATAACGATCGGTAGGGCGACCAGCACGCTATCGCGGTACATTCGCTCTTCCAGGCAGCCGACTCCGAAACAGACAATGGTCCGGCTGACGAGGATGCTGCCAAAGCCCGCGTGCGGTGGCGCGGCGATAGATGCGTGGAGCAGCGCCGCCGAGAAGCCGAGCAGCGCGGCCGTGCCTTCGCCGCTGAACATGGATGCTACGAGGGATGTGGTGAGGAGCAGGTCCGGTCGTCCGCCCCACAGGGAGACGCTGTTGGCAAACGCTGCCTGGAGAATCGCGGCGAGGAAGAGGACCAGCGCGAGCTTAATCCCTCGCCATGGCGATGAGCTCATCGGAGCACGTAGACCTCTTCCATCCGATCGTAGTTGACCTTGGGCTTCACATGCGCGATCTTGCCGGCGCTGGAGGGATCTGACTGGACGCTTGTGACGACGCCAATGATCAGGTCGCGGGGCGGCGTGCCGTCGAGCGTCTTGGGATAAAGCCTGGACAGTCCCGACGTCACCACCAGGTCGCCGGGTTTGACATCCGCCTCGTGGTCCAGGTCGGTCATCGTGAGCAGCGGACTGTTCGTACCCCGGCACAGTCCGACGGCTCTCGAGCCGGCCCGCTGAATGCGAGCGCCCAGCGTGGCATTCTGGTCGGTCAGGAGGACAACTGTCGCCGTGATCAAATCCGCCTCCGAGACATAGCCGACGATGCCTTCGGGAGAGATAACAAGATCGTGCGGCTGAACGCCGTCGCGGCGGCCTCGCGAAATCACGATCGTGTCATACTTCGGGTCTGGCCGCCGAGCCCAGATTTCCGCTGCCAGCGGGGGCTTTCTCAAGCTGCGGACAAAGTTGAGATCGGATCGAAGCCTATCCAGGCTGATCTGCGCCTCCTGAAGTCGGGCGTTCTCGGATTCGAGCTCGGCGACTCTGCGAGACAATCTCGCGTTGTCGGCGGCAAGCCCACGGCCTGCGAACAGCCATCCAGTCTGCTTCGACATCCACTTGCCCGCGCCGCCGAGCAGTGACGCGGGAGGCGTGACGGTTGCGCGCACCATGCCGGCCAGGACATCCGGCTTGTTCTTGCGGGTTTGGGAATTGTGCCAGGTGCCGATACCGATCCCCAGTAGAACCAGGGCCGTGACGGGCCAGTATCGGCTGAATGGGGATTTTTGTTCCATTCTCATGGGTGGTTACTTCTTCAGGACTTTGCGCAGGGTGGGATTGCTGTCGAGTGCTTCGAGCACCTTGCCAGTGCCGATGACGACACAGGAAAGGGGGTCTTCCGCGATATGGACCGGCATGCTGGTCTCGCGCATGATCAGCTGGTCAAGGCCTTCCAGAAGCGCTCCGCCGCCCGCCAGAACAATTCCACGCTCATAGATATCGGCGGAAAGTTCGGGGGGCGTCCCTTCTAGCGTAACCTTGACGGCTTCGACAATCGCGTTGATCGGTTCCTGAATGGCTTCACGGACTTCGGTGCTGGTGATAGTACAGCTGCGCGGAAGGCCGGAGATGAGGTCGCGTCCGCGCACCTCCATGCTTCGCTCGGGACCGACGCGATATGCGGACCCGACTTCGAATTTGGCCTTCTCGGCGGTGCGGTCGCCAATGTGGAGGTTGTACGCCCGGCGGACGAAGTTGATGATCGCCTCGTCTAGTTCGTCGCCGGCGACGCGGATCGAGCGGCTCGTCACGATGCCTCCGAGCGAGATTACGGCCACCTCTGTGGTCCCGCCGCCGATGTCCACGATCATCGAGCCTGTCGGCTCGGCAACGGGCAGCCCCGCTCCAATCGCAGCGGCCATCGGCTCCTCGATCGTGTAGGCTTCCTTGGCGCCAGCCTTTTTGGCAGCCTCTTTGACGGCCCGCTCTTCCACTTCGGTAACCCCGGAAGGCACCCCGACGACAACGCGCGGCGCGGCAAAGGATGTTCGACGGTGAACACGCGCGATGAAGTAGCGGATCATCTTTTCCGTCTGCTCGAAATCGGCGATAACCCCGTCTTTGAGCGGGCGTATGGCCATGATGCTGCCGGGCGTGCGGCCAAGCATGCGCTTCGCTTCTTCACCGACTGCCAGGACCTTTTTGGTTTCACAATCGATGGCTACGACGGACGGTTCGCGAAGCAGGATCCCACGGCCACGCACATGGACCAGGGTATTCGCGGTGCCGAGATCAATTCCCATATCACGAGAGAATCGGCTCAGCAGTACGCGGAGGATATTCATGCGACCTTATACTCCTAACGGCGGCAACGGTCTCAATTATGACATATTTGCGGATTGCGGAGTGAGAGCAATAAGAGGCGGAACCGAACGCCAAGCCCCGGCAGTTCTTTGTCCGTTGGAGCGACCATCCGGGGCCAGGTACAAACGGTAAAGCAACAGCACAAATGAGGTGTAAAGTTCGGGCGACTACGGCGTGCCGGATGTAGTTGAAGGCGGCGCAGGACCGCCCGCGCCGGGAGTGACCGCCGGCGCCGAACCGCCTCCGGCGGGCGCAGTCTTCGCTGGGCGCGCTTTGCGCGGCCCCGTGCCGACAACGACAATGCCTGGATGGCCGACGTAATGCGAGCTGATCACATCGCGATGGATTACTTTGCCATCCTCCTTGATGAGCCGGTACCAGGTGACGGAGCCGCCGCTGGATGCGCGCTCTACGATTCGCCGATAGCCGACAGGCTTGGAGCGGTCATGCTGCGTTTCGTAGGATCCGCCCCATCGAGACGATCCTCCTTGCACGAGCTTCACTTCCCGGCCGGGGACCTGCTTGCCAAAGATGGAGAACGTGAGCTCGCGGCCGCGCATCGACGCTGCGATGTATACCGGCGCTCCTGTATCGTTCTGAAACTTCAGATCGTGAGAGCCGTACGAAACGGTAGCATCCAGCCCCATTGGCAGGTAACCGATCGGCGCGGAGTGGCATTCACGCTGCACGATCTTAAGGCCAGACTTGAGCACGGCATTGAAAAGGGTGCCGGAAGTCTGACAGATGCCGCCGCCGATGCCTTTGTCGTGCTTGCCGCCGATGAGAATTGGAGCGACACGGTAGCCGTCGTCTTCGTTACGCGGTCCGACTGTCTGGTTGTAGGAGAACACATCGCCGGGCTTCAGCAGTGTTCCGTTGATGTGGCTGGAGGCGATTCGAATGTTTCCTGCTCTCGATTCGGTGCCATTCACATAGGACGACTTCGCGCCGAGC
>Ga0068855_100009929_pt1 | contig 11481 bp, 10 predicted proteins | sample KBSCornC52_FD_66592 | JGI IMG/M metagenome (GOLD analysis project Ga0068855, IMG submission 66592) | Corn rhizosphere microbial communities from Kellogg Biological Station, Michigan, USA - KBS Corn C5-2 | ecosystem: Host-associated > Plants > Roots > Rhizosphere > Soil ... | reverse complement strand
GCTCGACCCGGAGCACCCGTCCGAGGAGGGCGTGGCCGTCGACCACCTCACTGCCACGCGCCCGGCGATCGATGAGCTGCACGATGCGGATCCCGCGACCGTTGCCGCTCGCTGGGAGCGCGCGGCGTGGGCGGTGGCCGAGGTGGCCCGCCGCGGCGACCAGGCCCGTCCGGTGCACTTCCACGACCTGATCGGGGATGTCGACACCCTGCTGGTGATGCGCACCTTCGAGCTGTGGGCGCACGGCATGGACATCGCGCTCGCGACCGACCGCCCGCTGCCGGCATTGGACGACGAGCGCATGGCGATGATGTCCGGCCGGTTGATGGCGGCGGTGCCGCTGGCCCTGGCGTTCCGCGGCACCCCGGTGCCGGACGCGCGGGTGCGGTTCGTCCTCACCGGAGCGGCCGGCGGTACGTACGACGTCCCGCTCGGCGCGGCCGACGTCGACACCCCGTTCGCGCTGACGCTGGTCACCGACGCGGTCGCCCTCTGCCGGGTTGCGGCGCGCCGGCTGCCGGCGGCCGCGCTGCCGTTCGCGGCCGACGGGGACGGCGCCCTGGCCGACGCCGTGCTGGCCGCGGTGGACGCCTTCGCCCGCGATTGATCCCTCGCACTCGAGAACATTCGCGGCGAGGTAAACCCGCCGAAGGGTCTCGTGCGTGTGTACGGGTATGGAGATCGCAATGCCGTCGGACGAGCGGAAAGGCTCAGCTTCGACGGTGTTCGACCTCAGCCGGGTCGAGACGTTCGACGCGTTCTATCGCCGCGAACTCGCCGGACTCGTCGCCTTCGCCAGCGTGCTCGCGGGTCCGGCTTGCGCCGAGGACGTCGCCCAGGACGCGATGCTGAGTGCGTACCGTCACTGGCAGACGGTCTCGCGCCTGCAGGTGCCGAGCGCATGGGTACGCCGGGTGTGCGCCAACCGTGCGGTGTCGACACTTCGCCGGCGCGGCGTGGAGGCCCGGGCCCTGGTGCGTTTGGGTTCGAGGCGACCTGACGCAGAACCCCTGGTGCCCGAACACCAAGCGTTCTGGGCGGAGGTGCGGCGGTTGCCGCGCCGGCAGGCTCAGGTGATCGCTCTGCATTACGTCTACGATCTCGGCGTTGCGGAGATCGCGACGACGCTCGCGTGTGCCGAGGGCACCGTGAAGGCGCACCTGTCACGGGGTCGCGCGACGCTCAGCGTCCGCCTCGGCGAGACCTTGGCGGAGCAGGCATGAACGTCGACGAACTGGGACGGGCGGCCGCCGCCGAAGCGCGTCGCGCCGCGGCCGACGCGGTGGACAGCGTGCGCATGCTCGACCAGCTACACCGCCGGAGCCGGAACCGGACGGCCGGCGCGATCGCCGCCGCCGCTGCGATCCTCGTTGCGATCGTCGTGAGCGCCGTCGTGCTGCACGACAAGCCCAGCACGCGAGTCGCGGGTCGGCCGCCGCTGGTCACGTCGCCGCCCGCCCAGGGCTGTGGTGGACCGCTCGTCCACTGCCCGAACCCCGGCACGTTCGTCGTGTCCTTGCCGGCCGCCCTGACGGTCACGACTCCCGCGAACTTCGAGCAGGGCGTCAAGCCGTGCGGGACGGCGGGGGTCGAGGCCTTCCGCAACGACAGCGACGGAACCGGCGTGACGGTGATCGAGCGCGCGGTTCCGGTGCGCTACGACCGCTCGTGGAGCCGCGATCCAGCGGCCGGAACCACGGCGGCGTCGATGGCACAGTGGCTCGCCGCGCGCCCCTTCCTGATCCGGACCTCGGTCAAGCCGGTCACCCTCGACGGAATCTCCGGCTGGCAGGTCTCCGCCGACTTGAAGCCCGGCGCCAGGGTCCCGGCCCCCAAGGGCTTCGGCCCCGTCGCCCCCACGTTCGCCATCGAGGGCTGCACCGCCGGATACCGGTCCAACTTGTCGGGCAACTACACCCTGCTCGACGTGCCGGGCGGCGGTGTGACCGTCATCTGGTCCTGGACGATCGAGCCGAACCACTCGCTCATCGCCGGGAATCAGGCGTTCATCGCCGCGCTGAGGTTCGCCTGACCCGCAGTACCCACCGAACGCCCGAGCCTCTTGATCGGTTCCGGCGACGGTTCCCGGCCGCTCGCCATTCCCGAAAGGACTACGCCCATGTCCCGATCCCACCGATTCGCCGCCCTCGCCGCCGCCGGCATCACGATCACGCTCGGCTCGACGGCCCCGGCGACCGCCACTGCGTCCGGCGAGAATGGACCGATCGCGTATCGCCGCATCGTCAACTCGAACGAGGGAACCTCGCCGATCTTCACGGTGCGGGCCGACGGCACGCACGGGCGTCAGTTGACGCATCCCGCGCCCGGCGTCGAGGACACCCAGCCGGACTGGGCCGCCAACGGCCGCCGCATCGTCTTCCAGCGCTGTGCGCCCGACACCGTCTGCGCGAGCTACGCCGTCCGGCCGGACGGATCGCACCTCATCCGCGTGAGCCCGCCCTGCGACGCGACGCCACCGGACATCGAGACCAAGTGCGCGGACGAGGGTGACGTCGCGTTCATGCCGGACAGCCGTCACGTCGTCTTCACCCGCGGGACGGGGATGGTCCAGGTCCTGGCTGACGGCGACGGCTGGATCGAGCACTCCGATCTCGTGATCCGCGACCTGCGTACCGGGCACACGGACGTCGTGCTCACCAGTGCCCCGTTCAGCGGCGACAACAAGCAGGCTGTCGCTTCGCCGGACGGGTCCGAGCTGGCGTTCCAGCGGTCGAACTCACCCCTGGCGGACCCCGCGGACTCGACCGCAGTATTCGTCGTCGGCGTCGACGGTCAACACCTACATCGCATCACGCCCTGGGCCCTCGACGCCGGCGACCACCCCGACTGGTCCCCGGACGGGCAGTGGATCCTCTTCCGCTCCAACGAGAGCGGCGGTTTCCTGAACTCCCAGCTCTACGTCGTCCACCCGGACGGCACCGACCTGCACCCGGTCACCGACCTCAGCGCCGACACCCAGCTGCTGTCGGCCTCCTTCTCGCCCGACGGCCAGCGGATCGTCTACGCCCAGACCGGCTTCGCGGGGCAGCCCGACATCTTCACCATCGCCACCGACGGAACCGACCGGCGCCAGGTGACCCGGAACCCGAAGTGGGACAGCGCGCCGGATTGGGGCCCGGAGTCCGACGCCTGACAACGTCCGCGTCGTCGCGGGTATCGGAACGCCCAGTCGGACCCTCCTCCCGATACGCCGGTCAGAGGAGGAAACCATGGCTATCAGCAACGCAGTACCCGGGTTCAAAGCCAGTGTCGATGGATTGCACTTCACGAATACGTGGCCGAGCGAGCCGGACATCGTGATCGATGCCGGACCGCTCGGAAGGGTGCCTATCGGCGACGCCAGCAACGGCCTGTGCGGCGGGATGGTCTACACCGTGATGGACGTGTTCAGCGCCGGGCTGCCACCGATCCCGGACACTCAAGCGCCGGCCCAGGGCTCAGCGCTGTTCAACTACATCGTTTCGCGGTTGTTCGCCAGCTTCGACATCCCGGCCGGCGTGCTCACCTACTACGAGTGGATGAACACACCGGACCACGACACCGGCATCTGGTTCGTCACCCGCCGCGGCGTCTCCTGGAAGACGATCATGGAGGAGTGGCCGAAGATCAAAGCGGACATCGATGGCGGCATGCTCTCACCACTCGGGCTGGTGACGGTCTACAGCACCGACCCGACGATGATGGGGCACAACCACCAGGTGCTTGCCTACGCCTACGACCTCGACGACGCCAACCACCTGACGCTGCATCTGTACGACCCGAACACGGCCCCGCCGGGCGCCGACGACGTGCATCTGACCCTCGACCTGTCCAATCCGACGCACACGTCGCCGATAACGCACAACGTGAACATCGGCCGGGACATTCGCGGGTTCTTCCGCACCAAGTACGTCTTCAACGACCCCGCCACCCTCGAGCCCACGACCCCGCTGCCGTCCAACGCCTTGTACGTGAGGCACTCGGTGCCGGGGCCGCTGACGCCGGGACAGGTCGTACCGGCGCAGGTGGTGATGCAGAACCTCGGCGGCACGACCTGGACGGCGGCCGGTTCGAACCCGTTCCGGCTCGGTGCCCAGCACCCGCAAGACAACTCGACCTGGGGGCTGAACCGGGTGGACGTGCCGCACGATGTCGCGCCCGGTGACGAGGTGACGTTCGACTTCTCGATCACGGCACCGACCACCCCCGGCACGTACGCCTTCCAGTGGCGAATGGTGCAGGAGCTGGTGACCTGGTTCGGCGACTTCACCGCGGACGTCCCGATCGTGGTTGCACCGGTCTTGCGCACGATGTCGACCAGCGTCGCGCCCTCGCCCGTCCCGTTCCGGCGGCCGGTGATGGTGACGGTCACCGCAACCGACGCGGCGAGCGGCGCGGCGCTGTCCGGCACGGTCACGATCGACGGCGTGCAGCGCGGAGTCACGGGCACGCCGTTCTCGCTGACCGTCCCCGCACATCGCATCCGTGCGGCCGACGGAACGTGGGAGTGGGTGCCGGTTGTCCCTACCGGCGAGGTGCTCGTGCCGGGCTACCGCCCGGGAACGATCACGTTCGAGGTCGATGCCTGAGACGGCGGACTTGTTCGCCCATACAACGATCTATGCGCGTCATACACTGCGCGTGTGACCGCAGCCCAGTGGCGCACGCGGAACGTGCTCGTGGTCGTCATGCGTCCCGCACCGCAGGACGGCGGTGTCGCCGCCCGATGACTGAGGGCGCGGAGGTCGAGGCTTCGCCGAGCGGACGGGTCGAGCGGTGGGAGCAGCGAACGGAGTGGCCGCTCGCCCTCTTGGCCGTCGGCTTCTTGGTGGCCTACGCCGTGCCCATTCTTGACCGAGGACTCTCGGCGTCGGCTCGTACCAGCTTTCGGGTCGCTGACCTGATCATCTGGGTTGCGTTCGTCGTCGACTACGTCTTCCGGCTCGCGCTCGCGCGCCGGTGGCGCTACTTCTGGACCCATCTGCACGATCTGGCCATGGTCACGCTCCCGGTGCTGCGGCCGCTCCGCCTGCTCCGGCTACTGATGCTGTTACGCGTGTTGAACCGCCGGGCGGCGAACGGCCTGCGCGGGCGGGTGGTTCTCTATGTCGGCGCCACCGCGTTGCTGTTGATCGTCTGCGCCGCGCTGGCCGTGCTCGACGCCGAGCGCGGGCACCGCGACGCCAACATCAACTCGTTCGGCGACGCGCTCTGGTGGGCGGTCGCCACCGTATGCACGGTCGGCTACGGCGACCGATTCCCCACGAGCACCGAAGGCCGCGCCGTCGCTACCGCGCTGATGCTCGGCGGCATCGCGCTCATCGGGGTCGTGACAGCGACGTTCGCATCCTGGCTCATCGATCGCGTCCGCGAGGTAGCTCAAGACGAGCAGGCGGTCACCCGCGCGGACCTGGCCCGCCTGCACGCGGAAGTCGCGAAGATCCGAACGTCAGCCTCGTCCAGCGCACTAGTAGATCTGGCCGAGCTGTTCCGGCAGGGACTGCTCAGCGAAGAGGAGTTCGCAGCCGCGAAAGCTCGCTTCTTCGAACAGTGACTCTGGGTGCTGCCGACGGTATGGCGCGGTCAGAAGGAGTGTGCGCGACGTAGCCGTCGCGGGCGCCCGTCGGGATCGGCGATCGCGCGGTAGAGCGGCGCGGCCCAGATTCGGGTCACGCGCGACATGGTCGGCAGCGCGTACGGCCGCAGCCGGCCGGGTGGGCGTGCTCCGCGTTGTCCGGTGTCGTGCCAGGCCTGGAGTTGGGCCGCACTCCGAGCAATGGCTTGGAACGCGCTCTGCGGATCGACCAGGTCGGCGTCGTCGCCGTCGTCGCGGTCGAGGTGCTCACGCAGGAGTTCGAGCCGCAGGTGCCGGGCGAAGCGTCGGGCGCCGTCTCCGAAGCGGTCGATCACCCGCGGCGTCCGGTCATCGGCAACGCTGTCGACGACGGCGCAGGACAGCTCGGAGTCGTGGGTCCACGAGCGCCGGTTGATGTTGTCAGAGCCGACCGAGGCCCAGACGTCGTCGACCACGCAGACCTTGGCGTGGACGTAGACCGGGGTGCCGGCGTGGTTCTCGACCCCGTACACGGCCACGCGCGACCCGCCAGCCTCGTACACGGCATGCAATGCGTCCTCGCGTCCGATGAGGTTCATCGGCATGGAGATGCGGCCGTCCTGGTCGGGCAGGTGCGGGATGATCGCGACGAGGTGCAGGTCGGAGTTGGCGACCAAGGCCCGGGCAAAGCATTCGACCACCTCGCTGGACCAGAAGTACTGGTCCTCCACGTAGATGAGTCGATGCGCCCGTCCGATGACGTGGTCATACGCGCGGGCCACGCTGCGCTCACCCTTCGGCGCGAACGGGTACCGGCGCGTACGCCCCAAGTAGGGGTAGGTGCGCAGGACCTGGACGTGCGCGCTACCGCGCGGCTCCGGGTCGGCGAGTCGATCGGGCAGTGGGTCGGCCGAGTGGTCGTCGCGTCGCAACAGCTCACTGGCGCGGTCGATCGGGTTGCGGGTGAGTGGCTGTGGATCGTCCCAGCGCTCGCGGAAGACCGTCTCGATGTCGGCTACGGCGGGGCCTCGGGCGGCGAGCTGGATGTCATGCCAAGCCGGCGTGGGCCCGTAGCTCTTCGCGATCGGCTGGGGTTGCGGATCACCGAGATGGGCGGCGGTGTCGTTGCGACTGTGGCACAGATCGATACCGCCCACGAACGCGACATCGAGTTCGGGACGGCCCGGATGCCTCAGCACCACGAACTTCTGGTGATGCGACCCGCCCGGACGCACGCGCATGTCGAGCAGGCACTGGCCACCGGCCGCCTCGATCTGCTCGCCGAGGTGACGGTTCTGCTGCTCGCTGAAGGACAGGCGGTCGAGGTGGGAGCGCCAGATGAGGCCTTTGACGATGACTCCGCGCCTGGCCGCGGCGCTGAACACATCGGAGACCGCCGTGCCCGGACCGTCGAGGAACTCGTCGGGGTCACCTCGCCAGTCGGTGAACATCAGCAGGTCGCCTGCCACCATCCGCGCCACGCAGCGCAACAGCTCGGGGAAGTAGCTGCCGCCGTGCACGAGCGGCACGACCTCATTTCCGCTCGACCACGCCAGGCCGTCCGGGTGTCTCTTGTCCAGCTCGCTCGCGTCGTTGCCCCGGGCATCTGCAGTGAGAAACCAATCGGTCAGGGCCACGTCTTCATCTAAGCCGCGCGGTCGTAGACCGCCAACCGATGCCGGGAACCGACGGACTCGAAACGCATCATCGGCTGGCTGGAGCGAAGTCGGCGTCGGAGAGGCCGTCGGCGTGGCCGGGCGGCCACTGCACCAGCTCGATGCGATAGCCGTCGGGATCGGTGAGCCACGATGTCGTCGGGCCTTCCGACCCGCCGGGACGTTCGAGCGGCCCGGGCCGAAGTCCGGCGCGTGTGAGGGCCTCGACGGTGGCAGCGAGGTCATCGACCTGGACGACGAGATGGCTGAATCCGGTGCCGATCTCGACGTCACCGTCGGCCGGACGATGCGCCAGTTCGAGCGTCACGACGTCCTCGTCAGGGAAGCGGAGCATCGTGAGGCTGCCGCCGTCGCCCAGGTCGACGCGACCCACCTCGCGGTAACCGAGCGTCGTGTAGAAGGCGAGCGAGGCGGTCAGATCGGTGACGCGGTAGGCGGTATGCAGCGTCGTCATCCGACGCAGCGGTTGGTGGATCGCATTGTCGTGCGCGCTGAACTCCGTGAGCGTGTCGGCTTGGCGATGGACCAGCTTCCATTCGCCGTCCTCGACCCTGAAGATCATGACAACCCGAAGCGCGCCCGAGGCAACGCCGCGCCCGTCGGTGAGGTTGGATTCGAACCGCTCCAGCTCGAAGACGTAGCCGTGATCGGAGCCGGCCTCTCGTGAGATCTCCTCGAAGACGCACGTCCCACCCTTTGCGAACCCGCGCGCCGCAAGATCCAGGCCCGCCTCGACGTCCGCCCATCCGCGCCGGTACCCGCCGAAGGGGTTCGCGAGCGTGACGTCGTCGCGTCGCGACCACAGTTCCTTCTCCGGCTCCGGGTCGCCCTCCAGCAGCGCCGCGACGGCGCGCTGGGTGCGCTCAACCGCTCGAGCGAACTCCTCCGACGGGTGAGATTCAGTCATGCGCACCATCCTCGCCGGTTCGGATGGCTCGGTCAGCCCATCATGGCCGCGGCCGGGTCCGCGGTCTTGGCCGCGGGCTTGCGCCGCAGGAACAGCGCCGGACCGAAGCACAGGGCCACCAGCACGGCGGCGACCAGGAACACGTGCCCGAAGGACGTCCCCATGTAGTGCAGCCCCTTGTTCACGAGCGCGTCCAACTGCGAGTGCGAGAGGTTCAGCTGGTTGACCACCGCATCTCGTTTGGCCTGGTCGTGACCCGCGTTCTGGAGCGCCAGCGTCGGACCGACCGTGGTGGCGTGGTCGTTGTAAGCGTTGGTCAGCAGCACCGAGAACAGCGCCGTCCCGATCGAGATCGAGATCTGCTGGGTGATGTTCATGAGCGTCGAACCGCGGGCGACGTCGTGCGGCGGAAGGCTGGCCATCGCCGCCGTGAAGACCGGCATCATCGTTGCCCCCATGCCGAGCCCCATCACGATGAAGGCGGCGATCAGGTAGCCGTACGAGGTCGTGTCATCGACGCCGATCAGCATGAACATGCCGGCGACGTCGCCGACCAGCCCGGTGAGGACGACCTTGCCGGGGCCGATCTTGTCGGCCAGGAAGCCGGCGATCGGCATCGTCAGCATGGCGCCGGCACCCTGCGGCGCGACCAGCCATCCCGAGTCGACCGGTGATTGGCCGCGCACCTGCTGGAAGTACAGCGTGAACAGCAGGCTGGCCCCGAAGAAGGCCATTGCGAACAGCGCCATCGTGATCACCGCGACCGTCACGTGCCGGTTGGCGAACAGGCGCAGCTGGATCAGCGGGTGCACGTTATGGCGGCGCAGCGCCCAGGCGACGAACGCGCCGACGAGGGCGAGCCCGATCAGTGACGTGGTCAGCACCGTGCCGGTGAACATCGTCCCGTGCTCCTGCTTGGCGGCCGGGATCGAGGAGACGCCGTACAGGAACAGGGCGAGGCCGGGGGAGAGCAGCAGCATGCCGACGAAGTCGAAGCTCTCGGAGCGGTGGACCTCGTCCCGATCGAGGACGCGCCACGCGTACACCGCGGCGACCGCACCGATCGGGACGTTGATCAGGAAGATCCAGTGCCACGAGGCGACGTCGATCAGCCAGCCGCCGAGGATGGGGCCGAAGATCGGGCCGAGCAGCATCGGGACGCCCAGGATCGCCATCACGCGCCCCAGCCGGGCCGGGCCCGCGGCGTGCGTCAGGATCGTCATGCCGAGCGGCATCAGCATGCCGCCCCCGAGCCCCTGCACCACCCGGAACGTCACGAGCATTCCGAGGCTGCTGGCCGTCGCGCACAGAGCCGACCCGGCGCTGAACAGGACGATGGCCAGGATGTACAGCCGCTTGGGTCCGAACCGGTCGGCGGCCCAACCGGTCAGGGGGATCACCGTCGCGAGGGCGAGCGTGTAGCCGGTTGCCGTCCAGGCGACCTGGGCCTGCGTCTTGTCGAAGATGTCCTGGAAGGTTCGTTGCGCGACGGCGACCACCGTGATGTCGAGGATCGACATGATCGCCCCGAGCACCACCACGCCGGCCACCAGCATCACGCGGCGATCGAGCGGTGGGCTGGCCGAGCTGTTGGCGGTCGCGTGTTGGGTCGCGGTGTTGATCTCGGTGCTCATCGGTGCATCCTCCCGGCCGGCTTCTCCAATCGTAGGAAACCCGGCAAAGGTCATAGCGCGGTCCACCGGTGCGCGGGCTCGCCAATCGCTGCGCGAGACTGGCGCGATGACCGATGCGGAGCAGGTCGCCCGCGGCATTCTGGCCGAGCTGCAGAACGGATTCGCCGAGCACGATCTGGCCGCCGTCACGACACTGCTCGACGACGACGCCGTGGTCTTCGGTTCGGCCGCTGAGGGCCTGGACGGCGAGCAGAGCCGGGCCTACGTCGCCGGCATGCTCGCGCGCGAGGGCACGGTTCGCTGGAGTTGGGACCGGGTCGTCCCCGTGCTGTTCGAGCCGACCGTCCTCGCGTTCGGCGTCGTCGGGACGGTCGGGTTCGACGACGCGCAAGGCCACCCACTCGGCGTACGCCAGCCGTTCCGGCTCACCTGCGTCGCCCTGCTCCGGGACGGCCGGTGGCGGCTCAAGCACTTCCACGGCTCGGTCCCGCAGAGATGACGTACGGGTGTCACTGACCGGCGAGCCGTTCGAGGACGGGCTCCAGCTCTCCGTAGCGGCCGAGCACGATCGACGTGATGCCCAACTCCTCGCGCAGGTGAAGGAACTTCTCCACCAGCCGGTCGACCGACCCGATGAACACGTGCGGCGAGTCGAGTACCTCGTCCTCGCTGAGCTCGTGCCCCGTGCGCGCGCGAAGGTGGTCGATCACCTTGCGCACCTCACCGCGAACGTCGTTCGTGATGACCGGCGGCCAACCGGACGGGTAGACGTTGAACTCGATTCCGTCGATGCGGTCGCCGGCCGCCGCGCGCACCCACCCGATCTTCTCCCGCGTTGCGGCCAGGGTCAGTGACGGCGCGTCCACCTTTGCGCCGGGTCCGATGCGCGGAGCCAATCCCACGACGTCCGCCTCGCGGGCTGCGAGCTCCAGGGTGCGTCGCCCACCGCCACCGATGAAGAACCGTGGATGCGGGCGCTGCACCGGCGTCGGGTGTCCGGTGTAGTCGGTGATCGCGTAGTGCTCGCCGGCGAACGTGAACGGCTCACCACTGAAGCAACCCTTGAGCACGGCGATGGACTCGGCGAGCCGGGCCTGGCGCACCGGCGTCTTCTCGAACCGCAGGCCGATGGCGTCGTACTCGGGTCGGTTCCAGCCGGCGCCGATCGCGACGTCGACCCGCCCGCCGGAAAGGACGTCGAGGCTGGCCAGCTCCTGGGCAAGGACGGCCGGATGGCGCAGGTCGTTGTTGAGGACGAACGCCCCCACGCGCAGCGTGGACGTGACAGCGGCGACCGAGGCCATGCAGATGATCGGCGAGAACTGTTCGACCAAGTGGTCCGGGATGGCGACGCCGTGGTAGCCGAGCTGCTCAGCGCGCCGGGCATGTTCGGTGAGCTCCGCGCCGGTCACGATCGAGCTCAGATCGGCGAGGAAGTGAAACGGCGGCATGAGACTCAGTCTGCCGCGGCGGCTCCGTCGCCGATGCGCAGCACGACCTTGCCGCGCTTGCCGCGTTGCGCAGTGCGGGCGAAGGCGGCGGCGAACTCCTCGAGCGGGAAGATCGTGTCGATCTGCGGGTGCAGTTCAGGAAGAGCCGCGAGCTGCGCGCCGTCTGGCTCGACCACGAAGTAGTGCGCGTTGGGCGCTTCCTCGGCGATCGTGACTATCCGCCCTGCGGTCTCCGCGCTGCGCGCGAGCGCCTCACCGC
>Ga0068855_100009927_pt1 | contig 11481 bp, 9 predicted proteins | sample KBSCornC52_FD_66592 | JGI IMG/M metagenome (GOLD analysis project Ga0068855, IMG submission 66592) | Corn rhizosphere microbial communities from Kellogg Biological Station, Michigan, USA - KBS Corn C5-2 | ecosystem: Host-associated > Plants > Roots > Rhizosphere > Soil ... | reverse complement strand
GGCCTCGGCCTTGCCGGCCGCGGCGGCGAGCGCGGCGCGCGGGGTGTCATGGCCGGTCATCGCCTCGCCAAGGGTGCGGGCCAGCGCGACCGCGTCGGCGAGCTCCTCGCGCTCGAAGGCCGGGGCGGCGTCGATCTGCGCCCGCAGGATCTGGAGGTGTCCGATGCTGAGGTGGGCCTGCTCCCGCGCCAGCGAGGCTTCGGGGGGCAGGTGGGGGAGGATCACTTCGGTCAGCGCGCGCACCACGCTGGCAAGGCGGTCGTCGATGCTGGGAATCATGCCGGTTGCCCCTGGCGCAGCAGCCGCACCAGATCGTCCGCGAACATCGCGACGGTGGCTGCAAGGAAGGTGAGGAGCACGTCCTGGTGGTTGTGCTGCGAACGGGCGGCGGCAATGCCGTTGGCGGCCACGATGACGTAGCACTTCCAGCTGCTCATGATGTCGTAGAAGTGCAGGGTCCGCCGGTTGACCGTGCGGCCGGAAGCCCTTTCGTAAGCGGCGATGAATTCCTCGCGCTCGTAGAGGTCGCTCGCACGAAAGGTGCCGTTGTCGATCGTGCCGAACGCCTGCATCAGAACCCAGGCGAGATCCTCGTGGAAATCGCCGATCCGCGCCAGTTCCCAGTCGAGCACGGCGGTGATCTGGCCGCTCTCCTCGTCGAACAGGTAGTTGCCGGTGCGGTAGTCGCCATGGGTGACGACGAGGTCCTGCGGCGAACAGTCGGGCATGTTGTTGGCCAGCCACTGCTCGGCCAGGGCGACGATCGGGCGGGTCTCGCCCTGGTCGATCTGCCACAGCGCGCGCCAGTAGTTGAAGCTCCAGCGCGCGGCCTGCCTGGGGTCGGCATCCGGCGCCTCGAAGCCGGGCAGGGGGTTGGCCCGCCAGTCGTAGGCATGGATCCGGACCAGGATGTCGAGGAACTGGTCGCGAAGCTTGCCGCGCAGGTCCTCGCCCAGCCAGGTGCCGAGGCCGGACACCTTCATCCCCGCGTCCGAGGGCTTGGTCACGCCGGAGACGACCTTCATGATCGCCGCAGCTTGGGGGAAATGCGCGCCCGTGGGATCCACCCAGGCCGCTTCCGGCACCGGGACGATGCCGTTCATCGCCCCGAGCAGAACGAATTCGCGCTCCCGGTCTGTTTCGGTGATGGCCAGCTGCGGGTCCATCCGCAGCAGGAACTGCTCATCGGTGCCATCGCGGGTGAGGGTGAAGAAGAACTGCTCCTTCGATGCCCCGCCGCCGACGCGGCGCACCCCCGAAACGGTCGATCCGGGGTGCAGCCGCGCAAAGTAGCTTGCCAGTATCTGGGTAACGTCGGGGATCAGCGCAGCACGGTAGGGCGGCAGGTCGCGGTTGGTGCGGCGGCGGTCCAGAATGCGGCGGTGAACCGCTTCCATGTCGGAAAGGTCGTTCACCGGGAACCTCCGCGATAGGCCGGCACCGAACGGATGTGGGCCAGGTAGTCGGTCGGCCAGGCATGTTCGAGCCAGCCCACCCCGGGCTTTCCGTCGATGGTCGCCCGCCCGGCGGCTTCGTTCAGGGTAATTTCGGCGGACGGGATCAGGACGCCGTGCATCGTGAACCGGGTGGCCATGGTGGTGATGCGGCCGGCCTCGTCGGAGATCGTGGCCTCGATCCGCTTCTGAACGAACCGGTCGTCGTACTCGAGATCGAAATCGAGCCTGCTGATCTGCGCCATCAGCCCATCTTTGAGCACGTAGCCGATCAGGCGCGTCTCACCGAGCGCATTGAGGTGCCAGAAGTGCACCGAGGTATCGGGGCCCGCCTGGCCCTGGAACCAGCGATAGTTCTGCATCGCCTTCCAGTCGCGCGGGCCCCAGCTGTGATCGCGGTGGCCGGTGGTGTCGAATGCGATGGTCCGGCCATCCAGCACCAGCGTGCCCCTGGCACGGCCGCTCTGCTCGATGCGGTTCTTCGCGCAATAGGGCGGGCAGCCATCGGCGTGGGCGCCATAGGCATAAGGCGGGTGCGACCCCTCGAAGGTGAAGTCCAGCTGCACCCGCTCGTTGGCGAAGCGGAACCGCGCGGTCTTGAACTGGAGGTCATGTTGCATGCCGAACTGCTCGATCTGCCATTCCGAGAAGTTCATGTCGGCCGGCACCGGGCGGTCGGGAAATACGAGCGTGAGCTGTTCCGGGCCGACGCCTTCGCCGAACAGGCACAGCATGGCGCCGGCCGAGCTGTGCGCATCGACCCATGTGTAGGTGAAGAAGGCAATCCCTTCGTCAGGCAGGTTGACCAGCAGCGGCACGGATTCGCGGTCGTTGGCAAGGGCGGTGCTGAGCTGATGCCGTCCATCGTCCACCCCGGCAACGGTGAGGTCCGGTCGGGTAAGCTTCACATTGTCGAACATTGTCGTCTCCCGGAAATTCTCACGTCAGCCAGTAGGTCAGGAGCAAGATCGCGGTAATCGCCACCAGCCAGGCATCGAGCAGCGGGCCCAGCGGGCGGTGGTGCCAGCCCAGTTCCATGTACTGGGAGAAAACGATGCGGATCTTCAGGGCAGCCAGCACGAAGGCGAGGCTTGCCGCCACGCGCGCCGGGACCAGCCCTTCGGCCATCAGCACGCCGGCCACGGACGCCGCCGCCAGCACCAGCCAGGCCAACCAGACCGGCCATCCGGCATGGGCGCGGGTGACGCTGGGGGCGGGGGAGCGTTCGGCGCTCATGCGGCCCGTTGCAGGTAGAGCATGGCGAACAGCACGATCCACAGCAGATCGACCATGTGCCAGTAGGCGCCGCCCGCCTCGAGCCAGCGCAGCCGGTCGGCCTGGGGAAGGTCGCGGCGGCACCGCCCGATGAGGACGCCGAGCACGACCATCCCGATGAGAAAATGGAGGAAGTGCACCCCGGTGAACACGAAGTAGTAGGTGAAGAACTCGTTCGTGGTCAGCCCGATGCCGTGGTTCAGCTTGGTGGCCCATTCCACCGCCTTGGTCAGGGCAAAGGCCGAGCCGACCACCAGCGCGGTAAGCAGCGACCGGCGCGCGCCGGTCCAGTTGCCGCCGCGCGCCTGGCGAGTGGCGTGAGCCATGAAGGCGCCACTGGTCAGCAGGATCAGGGTGTTGGCCAGCCCGAGCATGAGATCAAGCTGCGCGCGGCCGGCTTCGTAGAGCGCCGGCTGGGCCATCCGACCCAGCGAAAAGATCAGAAAGAACAGCGCAAAGGTGCACATGTCCGCGAAGATGAAGAACCACACGCCCGAATCCCCGGGCTGTTCGCTGCGGGACACGCCGGCGCCTCTGGCCTGAAGATGTGGAGCGTCCACGAAATCACTGCGCCTCGATGCGGCGCACGGCCCGGAACGCGTAGAGCGTCAGCACCGGCACCCAACCCATCCAGATGAGGAATTCAATCCAGAAGTTGAGCACTCCCGAGCGTGCAAAGGCACCATTGCGAAAATAGGGCATGATGCATTCGGCCACGAACATGAAGCCAACCCAGATTCCGTACCACGAAAGCCACTTGGGAATCAGGGGAACGGCGCGCTTGTCGGACAGCCAGCCCACGCCAAGCGCGAACATTTGCACGGAGGTGACCGCATAGGCGAGATCGATCAGCAGCCACGCCATGTCGTAGAGCATCTGGATCGCCCAGTCGGGCAGGGCTTCGGGGCGGAATGCCGCGGTCAGCCAGAACGACGTGGGCACGAGCACGGTGATCGTCGTCCAGGCCGCGCCCACCCGGGCCAGCTGGACGAGAATGCTGTCCTTCTCGATGGTCTGCTCAAGGATCTTGGCGAGGGCATAGCCCCAGACGCCATAGGCCGGGGCGAAGGTCATCGCCACGACCATGCCGAGGCGGACCGACCCGGCATTGCCGCGGAACCATCCGGCAACCTCGGCGGCGGGGGTATCGGGTGCGAAGGGGGGGAAATTGTCGCCCAGAATGCCCCAGCAGACGAAGAAAACCGCGATGAACAGCGGCCCCATCCACAAGCAGAACCGCCAATAGCGGGTATCGACCTTGTCTTGCATCCTCGCCTCTCCCGAAAAGGGCGCCCCGGATTGCCCGGGTGCGCCCGTTTAGGTCAGTTCACGTATCAGTAGCGGAAGGTCGCCTCGACGCCGAACATGCGCGGCTGAGCGCGGACGCGATAGCCGTTGCCGAACAGGTTCTCGATGGCGATGCCGTACGGATAGTAGGTCTTGTTGGTCAGGTTCTTGACGTAGCCAGCAACCGACACCGGCCCCTTGGTGACGGTGATGCGGGCGTTGGCCACCCAGTAGTCGCCTTCACCCTGCGAGAACACGCCCGAGGACACTGTCTTCAGGATCGCCGAGTAGCTGTAGTCCTTGAACGAGTCATAATAGAACCGGCCGGTGTAGTTGGCATCGCCGTGCAGCATGACCTTGAGGTCGTCCGATTCATAGGCGGTCCAGTCGAAGCCGAGGTTGATCGACGTCTTGGCCGCGTAGGGGAATGGATTCCCGCCGACATCGACGTTGCCGCCGCTCGTGCCAGGCGCCGCCGAGGCGACGCAGTTGCCGATCTGCGGAGGCTTGGAGGTGATGTTGGCGACCGGGCAGGTGCCATGCTTGTAGGCGCTGTCGAGGATGCCAAGCGCTGCGGAGAGATTCAGCGTGTCGGTGGCGGCGACCTGCAGTTCCAGCTCGAGGCCTTTCATCGTGCCGTCGAGCGAGATCAGCTGGGCGGTGGCGGTCGAATCGACCACCTGGCCCTGCTGGCCCTTGTAGTCATAGTAGAACAGCGCGCCGTTCAACTGGACCCGGTTGTCGAGGAAGCGCGACTTGAAGCCGACTTCATAGGCATTCACGGTTTCCGGCGGCACGAAGTAGACTTGCGAGGCGCTGCCATAGGCTAGGCCGTTGAAGGTGCCGGCGCGATAGCCGCGGCTGTAGCTGGCGTAGATCTTCGAGTTGTCGGTCGGCTTCCAGTCGAGGATGAAGCGGCCGGAGACGCGGCCCGAGGTGCCCTTGCGGTTGAGCGGACCGGGGGTGGGCAGGCCAAGGCCGCCGGCGCCGAAGGCCGGGAGGACGACATTGCCCGCCATGTCTTTCACCGGCTGGAGGAAGTAGGCACCGCCGGCGAAGTCGGAAACGGTGATCAGCCGCGCGGTACCGGCATCGTCGTAGAACGTCGTGATGCCGTCCTTGAACTCGTTGGTGTCGTGCGTGTAGCGCAGGCCCGCGGTGGCGGTGACGGTATCGGTCAGCTTGTAGCTGCCTTCGCCGTAGATGGCATAGGAGGTACGCACCTGGGTGAAGTGCTGCTTGCCGCGAATGCCGGTGGGCAGCGAGGTGGCCGAGAGCAGGGTGCCGTTGAAGTTGCCGGCCGGGTTGAAGTACGAGGTCGGCAGGCCGACGGCCTTGTTGATGTCGCTGAGCACGTTGAAGAAGTCGGGCGTGTTGTCGGCGGTCACGCTGTCGCGACCGTAGTAGCCGCCCACGATCAGCTTGAGCGGGCCGCCGTCATAGTCGAAGCGCACGTCCTGGTTGAAGGCGTGGAACGCGGAGCGGTAGCCGATCGAGCAGAGGCGCAGCGGCGTGGAGTCGCAATCGGTCGATGACTGCGAGTAGAGCCCGGAATCGTAGCCCGTGATCGAGACGACCTTGAGACGGTCGGCCAGTTCGACGTTCGCGGTGAACACGGCGCCTTCGGCCCGGGAGATCGCATCCCCCACGGTATCGGCACTGATCTGCGTGTCGGACAGGCCCGACGCCGAGGCGCTGTAGCTCGCCGGCAGGAAGCCTGCCGGCACGAAGGCGCCCCATATCCCGGACAGCAGGAAGTTGGGGCTGAGGTAGTTGATCGCGTCGTTCGTCTTGGACTGGCCGGTAGGCAGCGAAGTCTCGGTGCCGCCGGTGGCTTTCGAGGCATAGCCCTTCAGCGTCAGGGTGACGGTATCGGTGGGCTTCACCACGAGGGTGCCGCGGAAGCCGTAGCTTTCGGTGATGCCGGGCTGCTTGCCGCTGGACAGGTTGCCGTAGGCCAGGGCCGTGGGCAGTCCGGGCGCGGACTTGTTGAGGCCAGCGGGCAGCAGGTTGTGGATGTAGGGATCGGAGTGGACATAGGTGCCGGCGATGCGCACGCCCACCTTGTCTTCCACGGGGGTGAATTCGAAGGCGCCTTCGGCGTTCACCCGGTTGTAGCTGCCATAGCCAATGGTGACATAGCCCGTAGTGCCGTGGAGCGAGGGCTTCTGGGTGTTGAAGTTGATCGCGCCGCCTGTGGTGTTGCGGCCGTAGAGCGTGCCCTGGGGCCCGCGCACGACTTCGACCTGGGCAAGGTCATAGAGCTGCTGGCCGTGGCTGGCGCGGAAGGCCTGGTAAACCTCGTCGACATAGACGCCGACGGGCGAGGCCGCGTTGGCGTTGAATTCCGTGCCGACGCCGATGCCGCGCAGCGAGAAGTTCGGCTGCTGCTGGCCGTAGGGCGACGAAACCTGGAGGTTGGGCATCGAGTGATTGAGGTCGGACGTTTCGAACACGCCCTGGTTCTGCAGCGCGGTCTGCGAAATGGCCGAAACCGCGACCGGCACGTCTTGCAGGTTCTGGGCGCGCTTGGTGGCGGTTACGACGATATCTTCAAGGCCACCCTGCCCCGCCGCCTTCGCGGTTTCCTGGGCGACGGCCGGTGCGGCCAGGCATGTGGCCAGCGCGAACCCGCTAACGGCACGAATGCACTTCATGGACAACTCCTCCCAATTTAGCCTCTCTGGTCCCGCGTTCAGTTTTTGCGTGACCTCACTACGCAAAGTAGTCTATGCGTCATGAATGTCAACCGATTTACGAGTTGGCGGTTTTGCTCCACCCGGATTTCGCGCAGCGGGTCCGGAAACGGCCGGATTTTACGGGAGAGTTAGGTTGCCGTCGTGCTGAAAAAGCTGTTTGCCAGGAAGCCCCTGCCCAAGGTCGAACTAATCGGCCACGGCGACCGATTCGAGGTGGGTCGCAACCAGACCGTGCTGGAATGCGCGCTCGCGCAGGGCATCGCCTATCCGCACGATTGCACGGTTGGCACCTGCGGGCGCTGCCGCAGCCGGTTGGTCGCGGGGCGGGTCGATGCGATCACTCCGTTCGGTTACACGCTGAGTCGCGAGGAGCTGGCCGGTGGCTATATCCTGGCCTGTCAGGCCGTGCCGCTTTCGGATCTGCGGATCGAAGTCGAACTGGCCGCGGCGGGGGCCGCACCACCGCAGCGCCAGCCCGCCCGGCTGGTGGAGCAGCGCGACCTTACGCACGATATTCGGTGCGTCACCTGGGAGGTTGCCAGACCGGTGACCTATCGCGCCGGGCAATACATGAACGTGCTGTGGCCGGGGGCTCCGGGGCCGCGCTCCTATTCGTTCAGCGCCGCTCCGGCCCCGCAAGGGCTGGCCCGCCTCTCGGCGTTCATCCGCAGGGTCCCCGGGGGCGCCTTCACCGAGCGCCTGTTCGGCGGCGAGCTGGCCGATGCGGAGTTCGAGATCGAGGCGCCGCACGGCGGCTTCTGGCTGCGCGAGGGCGCCGGGCCGATGCTGCTGGTGGGCGGCGGCAGCGGGCTTTCGCCGCTGTTGAGCCTGCTTGAGGACGCGGCCAACCGCGAGGTGGCGCGCGACGCGATCCTGCTGTTCGGCGGGCGCGGCGAGCGGGACCTCTATTGCCTTGACGAGATCGCCGCGATCGCCGCGCGGTGGCGGGGCCGGTTCGATTTCCGGCCGGTGCTGTCGGAAGAGCGGGCGCCGGGCCGGCTGCATGGCCTGGTCACCCGGGAAATTCCGGGGGCGATCGCCGACCTTGGCGGCACGGCGGGGCTACAGGGCTACCTGTGCGGTCCGCCGCCGATGATCGACGCCGGGGTGGCCGCGATCAGTGCGGCCGGGGCGGCGCTCGGCGATATCCATTACGACAAGTTCACCGACGCGAGCAGTCAGTCTGCATGACTGCCGGGATGGAGAGGATCGGAAACATGACACAATCGCGCAACCAGTTCTTCATTGGCGGTCAGTGGGCGGCCCCGGCGAGCGACCGCACGTTCACGCTGGTCAACGCTTCCACCGAGGCCGTGATCGGCAGGGTTCCCGAAGCGACCGAGGCCGATGTCGATGCGGCTGTCGCGGCCGCGCGGCGGGCCTTCGTTGCCTCGGGCTGGGCCGATGCCGGCCCGGCCGAGCGCGCGGCGGTGATGGAGCGGTTCATGGCTGCCATCGCCCTCCGGGGCGAGGCGATTGCCCGGGCCGTGAGCGCGCAGAACGGCATGCCGGTCTCGATCAGCGGCCTGCTGGAGGGACAGTTCTCGGTTGGCGTGGTCCAGTATTATGCGGAGCTGGCCAAGACGGTGGGGCAGAGTGACGTGCGCTCGTCGCAGATGGGCAAGCAGACCCTCGTGGAAGGTTCGCCCCTTGGAGTGGTTGCCGCTATCGTGCCGTGGAACTTCCCGGTGACCCTGGCGCTCAACAAGATTGCGCCGGCCATGGCCGCCGGCTGCACCGTGGTGGTCAAGCCTTCGCCGGGCACGGTACTCGACGGCTACCTGCTGGCCGAGGCGGCCGAAGAGGCCGGGGTGCCGGCCGGCGTGCTCAACTGGGTGGCCGCCGACCGCGCCGTGGGGGCCTATCTCGTCGGCCATCCGGGCATCGACAAGGTGGCTTTCACCGGCTCCACCGCCGCCGGCCGCGCGATCGGCCGCACCTGCGGGGAGCTGCTGCGCCCGGTGACGCTGGAACTGGGCGGAAAATCAGCCGCGATCCTGCTCGAGGACGCCGATATCGGCGCCTTCCTGGAGGGCGTGCCGACCGCCTGCATGCTCAACAACGGGCAGGCCTGCTATAACGGTTCGCGCATCCTTGCCCCCCGCAGCCGTTATGGCGAGGTGGTCGAGGCGCTGGCCGGTTTTGCCAATTCGCTGGTGGTCGGCGACGCACTCGACCCGGCGACCCATGTGGGCCCGATGGCCTCGGCTGCCCACCGCGACCGGGTGGAGAGCTACATCGAACTGGGCAAGCGGGAAGCCCGGCTGGTGGCGGGCGGAGGCCGACCGAAGGGCACCAGCCGGGGCTGGTTCGTCGAGCCGACCATCTTCGCGGACGTCGATAGTTCGGCGCGCATCGCCCAGGAGGAAATCTTCGGCCCGGTGCTGTCGGTGATCGCCTATGATGGCCAGGACGAGGCAGTGCGGATCGCCAATGACAGCCAGTTCGGCCTCGGCGGCTCGGTGTGGAGCGCCGACACAGCTCGTGCGACCGACGTTGCACGCCAGGTGCAGAGCGGCACGGTTGGCGTGAACGGCTACATGCCGTCGCTGGGCGCGCCGTTCGGCGGGATCAAGGCCAGCGGTCTTGGCCGCGAATTCGGTCCGGAGGCGGTTGGCGCCTACCAGAACACCAAGTCGATCTACATCATGGCATAGGCCGGGCCAGGCCTAACGGCTTTCGCCCCACACGCCCGCACACGCCCGCGGGGGGGCGGCGGCGCGGAAAACGAAAGCCCGGCCACCTGGATAAGGCAGGTGACCGGGCTGGGGGAGCGGGGATTGAACAGGCCGGGCAGCGCTATATCGTCGCCTGATCCGGCCCAGGTTGCCGCCCGGGGTTGCCGGTCAGGCTGCCGGCGCGGCGGCCTCGTCGAACCAGTCGGGCCAGCCGGCGCGGCGGTTCTGTTCGCGCGCGAGGGCGCGCTCCTCGGGGGAGGCGAGCTCGTTGTCCCACCGCTTGAGCGCGGGCTTGATCACCAGGTTATGCCACACGGGCGGAATCAGCGCCGAGAAGAAGCAGACGAACACCGAGGGCATCGGGATCCACTTCAGATCGGGCTTTAGTTCGTGGAAGGCGAGGAAGCTGTTGGTGTGGTGATCGGCGTGGTTGGTGATCTCGAAGCCGAGCACGCGCGACAGCGGCTTGAAGTGGTTCCATACGTGGCGGCGGTCGATGGCGCCGCCATGGGTGCGGATCAGGCCGTAATGCTGGAAGTAGTTGAAGCTCTCCACCCAGAACCGGGCGCCGACCATCCCGGCCAGTGCGACCGCCACCGCGGTCCACCCGCCGATGGCGAAGATGATCGACTGGAAGATTACCTGGGCGAGGATCGCCTTCCACAGCCGGTGACCGATGCCCCAGCGGGCCTTGCCCATCTTCTCGAGGTTGTCGCACTCCGAGCCCCAGGCCTCCCGCGTGGAGGTGACGACCGCGCGCGGGGTGAACCTGTAGAGGCTGGTGCCGCGCGCCGCCGTATCGCCATCGAGCGTCGTGGCGACGTGGATGTGGTGGCCAACCACATGGGCGATCTCGCGCGTGCAGTCGAGATAGCAGACCTGGCAGTAGCGGCCGATGAAGCGGCGCAACTTGCCGCGCTGATGATAGAGTTCGTGCGTGGCGGGGACCAGCGGGATGACGCTGAGCCAGGCGCAGGAGGCGATCACGGCGGCGAATTGCCACGCCGGTGCATCCGGGTTGCGAGCGACCCACACCGCCGCTGCAACGTAGATGCACGGGCCGAGCAACGAGCACAGCCACGCCGGAATGTCTGCCAGGACCTTGTTGCGCATGCGGCGCTCGGCAAAATCGTTGGGCAGGAGCGAATCGATCAGGCCGAACGTCGGCAGGCTCGCGATGCCCAGCACGACCCATGGGCCGCCGACCAGGAAGCTGGCGATCACCGCCAGCTGCAACACGACCCCAAGGTAATAGCGCCCGTAGTCCATCTCTCTCTCCGAATTGGCCGCTTGTTCGCAGTTTCGCGTTTGCTATATACGCAAAACATGCCTTTGACAACAGGTTTACCACTGAAGCCGCGAGACAAGCCTCGCGAAGTGTCATAAGGGACGGGGGCCATGAAAATGCGAGAGCTTGAGGCCCGGACCGGGGTCAACCGCGAAACGATCCGCGTCTATTTCCGCGAAGATCTGCTGCCGGAACCCAGCCGGCCGGCTCGCAACGTGGCCGACTATAGCGAGGATCACGTCCGTGCGATCATGGCCATCCGCCGGTTGCAGCACGACTCGCGGATGACGCTGCCGCAGATCAAGTCGGTCCTCAACGGCCAGAGCCCCGAGCGGACGATGGGGGCCAGCGCCTTCAACCACCTGGAGGAACTGGTGGCATCGCGGGTGGGGGTGCAGCAAGGGCTGGTCATGCTCGATGCACTGGTGCGGCAGAACCCCAAGGCGGAGATCGACGCCCGCGCCCTGGCCAAGATTGGCGTCATCGAGCTGATCGACACGGACGAGGGGCTGGCGTTGACGGTGACCGATGCGGGGCTGGTGGACATCTGGGGACGGATGCGCCGGGTCGGCTTCGACGAGGAGCACGGGTTTCCGCCGGAAATCCTCGACTATTACATCGAGGCCGCCGAATTCGTCGCAGCCAACGAAGCGCGACTTTTCCTTGAGCGGGTCGAGGGAGTGATCGGCGAGGACGAGGCCGCCAGCATGCTCGAATTTGCCTTGCCGACGATGCTGACCTTCTTCGGAATCCTGCGCCAGCGGGCGTTCCTGAACTTCATTGGCGATCGCACCCGGACC
>Ga0068855_100009925_pt1 | contig 11481 bp, 2 predicted proteins | sample KBSCornC52_FD_66592 | JGI IMG/M metagenome (GOLD analysis project Ga0068855, IMG submission 66592) | Corn rhizosphere microbial communities from Kellogg Biological Station, Michigan, USA - KBS Corn C5-2 | ecosystem: Host-associated > Plants > Roots > Rhizosphere > Soil ... | reverse complement strand
CAGTGTTCCGTCGGTGATATAAGTCCAGTTCGTGCCCAATCCGGTGGACAGGCTGTTGGTCTGCATCTGCAAACGCCAGCCTTGTCCCGCCGGCCACGACAGGCTCAGCGTGCTGCCGCTGACGCTGTTGGTCAATTGAGCGGGACCGCTCGGACCTACGGACAGCACGGTCAACACCCCGTTGGTGAAGCCAAACGTGGCACCCGAAACCGTGCTTTGGACACTCGCGAAATTGCTGGCATTCGTCGCACCCGCGCCCGTGAACAACAGGAACTGCTGACCGGCGGTGAAGGTGCCGGTGGGCACGATCTTCAGCACACCGCCGTAGGTGACGCTGGCTCCGGCCGCAACGCGATCGCTGGCCGACGTGGTTCCGTTCACTTCAAACATGTTGGTCGAAAGACCGTTCAAGGTGAGGTTGCCGTTAACCGTCAACGTGCCAATGCCGCCGCTGCCGGGGGCCAATCCTGCACCACTATTAACCAGCACTCGACCAGCAATGGTCCCCGTGCCGCCCAAGGTGCCGGCATTGACCGTCGTCACGTTGGTGTAGGTGTTCACGCCGTTGAGAGACAGAGTGCCATTGCCGTTTTTGGTCAAGCCGCCGTCCTGGTCCACCCCGTTGTTGAGCAGGTTGCCAACAACCGTGGGATTGTAACCCGCCGTATCCAGGATGGCGCCCCCGGGCAGGATGTTGACCGTGAAGCCACCGCCAATGAAGTTGGCATCGCTGGCCGTGGCTTTGAGCGTGCCGTTGGCAAAGTTCAGGGTGCAGTTGGCCTTGCCGACAATCGCATCCACCGCCACCACGCCGCCATTGGTGATGTTGAACGTGGTTGTGCCGCCGGCGGTGGCGTTCCGATTCAGATCAATATAAGACCCGCCGGCTGCGGTGCCCTGCAGCAAACCTTCCACGTTCACCACGCGGATGCCGGTGTTGTTGCCTTCATTGATCTGCATATCGGTTCCGGCATTGAGATTGAGCGTGCCGCCGCTCTTGATATTAACCGTGGCGTCAATCGAGTTATACCTGCCCACGGTCATCCACCGCGTGACGGTTGAAGCAACGTTCACGATGCCGCCATTCTCGATGTTCAGCGTGCCATAGGAACCCCAGCCACTACTGCCTTCTCCGGAACGTCCAACCTGGAGATCGTTTTCCGAGTTCACGACACCGCCGTTGGCAACGGTCATGTCACCCTTAACTCTGGAAGTGGCAACCGCGGTAGGATTACCGCCAGAACCGGCACCACCAGTGCCAACCATGACATTGCCTGCGCTCAGGGTGGCGTTCGAAATGATCGCCGTGCCGATGGAACCGTTGGGTTGGGCCGTGTTATTGTCCTGCATGGCGCCGACCCAATAGTTACCGCTGATGTTGGCCGTGCCGCCAGTTTGATTCCAATGGCCGGTGCCACCCCAACTGCTTACCCAGACGCTGCCCGTTATACGGAGAGTTCCGCCTGTCATGTTGAGTGTGCCAGTGTGGCTATCGTCCACACCCAAACCGAGGGCGTAATCATACCACCAGTTGCCGCCGGCGGAGAAGTTGTTGGTCACAGTGCTGGTGCCGGAGATGTTCAGCGTGCCCGCAGTGCCGCTAGAGGCAGCAAGGAGCATGCGGGGAGTGGTCAAGCTGCCGGTCCCGGTAACGCTGAGCGCACCTCCGCCATTCACCACAGCATCACCTGATCCGATGTAAGAACCGCTAACGGTCAATGTGCCGGTGCCGCTTTCGGTCAAGGTAGACCCGCCCGTGAGCGAACCAGTGACGTTTGCATTGCCGCCGGCATTCGCCGTGATTGCGCCGCCAATGGTGTTGCTGCCGCCCAACGAGAGCGTGCCATTGCCCGTCAGCGTCAAGGCATAAGCGCCAGAAACGTTACCGCTCAAGGTTGAGCTGGTATTCGTTGACGCACTGAGGGTTGAATTGGCCGTCAACGTGACCGCGCGCGCGCTGGTAACTCCGGCATCAAACCGCAACGTTCCACCTCCCAGTGCGACTGTGTTGGCGCTGTTGCCCAACGCATTGTCGTTGGTGATGATGAGAGTGCCTGCGTTAATAGTGTTGCCACCGCTGTAGGTATTTGCGGTTAGCAAGTAGAGTTCGCCTGCACCGGTCTTATTCAAAGCAGCTGAACCACCGATGGATCCAGAGCCGCTGATCACGTAAGGGCTTCCGGCCGTAACGTCCAAGCTTGCGGGCACGACAGTCGTGGTGACGTTGACCCGATTGGTTCCGTCCGTGTTATAGCCGTAGTCGCCAAAGTTGACGTTGTCGCCAATAGTGTTGCCGAGATATTGCAGATATTTGGCATATGTGGTGAGGTCAGGTAGCCACCAGTTGGTGCTGGTGTTCACATCCCAGTTAATTGCCGGCGTGGAACCATCTTGCGTTCCGCGCCAGGTCAAGAGCTGACCGGCACTGGTTATATATAGATCCAGCGTATTGGCGGTCGCGTTGGTCAACACCCCGGTTACACCCGGAGGCAACGAACCAACCACGAAGCCGTTCGTATTCGCTATTCCATTTACAGCGTAAATCAGCGGAACCGTCATACCAGCCGTCAATCCAGTCCCCACGAGGTTGACAGTGGTCGTGGTGCCAGGAGTGAGGCTGCCGCTGAGACTCAACGCTTGGGCGGGTGTAGATGACAACGTGCCGTAGTTAATGGTTAGAGTGTTACTGCCACTAAAAGTCACATCGCTCGCCGAAACAGAATTAGCACCTCCGTTGTCCCCCAATGTGAGTCCGCCACCATTATTGACAACCAAACCACCATTGAAGAAGGAAACTGATGCATCCACGCTGAGCGTGCCGCTGTTCAGCGTTACCGGCCCGTTTCCGTAAAACTGCGCAGCGGTCAAATTACCGCCGCCTTGATTCGTTATCGAGCCGTAGCCGCCGACAATTCCAAGGCTAAGAGTGCCCGAAGAGCGATTGATGACCAGTATCCCGTTGTTGGCTACGTCGCCAACAATTGAACCGGTCGCCCCGCCGTTGCCGATCTGCAATGTGCCCGCCGAAATCGTGGTTCCGCCCGCGTAGGTGTTCGTGCCGGAGAACACCAGGGTGCCATCTCCGATTTTGTTGATTGCATTTCCCCCGTCTGCAGCGGTGCTAGCAATGAAGCCCTTATAATTGAGGGTCTTGCCAGCGTCCACTTCGATGGTCGCGCCGTTATGGAATCCGACATAGTTGGCGGTAACCGTGGAGTTCTCGGTCACATGCAGGTTCCCGTTGGTGTAGCGCCCAAACGTCCAAGAGCCCCAGTAGGTGTCTTCATTGGTGCTGGCGAGCGTGCCGCCGGCAAGTGTCATTGGGCCGACATTCACATCACCGCCGTCTTCTTGCGCCACACCGCCAGCCAGGACCGTAATCGGCTTCGCCTGCGAACCATCCCAGCCAAACAACCCATTGGCACCGGTCTTCAATGTCGCGCCATTGCTAACCGTGATGCTGGTGACATAACTAAATGTGCCATTGTTGGCCGCATTGCCAGGATTGGCAGAGAGCGTGCCCGCGCCAAGTTTAACACTGCCCGTGAACGACGGATTACGAGTGTTCATCACCAAGATGCCCGAACCGGACTTTTTCAGGTCGCCAGCGCCTGAAATCGTTCCCGCATTCGTCTGGTTCGCAGAACTGGCGTGATCAAACGCCGCTCCGGCAGCAACAGTAATCGCTCCACCGTAGGCGCCCGCGCCCCACTGGGCTGCGCCGCCAATCGCCACGGTGCCGGCGTTGATGATCGTGTTGCCGGTGAACGTGGGGATCGAGACCGCCAAGGTCTGGGTCCCGGCGGAATTGTTGGTCAAGCTGCCGGCCAGCGACAGGGTGCTGCTATTCGTCGTGCCGACCGTGAAGTTGCCTGCCGTATTGTCAAAGGTCAGGCTGGTCACGCTGTAATTATTATCCACGTTTGGCGTAAGCCCGCTTGTCCCGGCAAAGGTAACGGCATCTCCTGCAAGCCCGGGCGCAGCCGTGGTCCAGTCAGCGTTGTCACTCCATTTACCGTTGCCAACACCCGTCCAAACCTCATTCCTTAAGTTGACCTGCAGCGATGCCACGGCGCCTCCCGAGAGCGAGTTGTTGTCCGTAACCGTAACGTTCAACGATTTGCTGCCGGCGGTTGTGGTCGAGCTGACTGCAAAGGTGTTGGTATAGACATTCGGCGTAGCCGACAGGTAGAGGGGAGCCGAGGCTGAGCCACCAATCTGAGTCAGATTAACCGTCACACTGGTAATACTACCGCTGCCCGGTGTGACCGTGGCGGAGATGGTGGTGGACTGGTTACGCACTACCGTGCTGGGCGAGGCGCTAGCGGTCACCGTCGGCGCCGTCAACGAGATATGATGCAGCACCACGTTGTTGCCACTGGTGGCGATCACAAAGCTGGCCGAATTGGCCGGCGCGGTGCCAAGAAACACCAGCGACGGCGTGGAGGACATGGTAAGGGTGCCAGTGACTTGGAACAAAACGTAGTCGTTGACTGTATCCAGATTGGCCGAACCGCTCAAAGCGCTGATGTTAATCGCATCGCTGCTGCTCAGCGTCAAATTACCCATCACCACAACCTGATCGTTGCCACTGGTGCCGCTGGTGCTCAAGTCAAGCGTAGCACCGCCGCCGGCGCTCATGTCGAGGTTGTTGTTGAACGTAAGCGTGCCAACGGTTCCGTTGGTGGCCGGAATCACCATCATACCCGCAGCGCCGGTGGCGTTACCATTAACCGAGCCGACACCAGAAATCGGGTTTTGGATACCGACGGTAAGAGCAGACACATCCAGTGTCTTGCCGGAGGGAATGATCACCCGGCTCGCCAGTGTGGCGGTGCCGCTCAAGGCGAGCGTGCCGGCGCTGATGGTGGTGTTTCCCGTGTAAGTGTTGGCGCCTGAAAGCGTGAGCGCGCCAAGACCAAGCTTGGTCAGCGAGCCAGCGCCCTGAAGCGCTTGGGCAATGGTGATGTCATATCCGGCCGTGTCGATATTCGCCCCACCGCTTTGCACGTTGGCCGCAGTCAAAATCCGCATGAAATCTGTGTTGCTGGCTGAAGGCTTAAGCGTGCCGCCGTTGAAATTAAAGGTTCCCGTGCCCAGGTTGTTGGAAATGGACCCAACTGAAAGCGTGCCACCCACCAGATTCACCGTGCCAACTGAGCCTGCATTCACGCCGATGACCAGCGACGTGTTGTCAGCTGTCACCGTGCCGTTGGTGAGATTCAGAGTGCCAGTGCCGCCCTCGCCAACATACAAGCTCCCGCCGGAATAAAGGCTGCCGCCGTTTACATTCAGCGTGCCCTGCGAACCACCAGATGAACCAATAACCGTTGTGCTTGTGCCGTTGTTAAGCTTGGTGACTGTGCCGCCGTTGAGGTTGTAGGTGCCGACGGAACCGCTGTTGCGGCCGATAACGAACCACGTGGTGTTGGTGATTGCCCCGCCCGTTTGGGTGGTGGTTCCAATTCCGGATCCACCAGTCCAAACCTCGCCTCCCGCTGTAATGGAACCGCCACTCATGTTGAGGTAAGCGGAACCTGCGGTGTTGGCGCCCCAGAAATCAGAACCAACCTCGAAATTGGCACTCACATTCACAGCGCCGTTATCAAGATTGAAAGTGCCCGTAGTTGCCGTCTGGCCGTTAGGCTTGATACGAATATTTTGCGCATCAAGATGACCCGTGGTGTTCATATTCAAAACGCCGGTCGAATTGTAAAGGCCCACCATCGTATTATTGTTGCCGGCCGCGTTTTGAGACACGAAACTCCCGCTGCCCAGACCATACCCCGTAAAGGTGCCACCAGCGGCTGTGGTATCGGCAATGTTGAGGGTGGCATTACCAGCCCAATCACCAACAAAGGACCAATAAACATTAGATAACGTGCCCGAACGCACATCAATCCGCCCCGTAGACGATGGGTTAGCAGTGGCGATTTTTATATCATTCGGAATGACGGTATTGTTTGCGGTGACGATCGGATACGCGGTCAGAGTATCGACTTCGCCGACGCCTCCCGAAGGATCCGAGTCCCAGTTGGACAGATTATCCCAATTGCTATCAGCGGCGCCTCCGGTCCAGAGGGACGCAGAACTGATGGACGGCAATGCAGCCAAGCTCAAAACGAGGACGGATATTTTATACAGGCTTGAATGGGTTTTCATACTGGAACAGATTTGACGGATGGATTTGACATGGCCTTCACAAAAAGGCCACGCGGTTGAGGGATGCGAGGGATGGGTTTTCATAACAGGGTGCGACTGGCTTTGGGTTGCATTAGACTACTACTAACGGGTGCGGTGCGCTAAACGCCGAGATTGCGGGCAGGGCTTGAACAGCAAAATCCGCACCGGTGACGACACGGATTATCGGCGCATTAGCACTCAACATAGGAATTACTGAAGAACCTAAAGTAACTCCCTATTTGCGCCTACCCCTCAATTGAGGGGGGGCATCTGCTACTTATTGCAAACCCACTTCGTAAGTCGCTAAATCGGAGGGCACCAGGTCCGCCGGCGGAAGGAAAAACTTTTTGTTCGCCGCGTTCTTTTTGAAACCGCCTTATTCCTCGGCGAGGTTTTTTTCGGCGGAGGGTGAAGACTGGAGATAGCGCGCCACCGCCTCGGTGCGCGAGTGGACGTGAAGTTTTTCGTAAATGTTGCGCAGATGATCGCGCACGGTTTCGTAGCTGACCGACATCTTGTCCGCGATTTCCTTGTTGGCGAATCCTTTGGACAATAACGCCAGCACTTCCTCTTCGCGCGGGGTGAGCTGGGCGGTCTGACCGCGCTCGGTGGCGCGCTTGCGAAAGGAGGCAACCACGCGCCGCGCAATCTCGCTCGTCATCGGCGCGCCGCCCGTGAGCACATCCTGAATGGCAGTCTGAAATTGTTCCGGGCGCGAACGCTTGAGGAGATAGCCATCCGCCCCGGCTTCCAAGGCGCGAAAAACCGTCGGTGTGTCCGCCGAAACGGTGAGGATCAGGATCGGCGTGTTCGGCAACAGTTGTTTCAGCCGCAATGTGCATTCAATGCCCGACATGCCAGGCATCTGGATATCCATCACGATCACGTCCGGCAGCGCCACCGGCAACAGCTTCAACGCCTCGCGCCCATTCGCGCAGGTGCAGACACAGCGAAATCCCGGCAGGCCATCCATCAGCCGCCGCCAGCTCTCGCGCATCTCCGCCACATCCTCGACCAGCGCGAGGCGCACCAGCTTTTGTGGCGCGACGGCGGCGGATTTTTCTTCAGATGACGATGGCTGGTTTTTCATGTGTTGGGTTCGCTGGGCGGACGCCGCCGGAATAATCTGGCGGCAAGCGCGGACAACAAATTGTCAGGTATGGCCGGCGGGTTTAGCGGCACGGTAAAAATCACGCGGCTCCCCTGCCCCGGCACGGAGGTCAGGCGACAGGTGCCGCCAATGTCTGTGAGCCGCTCGCGCATGTTGCGCAGGCCGTTGCGGGTGGCCCGCGCGGCTTCGGGGGTGAAACCTTTGCCGTTATCCGCCACTTCCACGCACAGGTTCTGATCCTCCATGCGCACTTGCAGGCATAATTCATCGCCGCCGGAATGACGCGCGGCGTTGCGCACAGCCTCCTTCACGGCCAGCAGCAGATTCCGCCGCGCGGGCAGGTCCAGCGGCACCGGCGGCAGGTCGTCTGGCACATCCAGCCGGCAACGCATCGGGGTGGTGTTGAGAAATTCCTGTGCGTGCTCGCAGATGAAGGCCGCAAAATCATGCACCGTGTCGCGCCGCGAATTCATCGCCCAGACGAGTTCATCCATCGAGCCGAGCAACGCGCGCGATTTGCCGCACAGGGAATTAATCTGGCCGTGTATCTCCGCGCCGGGCGGCGTCTCGCGCAGAACCAATTCGCCCATCAAGGTCAACTGCGTCAACCCCGCGCCGATGTCGTCATGGATGTCGCGGGCGATGCGGTCGCGTTCGCGTTTGAGCAAGAACTGCGAACGGGTTTGGACGGCAAGTTTCAGTCCCTGCCGGATGGCGAATGCCGCCGCCACCAGACTCGTCGTCAACAACAATACTAAAAACCACGTCTGCTGCCAGAATCGCACCGGTTGCAGCGGCGGCGGCGCGGCGGTGATGATGCGCTCCGGCTGAAACCAGTCAAACTTGCCGGCAAAGCCCACCACGCGGGCAAATTTCCATTCGTTACGCGGCTCCTTCCGCAGCTCCCAGTTTTTTTCATCGGCGGGCACCACGCGCCAGGAGGGATCTGAAAGCAGATGAAATTCCTGCCCGTTGGACATCTGCACATGCAGGCCGATGATCACGCCGGCGCTCAAGGCGTCATTGAAACCTTCCACCGCCAGCGTATGCGGGCCGGGCGACATGAACTGGGTCAGCTCATATTCGGTGAGGTTGTTCAAATCCCCGCCGCGCCCGATTTCGCGTCCATCCAGAAAAACGCGGTAGCCGTTGTCTGCGGTGATGCGCAACTTGGCCTGCGAAACCAACGTGCCCGACGGCACGGTGAAGTCATGCCACAGCCGGCAGGTTTGTTTGTCCTCGACGGTGTCCGTCCAGATCCAACTGCCCAACCCCAGGGCCGCCGCTTCGGGCGCGGGGCCGATTTCGATCTGTCCGGCTCGCCAGAGCGTCAGCAACATTTCGCGTGAGAGGTTCAGCACGGTTCCCGGATGGCTGTTGGGCGGCAGTTTCAACCGGTCAGTCACATCCTGCCATTGCTTCAAGTCCGTTGACCGCATGGCGCCCCAATGGTTATCCAGGTATCCGTGGTAGATGGCGAGATAGGCGGTGCCGGTTTTAAATACCGCCGGGCCTTCCACCCAGCTGGTTGAAAACGGCTCACTGACCGGACCAAATGGCCCGGCCAAAGCATTGCCCGTCGCGTAACGGATAGCCTTCTTCGCCGGGCGCGGAGCCTCGTCTTTGAAAAACAGGTAATATTGTCCGCGGGCTTGCAGAATAGTCGGATCAATGACGCTGAAACCGGGATCAAAAAACAGGCGCGTCGGCGAAAAGGTTTTGAAATCCTTGGTGGTGGTCGAATAGATGCGCTGATTGCCGCCGTCTTCACCCGGCACGAGCGTTTCCAAAAATTTACCCCGGACCGCGCTCGCCCAGATGAGCAAAAAGTCCTGCTGGCTTTCATCCCAATAAATTTCCGGCGCCCAGCAGTTCAGCGTGTTGGTTTCGGCTTCCATCACCGGAATGGCTTGTTGTGCGGACCAATGAATCAGATCCGACGACGTGGCATGGCCGATCGAATTGCCCCCCCAGGCCATGGTCCAGACCAGATGGAACACCCCATCCGGCGCGCGCAGCAGGCACGGATCGCGCATCAGATTAGTGGGCCCCAATTCGGAGATCAAAACACTCTGGCCGCCATTGAGCGGTTCCCATTGGTAACCATCCAGGCTCCACGCCAGGTGCAATCCATCCGCCCCCCAGTCATTGAAATGAGCGAAGAGATAACATTGCTTCGGCAACAAATCCAACGGCGGCAGCTCTTCCTTGATCCGATCGCCGATGCTCACCCGGTAATTTCTGATGCGTCCCGCCGCTCCTGGATCGCCCTGCCGCGGCAGATATCGAAACCCGGACACCACGCACGAGCGTCCCAGATCCAGAATCAGCCGGTGCGGATAGCCGGGGGCAGCCTCGCCCCATTGCGTGTGCCAATGGGTGGTGGCGCGACCGTCAAAAGCATTTTGCGCCGAACCATCCTCGCGGTCGTGTTCTTCGCTATCAACGTAGGCCACCGTCCAATCCTCACGATTCAAAGGCCGCCCCTGTTCATCCAGCAAATCCAACTCCGCCACCGACGCATAGGGCTGGCCATCCTGCGACGACAACGCCTCCAGAGAGAAATAACGGCCCTTGACCGGCGTGGAAAATTTGACCGACTGCGCTTTCAGCTCGTCAGCGAACTGGCCGGCTTGAACCAGCCGCGCAAATTCCAAAGTTTGCCGCACCTTGGACCGCGGATGAAACAGGTCGCGCTCCGGATGGGATTCATGCAACACCGGCTGCCCCAAGCCGGCCAGCACCGGCGATTGTGGCCCCAGCAAATCCAGAATCACGATCTCATTGCGCCCCGCCTGCAAGGCGGACGCCGGCACCAGCACCGTCTGCACGGGGCCGGCGTTCCAAAACCGGCCTATGAACCGGCCGTTGACCCACACCGCACCTTTGCCCCAGGAGCGCAGGTCCAGAAATAGGTTGCCGGGATCGGCCACCTCGATTGTTGTCCGCCAGAACGCCGGGGTATTGGCCGGTGATCGCTGCGAATCAAATTTCATTCCAGTCAGCGACTGCCCCTCCAGCGGCAGTTCAAACATTTTCCAGCTGGTCAACTCCGTCCCTCCCAGTTTTACCGGCGACAGTAGCCCTTTGCGATCATGCACCGGCTCGTCAAAATTCAACCGGCCCACAGCTTCCACCAAAATATCCAGCGCAGCCGCCTGCTCGCGCGCCGGCAATTGAATCTTGTATTTCCCGTTGGTTCGCACCAGCGCACCCACCCGACGGCCTTCCAGAAAAACCAGGCCGAAATCATAGACGCCCGAGACCTCCAACGTTTGCTCCGGCCCGGCGGGGATTTCCGTCCGGTATAAAATGCAGCCGTAATCCAGATCATTCTTGCCCAGCGTCCGGGGCATCGCATCCGGCATCGCCGGCGGCAAATTGTCCCACACCGGCGCAGTCTCGGTCACAGTCCACGGCTCGAGGCGGATGACGTTGGTCGCCGTCGCGGCATCGGCCCGAACCCGACCATCACCGACGAAAAGGCCTAAGATCGCCAGCCCAAACAAACACAAAGCACGCCGCGCTCGCCGGGAATTCGGATTGGATGCAAAACGTGCCATGAAATTCACCAACGAAATATAGCCTGCCGCCCGTTTACGCAAGCCAATGTAACCGCCGACAGCATTGTCACGATTTGCCAAAACCATGGTCGTGCGCTTAACTAGACGCGTGTGGTTTAAGTTCATGCCATCATTCGCGCCGCGCCGGAAGGATCCAACGGAGCCGTTGCTCCTCGGTTCCCGGGTGGTGCCGCTGCTCATGGTGCGCCATCTGCGGGCCCGGCGCTACTTGCTGCGACTGCGGCCGGACGGCACCGCCCGCGTGACGATTCCGCGCGGCGGCACGCAAACCGAGGCCCGCGCCTTCGTCGAACGCAATCGCGCCTGGCTGGAGGAACAATTCCAGAAACTTCAGGCCCGTCCGCGTCACCCGCTCCGCTGGCACCCGGGTTCTGAAATTTTCTTTCGCGGCGAAAAGTTCCGCATCGAATCGGCGACAGACGGGCAAATCCGTTTCGGCAGCGAGATTTTGAAAGTGGCCGATACCGCCGCCGATTTGCGGCCGGCGATTGAAAAACATTTGCGCTCCCTGGCCGCCCGTGAATTGCCGCCGCGCGTCCTGGCTTTCGCCGCACAACATCAGTTGTCCGTGGCCCGCGTCACGGTGCGAAACCAGAAATCGCG